>Ga0315336_1005306_pt1 | contig 14209 bp, 11 predicted proteins | sample ASW5metaG_FD_204512 | JGI IMG/M metagenome (GOLD analysis project Ga0315336, IMG submission 204512) | Ammonia-oxidizing marine archaeal communities from Monterey Bay, California, United States - ASW #5 | ecosystem: Environmental > Aquatic > Marine > Intertidal zone | place: USA: California...
TAAAAAATCAGTCCGGAAACGATCTGCAACAACACCAACGGCATGACGATGATCAATAATGATCGACCGAGGAGACTTTTCGGCAAGTAGTTCTTTATCCACGATGCCACGATTCAATAGCCCTCGGCAGATTCAATCCGGAAAGAGAACGTAACCTTTTCCGCGTACCGTCTGCAAATAACGCGGCAAGCGGGGGTCCTTTTCGATTTTGCGGCGTAACCGTGTGACCTGAACATCGACGGCGCGGTCACCACCGCTGGCACCGGTAAGCGCGATCAATTCATCACGATTTAAGACGTCGCCGGGCCTGGCCGCAAGGGCGCCAAGCAGGGCCGCTTCGACGTCCGTTAACCGCACCGGCCGGCCATTACGTTCCAGTTCACCGCGGGCAGGGCGGAAGACCACGTTGCCGAGGGAAATTTCACTGGCGAGTGGCACGGGGTCCGGCATGCGCTTCAAGATATTATCGATTCGAAGCACAAGCTCACGGGGCTCGAAGGGTTTGCCGAGGTAATCGTCGGCGCCATGCTCGAGGCCGCGGATACGATCTTCCGATTCGTTCATCGCCGTCAACATGAGAATGGGAATGGTGTTTGTACGCCGATAGTCGTTGGCAAATTCCAGGCCGCTCTCGCCCGGCATCATCAGATCCAGAACGATCAGATCAAATGTCAGCGCCGCAAGCTTGGTGCGTGCATCGGCGGCATCGCGCGCGCCGGTGACCATGAAGCCGTGTTCGCTCAAATACTTGACCAATAGATCGCGCAACCGATCGTCATCGTCGACGACAAGGATATGAGGCGTATCACGGGCCAGTGCGCTCATGGGGTCGGTCCAAGCGGCAGGGTCGACGCGGTTCCGGGTTCCGCCGCGTCGATGCGGCCGCGGTCCTCTTCATCAATGATATGACGCAGGACGCCACGAAAGCCCTCGGCGGCATCCGGGCCGGTTTCCTCAAAGGCGCGCTGGATACGCTGGCTTTGTTTTTCGGTCAGCCGGTTTTCCAACGCCCTGCCGTCCTCCGTCAGCATGAGAAGCCGCTTTCGGCGGTCAGCACTGTCCGTTTCCTGGTGCACATAGCCTTCCTCGATAAGTTGGCTAAGCACCCTGGATAGGCTTTGTTTGGTGATTTTCAAAATTTCCAGTAGATCACTCACGGAAATGCGCGGATTACGGCCAATGAAATAAATAGCCCGGTGATGGGCCCGGCCGAAGCCGAAGTCGGCCAGCAATTCATCGGCGTCACCGGTAAAATCCCGGTAGGCGAAGAAAAGCAACTCAATTTCCTGGCGTAAATCCTTAGGCATTGTCTGCACAGTATCTCCACTTTATGCGACGGTGTTGACGCGAGCCTTCTGGGCCTTCGCGACTCCATCGATCTGGATCATAACACAAAATACGACAGTAATGTTGACTTATTTTCGTGAAACTGATAGATAACGCAAGAACCAAAAATACAACAGCCATCGGACGAAAGAATATTACAATGGATAGCAACGCATTTGATGACCGCGATGGTCAGATCTGGTACGACGGTGAGATCAAGCCCTGGCGGGATGCCGACGTCCACGTGCTTACCCATGGCCTGCATTATGCCTCGTGCGTATTCGAGGGCGAGCGGTCCTATAGCGGCAATATATTCAAGTTAACGGAACATTCCGAACGATTGGTCCACTCGGCCAAGGTTCTGGGCTTCGAAATCCCTTATTCCGTCGCCGAAATCGATGCCGCCTGCAACGAAGTCTGCCGTGTCAATTCCATTGTCGATGGCTATATCCGTCCGGTCGCCTGGCGCGGCAGCGAAATGATGGGCGTGTCGGCGCAGGAAAACACCATCCATCTCGCCATCGCCGCCTGGCCTTGGCCGTCATACTTCTCCCCGGAAGCCCGGATGAAGGGGATCAGGTTGAAAACCAGCAATTGGAAGCGTCCGGCGCCGGATACGGCGCCGACCAATTCGAAGGCGGCGGGTCTTTATATGATTTGCACCATGTCGAAACACCAGGTCGAGGCGGAAGGCTATGACGATGCCTTGATGCTCGACTGGCGCGGCCGTATCGCCGAATCGACGGGTGCGAATATTTTTCTTTCGTTCGGCGACGGCAAGCTGCATACGCCGGTCCCCGACTGCTTCCTCGACGGCATCACCCGGCGCACGGTCATCGATTTGGCTGGCGCCCGTGGCATCGAGGTCATCGAGCGCGCCATCATGCCGGACGAACTGGGTGACGCGACGGAAGTCTTCCTGACCGGCACCGCCGCCGAGGTGACGCCGGTGGGCTCCATTGACGAGCACACGTTCACCGTCGGTGAACTCTCGCAGTGGATGATGGAAGATTACGACAAGGCGGTCGGCAAAAAGCCGGAAACGGCGGCTGCGTAAGCGCCCCCTTTCGTCGCTTTCCGGCTCTCATTTGGTCTTCCCCCGACGAGGGGTGGGGAATAATTAGGGCTCTCGATAACCGACCATTATCCGGCTGATCGGATGTCCGGGTACGGATCGAACACGGACATTGAGCAATTACCTAAGGCGCTTCCGACGTTAGCCAGAAGCGCCATAGGGAGAGCGTACCAGCTGAACCTGCATCCCGCATGCGGCAGTCCGGCAATTGCTATTTTATGTGGATTAAAAGAAATAAATTTAACTTTTCATTGTTCCCGACTCAGGAGTATTTTGCACCGATTACTAGGAAAGTACGAAAAGGTAGGGGGCAAATGAAGAAACTAGTTCTAGGCATAACTTTCATGCTGTCAGCATGTGCCACACAACCTGACGAAATTCACACCGCGTACGTATCAACGCTACAGTATAAGAATTACGATTGTGATCAGCTCTCCATGGAGGCCGAAAGGGTTTCTCGACGAACAATCGACCTACACAGAAGTCTAAAGAAAACCGCGGATGACGACGAGGTGCAGATGGGGGTCGGGTTGATATTGCTCTGGCCTACTCTTTTCTTCCTTGAAGGCGGAGATGATGCCCGCGCCCAAGAATACTCACGTCTTAAAGGCGAAAGAAATGCGATTGAGACTGTGTCGGTTCAGAAAAAATGCGGCATTCAATTTCAGCCTCTGACACCTAAGAAAGAAGAGAAAAAAGCAGCCAGTTAGATTTCTTGGCTTACCGCCAGAAACCGGAAAGGAAGTTCGCAATGCGAGTTTTCAAATTGGCAATAATTGCTGCTGCATTGTCTCTGGTCAGTGCATGCACAACCGCCGTCACGGCAACGAAGCCATTCGATAAGAACGTCCAGCAAGACTTAAAAATCGAACAAGTGCTCGTTGATGCTATTCCGGGAAGTGGCGCAACGACAACCCTTGTGGCGGCCCTCAGATCGTCCGTTTTACAAAAGCTCACGGCCAAAGGGGCGTTAGGCGAAAACGCGAATTTGCACATCGTAATTTCGAGAGTTGTGATTAAGAGTACTGGAAATCGGGCGATGATTGGTGCGTTGGCCGGCTCGAACAAGCTTGATGTCACGGCCACCGTAAAATCTCAATCTAGTGGAAAAGTTCTGGCAGAATTTGACGTTAAGGGCGATTACAATCCCGGCGGCTTTGGCGCGTTCTCAAACCCCGAATCGTCCACCGCTGAAGGTGTGGCAGAAGCTCTCGTTGCGGAGATTTACAAGAACCGATGATTATTCCTACTTCGGGTCATATCCGGCCGTCAGCGCCAGCTCATTTTTGAGTCTTATGAGCGTCGAAAAGTGAAAATGGCGGGAAACCGCTAACCGCAATGGGCTGGACGTCAACAACGCATCGCGGCAGTTATTTCAGTAGTGCGCCGTTGCAGTCGACGCCGATGGTGTAAACCGGCTCGTCGCCGGTGGAGCATTTTTTCGAATAGGCGAGACCGGGCGCTTCGCGTTCCAAATATTTATCCAGACCATTGATCCGGTTGCCTCTGAGATAGAGACAGGGATAGTGTTGGCGCAATGCCGTCAGCGCCACCGGGCCATCCGGATTGCGGAGTATCCAGGGTTCCCGGGTGTTCCAGTCATCGATCCAGAAATCGTTTTCCGGCGTCACGGCGCGAAGCCGTTCGGTGAACCGGAACCCGGTGACACGGTCGGCCAGGTTCAGGGCATACATTTGACTGCTAGCGGCAAACTCATAAATGCGCGCGCATTGCTTGAAGGTGTCGTTGTTGGTCATCTGCGCATGGTCGAGGCGGTTTTTTACGTGTGCATCCAGACGCATCAGACCGGAGGCCTGAACGGTGAGAATGATGACCAATCCGGCGAACCCGGCGTGCGTGCCACTGATCCGATGCGGCAGGCGGGCCGATGCCAGCGTCCAAAGCAAGCGTGCCGAGAGTACGACGGAAAGGGCGCTCAGCATGTACGACGGAATCATGTAGAAGGCGACGGCTTGCTTAGCGACGACGGTCACCTGTGCCAACTGGGCACAGGTCACGGCCATTAAGAAGCGCGCCTCGCGGGTCTCCGTGGTTGGGTTCCGCCGGCGCTGCCAATAGACCAGCGCCAGCGTGATCAGGGCCAGTGCCAAGGGAACTTTCAGGCTCGGCCGTTTGAGAATTTTTATGAAGGTCTTGGGATAGGCCGCCGGATCGATGACCGTCTGGGCGCCTGAGCCGTATTTGCCGGCGCCCAAGGCCATTTTCGAAAGATAGTCGGCAAACTCCGTCGCCGCGCCGGCGGCCGGCAGAGCGAAGATCAAAAACGCGGCGCCTGAAATAAACATATAGGGCAGCGCCATGCGTCGGACACCGGGCAACAACAACGGTAGGATGAAGACCGGCGCCATGATGATTTTTACCGACACGCCGAAGCCCGCGACGACGCCGAAGGCGAGGGCGAAAAACAACGGCCGGTGTTCGAGTTCGCTTTTCCCGTCGCGCCGGCGAAGCGCCGAAAGGATCACGGCGAGGAACAAAAGTGTGGTGAAGGCGACAAGCGATTCCGGGCGCGGCAGGAACATGTGCTTGACGACAATCGTCGACATGAACGGCGCCAACTGACAGGCCACGGCGGGCAGCAAACCGCCAAAGGTTCGCCACGCCGCGCGGCCGACGGCCCACAATCCGACGCCGGCCATGACGATGAACAGGGAAGACATACGCGCCAGATAAGTTTCCGGATCGGCGATCACGGCGGTGATGATTGCATCCGCACCGTCACCGAAATGCGATAGGTGCATCATAAGGGCGCCCAGCGAATAAACAGGGACGCCGGGATGAGCGATGTGTCCGGGGACGTTTCCGGCGATCAAATTCAGCGAATCAAATAAATAAAAGTAAGCGGGATCGAGCAAATCCCACTGCGAGAACGGGCCGGCGTGGCCACGCAGTATGAATACGGCTGAAACCAGATATAGGGGCATGATCAACAACACGGCTTGGCCCCGCCAATCGATGGATTGATGATCGCTATGGTTCATTGTGATTGCGGATCGATGCTGATGACGACCATTCCATCGGAATAGAGTGAGACCATCCGACGATATTTCAGTTTCTGACGGCGGTTTTGGTGGCGGATGCAGTGTTCCCGCCCATGGATATATCGAAGAAACGGCCGATTTTCGACAAAATGGCCCGTGCCAAGGATTGTTCCTCGGTGACCGACGCATAATGTGCGTCCTTTTTGCGCAGATTTTCCAGGGTGCGGCGGGTCAGGACCTTCGAGAGATCCTCGGTGATTTCGGGGAATTCCTTGATGACCAATGCGAAGTCATCCTTGGTGATCTCAAACACCTGTGACGGCGTGATCGTGGAAACAGTGGCGCCGCGCGGCTCGCCGGTCAGGAGCGCCATCTCGCCGAAAAAATCGCCGGCACCAAGGCGGCCGACCTCAAGCATTTCGCCGTCATCCATGGTAATTTCAACGACCAAAGCACCTTCGGCGACGATGAACAGGCTGTTGCCTTCATCGCCTTGGTGAATAACGGTCCGCTCGGGTTCCAATTGATAGCGGCGTAGCATGTCGCAGATGCGTTCTTTCTCATGCGGCTGGAACGGCTCAAAGACTTCGACGTCGGCAATTAAAAGAGCCGCGTCATCGCGCTCTTCGGTTGCGTCTTCATCCAGGTGGAACAGCGTGAACTCTTCATGGATCACCGACTTGAAGCCGCCATAGCGCAGATTTCGGACAATGCCTCGCCAAACGGCGGCCTCAACTTCAATGCTCGCTTCGTAGTCCTCGCAAAAGAAGCGAACGGCGTATCCCGCCGACCAATCCTTGACGCCTTGGAACACGACCATTGGCCGGGGCTCCTTCAAGACACCGATGCCGGAGATCACGGCGTCGAACAAAATTTTCTCCACCCATTGCGGTTTGGCGCCGGGATCGACATGCACCATCAGTTCCGAGCGATAGGTCTCCTCGGGATAACTGAGGTTTTCAACCGACGAATCAGAGGCGACGGAATTGGGGATACAAATGATGTTCTTATCCATGGTCTCCATCCGCGTCGTCCGCCAGGTGATGCCGACCACTTTGCCGGGTTCGAAATCAGCGACCTTGATCCAGTCGCCCATGCGGAACGGTCGCTCCATGTTGATGGCGATGCCGGAAAAGATGTTGGAGAGGTTCATTTGCAGGGCCAGACCGAAGATCATCGCCAGAACGCCTGAGGTCGCGAGCAGGCTGGTGACTTTCTGATCGAAGACAAACGCGATGACACCGAGCATTGCCAAGGTGTAGATCAATCCGGCAAAGGTCAGCCGCACCAGCGGCGGTATGTCGCGCCCCGTGCGCTGTTCGAGCGGCGTCCAGCCGAATCGCTCGACGCCTCTGATGAACAGCCACGCCGGCGCGAACCACCACAGAACCCGGAAGGACGTGATCGCGATCTCGATATGCTCCGTGCTGCCGTGACGCCGGGTGAGCCAGTCGATGGCCACCGCTTCGGCGCAGAACAGCATGAGCAGAAACGCCAGGGCCTTGGGGAACCAGAATAAGTTCACGATGGGCTGAAGCCGTGTCCGGCCGGCACCGATGGTCAGCAGACTGATGGCGATGCCGAGAAGCAATAACAGCCGCAACGCGATTTTTGGATCGATCAGGCCGCGCAAGGTGACTTCCGTGGGTTCGATCCAGATTCCCAAATTAAAGCGCGAATAGCCCTCGACCTTTTTGCCACCGAACCGGGGGTTCCCCAATGTCGCGATCGGTTCCGTATCGAGATACGTCTGCGCCTTGGCGACGGCCCAATCGATGACTTTGCCGAAAATGATCTTTTGCCCGATACGTTCCTTCAGGTTCCCGGCTTTTCCGCTTTCCATGCCGAGGACATCGGGCACCAGAATCAGGCGTTCCAGATTGAGTTTCCGATGCCGGACTTGGATGCCGAGAAGCCGATTTCTTGATGGCCCGGAGGCCGTGATAAAATCGGTCTTGAACAGGCCTTTGACGCGATACAGGCGATAATACGCGCCGTCGCGTATGGATTCCTCGATGGGCTTGCCCAGTTTGATCTGTTCGGCGGCATTGGGAAATTCGATGGCGCTGAGATCAAGTTTGGAGTGGTAGCGGAACCACAAATTGAAGTCCGCTTTGAAACGTTGGCTGCTCAGGTCAATGTCACTGATCTGGTTCACCTGAAGACCGGCATGGACGATATTCGTGCGGATGAAGTAGTTGCCGCCGATCTGCAGCACGTCTTGTTCATCGCTGCTCTTATCCAAATCAAACGGGCTCAGTTGAAGCGGCGGCGAGACCAACTGGCGCGCATGGTAGATGCCGACGGGTACCGGTTTGACGGCATTGCCGTCGCCATCAAAGCGTAAATCACCGGTAACGCCGGGAACCGCCTTATCAGGACTATCCAGTCCCGCAAGATGCCCGCGGATCTCGTTGCGTGCCGCCTTCAGGTCGTAAGGGCTGGTTTCCAAGCGCCGCAGGGCGTCGACGACAACAGCGGCGGCGTCATGGAAGCCGGCAGCGGTCAAGCTTGGCGCGCCGCCGTGCCGCGCCTTGTACTGTTCGCGGAAATCGAGGGCTTCTTGATTGGCCACGTCCTCCAAGAACGAGGCGACCGCGTAGACGCCTTCGGAATAGACGCCGGGGTTGTTTTTCTCCCGGCGCAGCTTCGAGAATGATGCGATTACGGATGGCTTCGAAAGCGCCTCTGGCCCCATGATCTTGAAAGGAATCGGATTGCCGAACCGCATGCGCGGATTGTCCTGGATGCGGCGGATCAGCGTCGCGGCGGTCTTCTCGCGTACCGCCAGGAAGATCATCTCGCCGGCATAATTGGCCGACAAATTGTCGGTGATTTCCTTGATTTTCGCTTCCGCGTCAGGCGCGTCGGGATTGAATAGCCATTTGCGCTGAATGACCATCGCTGATCTGCCGAGCCGCCGTGTCAGCGAGAGTTCGTCCTCGATGGCGAGAAACAAGGACCGGCCGTGGTCGCTCGCTTCTTCAATGATGATCAGCCGATCCTCATTGAGGACCCGGGACATGTAGCTGGCGACGAAAGTCCCTTGCAGTGTTGTCGTCAGGCCGGTTCGGAAATACCACTTGTTGTCGACTGTGACCGCCGCCACGCCGCCGCTGCCGCTGACGACCGGCAGTTCATGCTTTTTGTAAATGGCGCTTGCGCCAGATGACACTTCGTCCGTGAGATGCCCGAGCACGGCGAGGACATCGGTTTCCTGAGCCAGGCTAAGCGCCTGTTTGCGGGCAGTTTCCGGATCGTTCTTGTCGTCGCGGATGATAAGTTCAATGTGTTTTTCACCAAGTTCGCCGGAGGCATTGGCGCGTTCGATGAGCAGACGGGCACCCGCGACCATGGCTTTCCCTTGCTTGGCGTCGGTGCCACTCATGGGGCCCACCAGTCCGAGATAATAGGTTTCGCCGGATGTGGTCAGCAGGCGCGGGGCAACGGAAATCAAGAGACCAAGCAGGAACACCGCCAGCACGGCGGCTGCGAACAATTCCTTCAAAAGGCCGCCCGATGAGGCGGTTCCAGCGATTTCCGGTTCGGATTCTGCGATTTCCGGATCGGGTTCCATCTCTCACTTCCACCTAAAACGGCACCAGTTACAATTATCACTGGCTCCACGTGTGTATCGCGTAAAACCCCATTCAAACCTATAACATCATGATTCCAAAAAAGAAACGGCCGATTGGTATGGGCCATTCAGCATTGATCTGATAGATTTCCGACGAATCTGCACGGAGCGTGCGGCATCGCAATAGGATTTGACGGGTTTTTGATATGGTGAGCCACTATCTCGCACGGCGCCGGGCGCGATGGCGCAAAAGTTTGGCTAAGCGTTTGGGGCCGCGTCTTGCCGGCCTGCTTGAGAACAGCGCCTTTTTTGTTCAGTCCCAAATGGACATCAATCCGAAGTCAATCTGGCATCGCCAGGATTTCATCGAGGCCACTGGCGGATATCAGATTTTGGGCGAGAAATCGCCGCGCACGGTAGGCCGATTGACACCTGTTGATACGGTGCGCCGCGACGCCTTGGTTCTTCTTTTGCGTAGCATCGTCGAACGCGATGTTCCCGGCGATATGGCGGAACTGGGGGTATGGAAAGGTCATACCGCCAAGCTGTTCCACGATTATGCGCCGGAACGGACATTGCATTTGTTTGATACTTTTTCGGGATTCGACGCTCAGGACGTGGCGGTTGAGAAAGTTGCAACGCAACGCGACGAGAAAGCCGGCTTATTCAGCGATACAGACGTGGGCAAGGTATTGGCATTTATAGATAGTCCGAACGACAATGTTCATGTCCATCCAGGTCGATTTCCGGAAAGCTTTCCCGATGAACTACGTGATCAAAAATTTGCCTTCGTCAATTTGGACGTGGATTTGTTCGAGCCGACGAAAGCCGGCCTTGAGACCTTGTTTCCCCGGCTTTCGCCTGGCGGCATGATGGTGGTTCACGACTACAATGCGTGGCAGGGCGTGCGTCAGGCAGTTGACACTTTTTTCGAGGCGCGAATTGAAACACCGGTTCCGTTGCCGGATAAATGCGGTTCAGCGGTAATCGTGAAAATCCAAGTCGATTGACTTGCGCCGTCCCGCAACCCTGCTTAGGGTCGCGAACTTTCCCGTGACCATGCAAAATGAATACCCATGAGTACGAAAAAACTTCCCCATGTTCTGGTTAGCTCGGTCATCCGTACGGCCAACTTTGGCGAATCACACGGCGGGCTCTATGTCGTTGACCTGGAGAGCGAACGGGCCGAGCAGGTGGTCAACTGGGATGATACCAATATTTCGTTTCGCGAGCGTGGCGCCGAGCGCGGTCTGCGGGGATTGGCTTTCGACGATGGGCTAATTTACGTGACGACGGCAAATAAGATCGTCGCCTACGACCCGAATTTCACCGTCCAGGGTGAATATACCAATCCCTACCTGTTGGATTGTCATGAAACCTGGCTCGAGGGCCGCAATCTCTACGTGACTTCAACGTCCTATGATTCGGTGCTGACATTCAATCTGGATACGAAAACATTTACGGATGCGGTTTGTTTGCGCAATGACACGGACCGTATCGCCAAGAAAATATTGTGGAAGATATTCGGAATCAAAAACCAGCCTGGCCACAAGGTGACGCGGTTTGACCCCAGCCGGGACGGCGGCCCGCGCCTAGACGACGTCATGCATATGAACGGTGTCTTTGTCGCTGACGGCGTGCTCTATCTTTCTTCCTATCGGACCCGCCAATTGCTCGCCTTGAAAGGCGACCGGCTCGAAGTCGTCGCGCCCTTGCCGGAAAACACACATAATGCCCAGTTGTTCCGCGACGGAATCCTGGTATCGAACACCGGCGACGATGCGGCGATGTTCACCGACATGAAAGGTAATGTCCGCGGTCGCTATCCGACGACGTATGTAGCCGAAAACGAACTTGAGTTCGCCGATCTTCCCGACAGTGTCGCCCGCGCCGGATTTGTGCGCGGCCTTACGGTCTATGACGATACGTACGTTATCTTTGGCACCTCGCCGGCGACTGTTGTGATTTATGACCTGGACTCGGGCGAATGGATAAAGTCCGTAACCTTGACGAAAGATGTGCGCAACGCGGTCCACGGGCTCGAAATCTATCCTTACGCTTAGCCGCCGACGGCATTGCCACGATTCCGGGCTTTGTGACATGATGAACTGGTTATGAGTGAACTTTTCCGGCGGCTTGCCGCCCGACCCTGGATTACGGTTGAGCTGTTGTTGGCGTCGTTCTTCGCCAACCTGCTGGCTTTGGCGTCGCCCTTGTTTGTCATCCAGGTTCTCAACAGGTACGTCACCTACGGTGTCGATGTCACCTTGGTGACCCTGACGGCGGGCGTTATCGTGGCAATTATCCTGGAATTGGGGTTCCGGCAGGCGCGCTCCATGCTGGCGGCTTCAGCCCTGGAGGAACGTGATCAGGAACGCGCCATCGGCGCTTACGGAATCCTTTCTTCTGCCCGCCTCAATGCCTTGGAACAGATTCCGCCGGGACACCGCCGGGAGATCATGCGCGGTTTGGACAGTATCGAAACCGCCTACAATGCGCCGAACATGGGCGCCGTCATGGATGTGCCTTTCGCCTTCGTTTTTATTGTCGCACTGGCCTTGCTGAACCCGATCCTGGGCATGGTTGCCGTCACTTTCATCGCCGGTGCGTTCGCATTCAGCCTGTTTTCGCAAGGCATGTTGCGCGCGCCGACACAGCAGATGGCCCAGGTATCCGCCGCCGGCAACGGTCTGGTGACGACGGCGGCGCGCGCCGCCGATACGTTGCGTGCCTTTGGTGGTCATGCGGCGGTCATGGATGCCTGGCGCGGATATGTCGAGCGCATCCAAGGCTTGCGCCAAAAGATCAGCGGTCGCCAAGGCCTCACCCAAACCCTGACGCAGAGTATGCAGGCCTTGATGAGCGTCGCCATCATCGCCACTGGCGCCATCCTCGTCGTGCAGGGAAAACTCGACGTTGGTTTGATGATCGGCGCCAATATCCTGGCGGCGCGGGGGCTGGGTCCGATCCTGCGACTGGCGCAATTGAACCAATCCTTTGCCAAGGCCAAGCAGGCGCTGGCCGATGTCCGTCAACTGGCCCACTTGCCTTTGGAACCCGATGAGGGATCGGCCTTGGATACTTATACGGGCGGCTTGGAATTGCGCGATGTCGCCTTTGCATACGAGGAGCAGTCGTCACCTTTGTTCGAGTCCCTCAGCCTGTCCCTGGCCGCCGGATCCGTATTGATGGTCCGCGGCCGGAACGGCGCCGGCAAGACGACCTTGTTGAGAATTCTGGCGGGGCTGATTGAACCATCGCGCGGGCAAATTCTCGGTGACGGCGTCGAGGTCCGGCAGATGGCACCGGCCTGGTGGCGCCAGCAACTGGTCTATCTGCCGCAAGAACCGACGTTCCTGAACGATACGGTGATGGGTAATCTCCTGGCCGCTAATCCGGAACTGGACGAAGACGGCATCAACCGCGTTATTCGCGAAGCCGGGCTGGGCCCTTTCATTGATGAGAGCGCCAAGGGCCTGGAAACGGAAATTACCGACAACGGTTTCGCGCTGGCCGTCGGCATCCGCCGGCGTTTGGCTCTGGCCAGGGCATTGGCCAGCGACGGCCGTCTCGTGCTGTTCGATGAACCGACGGAAGGTCTCGATGCGGAAGGCTGCGCTGCCGTCTACGCGGCGCTCAAACGTCTCGCCGAAGAAGGCCGGACGGTTATTTTGGTAACCCATGACCCGGTTATTTTAAAAGGTGCGCGGGTTGTTCTTGATCTCAATGCCAAACCGTCGCCGAAGTTGGTGACGGTATCCGGAAATGATGGGCCCGAGGCAAGACTGCCGCCGGGGCGGGCGGCGGGAGTTGCCGGGGGAATAGTTGGGGGAGCGGAAGGATGACAGGTTCTCCGACCGGCGCCGACAGGCGCAAACCGGTGATCAAGCGCAAGCGCTGGGGGACGCATCTGTTCTTGTTCAGCTGTATTGCCATGGTCGGCGCATTCCTGAGTTGGGCGACCTATGGCGAACTCGATGTCGTCGCTTTGGCCTCGGGCGAAGTTGTGCCCGCATCGCAAGTAAAGACGATCCAGCATCTGGAAGGCGGCATCGTCCGCAAAATTCTGGTTCGAGAAGGGGATCTGGTAAAACGCGGCCAGGCATTGATCAATCTGGAACCAACGAAAACCCGCGCGGAAGTGGCCGAGGTGGAAATTCGCCTGCGGGCGCTCCGCGTCGCCATCGCACGCCTCGCCGCCGAGGCCATTGTCGCCAAGCGGCCCGCATTTCCGCCTGACTTGATCCAATCGGAGCCCGACCTCATTCAGCAGGCGCGCGACCTGTTCGAAATCCGGCGCAGCCGAGTGGAGAACCAAATTCGCTCGCAACAACACCAGATCACCCAGCGCGAACAGGAAATCAAGGAGATTCAGGTTCGGTTACGCAACAACCTCAATTCCCACAAGCTCCTAAGGGAACAACTGAAAATTAGTGCCAAGCTGTTGAAACAAGGGCTGACGAACCGTATGAGCGATCTGAACCTGCGCAAGGAGGAATCGGAACTCAAGGGCCGCATCGATGAGGACCGGGCGGCGCTGCCACGCGCCCGCGCGGCGCAGAATGCCGCGCGCTCGCAATTGGAAGCGGTGAAGAACGGCTTCCAGGAAGAGGCCCGCAAGGAGCTCTCGGAAATCCGCCGGACCGAGAAGGAATTGACCGAGCGGCTTCGCAAATTCAAGGATACGCTGAGCCGCACGGTGCTCCGTTCCCCCGTCGACGGCATCGTCAAATCCCTCTACGTGGTCACCGAGGGTGGCGTTGTCCAACCTGGGGGAACCCTCGTCGATATCGTTCCCGGTGATGACCGCTTGGTCATCGAGGCCCGTCTGCCGACCCAGGACATCGGTTATGTGCGCATCGACCAAGAGGCCCTGGTTCAATTGGCCTCGGCCGAAGCCGCGCGGTACGGCAAACTGATCGGCAAGGTCGTCCATGTCAGCCCCGACACCATCGTTACCCGGGACGGTGTGCCGTTCTACAAGGTCCGAATCGAACCCGAACAAGAGTACTTTGAACGCGCTAATCTCCGCTATAAGCTGTCGCCGGGAATGCAAATTCAGGTGAGTATCCGGACCGGCACGCGGACCGTCATGCGCTATTTGCTTGATCCTTACCTGGGTTCGTTCGGCAAGGCATTGCAGGAACGTTAGGAATTTCTCTACAAATTCCTGCGTAAAGATGGCAGATTGAACAACATCATTGAATCCGCGTTCAACACTTGGCGGAA
>Ga0315336_1005307_pt1 | contig 14203 bp, 11 predicted proteins | sample ASW5metaG_FD_204512 | JGI IMG/M metagenome (GOLD analysis project Ga0315336, IMG submission 204512) | Ammonia-oxidizing marine archaeal communities from Monterey Bay, California, United States - ASW #5 | ecosystem: Environmental > Aquatic > Marine > Intertidal zone | place: USA: California...
CGATGACCAACCGACTCTACCGCCGCGTCGTCCCTGCACTCTGGATCGGAGTGGCGTTGGCCGTTGCGCTTTCATCGACGCCGGCGGTGGCGCAACTCAGTTCGGGTCCGACCTCGCTGCTGCCCAGCAACATCGGCGGCCCGGAACAGTGGACCAGCCCCGAAGGGCTTAGCAGTGCGCTACAAGTGATGTTGCTGCTGACCGTGATCAGCCTGGCACCGGCGGTGCTACTGATGACGACCAGCTTTATTCGCATCCTGGTGGTCCTCGGTTTGCTCCGGCAAGCGCTGGGTGCGCAGCAGCTGCCACCCAGTCAGGTCATTACCTCCATCGCGCTGTTCATGACCATGTTGTTGATGACCCCGGTCTGGACCGAGGTCTATCAAGACGCCATCAAGCCGTACACGGAAAAAGAAATCGGGCTGGACGAGGCCTGGCAACGGGGCACGCAACCGATCCGGCGATTTATGGCAGAGCAGATCGAGCAGACAGAAAATCAGGATGACGTCTACTTGTTTCTGCGATACTTGCCGGGTGAGCTCGAATCGGAGTCAGGCGAGCAGCACCAATATGCCATGTTCGACGCCAAGGAAGGCGAGCGGCTCGTGCCGCTCCAAGCGCTGCTGCCTGCGTTTATGCTCAGTGAGTTGAAGACCGCCTTCTTGATCGGTTTCCAAATCTATCTGCCGTTTGTAATCCTAGACATCGTGGTGGCTAGCGTGACGATTTCGATGGGCATGTTGATGTTGCCCCCCGTGTTGATCTCGTTGCCTTTCAAATTGTTGTTGTTCGTGCTGGTCGATGGTTGGCGGTTGGTGACCGACATGTTGATGCAGAGTTTTCACCCGTTGCTCTGACGACCGTCGACTGGCCGTTGCTGTGGACTGATTGGAATCAGGACAGATGGATCCTCAAGACGCAATCGACTTGACCCGCGAAGCGCTAATGACGGCGTCGCTGGTCGCTGCGCCGGTCTTGCTTTCCGGCATGTTGGTCGGGCTGGCAGTCGGGTTGCTTCAGGCTCTGACTCAAATCCAAGAGCAGACGGTTGCGTTTGTTCCAAAATTGATCGCGATGGCCTTGGCCCTGGCATTTGCTCTGCCATGGACCCTTTCGCGGTTGTTGGACTACAGCGAGCAGCTGATCCTCAACATCCCCGGCACGCTCTAACTCAAGAGGCGAACGAGAGAATTAGGTTTTCCTTATTGCACGCATTCATTTAAGCGTCTTCCACTCCGGCGCGGTGCTATTGGTTCCGCGATAAGTTGCATTTGCCATGTCGTTGCTGGAAACGCTCCTGCTCAGCCAATTCACCACGTTCACGCTTGTCTTGGCGCGCGTGGGGGCCTTGGTGATGACTGCTCCAGTGTTCGGCACCAAAGCAGCTCCAATCCAAACGCGGGCATTCTTGGCTGTCGGGTTGGCCCTGTTGATCACGCCGCTCTACGCCGCCCAGTTGCCGGCCGAGACGACCAGTTTGCTCGGCTACGGCCGTACTATGCTCAATGAGGCGCTCGTCGGTTTGCTGTTGGGGTTCGGTACGACGCTGCTGCTCAGCGGGATTCAACTCACGGGGCAGATTATCAGCCAGCTAGGCGGCACGGCGTTGGCCGACGTGTTCGATCCGACGCTCGATGCCAATGTGTCAGTCTACTCTCAGCTGTTCTATTTTCTGACATTGGCGATGTTCGTGTTACTCGACGGCCACCGGCTGTTGATGGACGCTTTGCTGGAGACTTATGTCTGGCTGCCGCCGGGCGGCGCATCGCTGGGCAAAACGTATGTCGACGCATTGATTAGTGTACTGTCACAGAGTTTCACGCTGGGCCTTAGCGCTGCAGCACCGGCGATGACCGCGTTGTTGCTCTCCACGCTGGTGCTGGGGCTAGTCGGTCGGACGTTGCCGCAGATCAACATCCTGGCGGTCGGTTTCAGCATCAACGCACTGGTGACGTTGGGCAGCTTGGTGGCGTCGATCGGTGCGATCGCCTGGGCGTTTCCCCAGCAAGCGACTGTCGCGATTGAACTGCTGCTCGATGCGCTGCGCAGCGCCGTGGCGATCCCCTCCTAATCTCAGCTCTTCGGAATTGATCGATGGCCGACTCGGCTGGTGAAAAAACGCAAGAGGCAACGCCCCATCGCCGGGAACAGGCCCGGGAAAAGGGCCAGGTTGCCTACAGCCAAGACCTTGGCTCGGCGGCGCTGCTGGTGGTCGGGGTGTCGCTGCTGATGATTTGGGGACGGCAAATCGCCGAGGTTTCCGGTGGTTTGATGAAGCATCAGTTGGGCGAGGTCGGCCCCCTGGTGGTTGATCGGGCCGATTTCCTGCTGCAGATTCAAAAGCTCGTTTCGACCGTGGGAAAAATGATGCTGCCGGTGATCGGTCTGTTGGCCGTCGCCGCCGTGTTGGCCAGTGTAATGCAGGTCGGCTTCTTGTTTGTTCCCAGTCGGCTGGTTCCCGATCTAAAACGGTTGAGTCCCCTGGCTGGTTTTGGCCGGTTGTTTTCACTTTCTGGGGCCATGCGACTAGGCTTCGGGATGTTCAAGGTGCTGGTCGTTGCGGTCGTGGCGGCGGTTGTGCTGTACAATCGGCAAGATGAAGTGCTGCACGCCAGCGAGTTGGCCATACCCCAACTCGCCAAGTTTATTATCGAACTGGCGCTCTCAACGGCGCTGTGGGTGGGCCTGGCGCTATTGTTGCTGGCACTGTTGGACTTTGCCTATCAGAAGTGGAAGCACGAACAAGATCTGAAAATGACGCAACAGGAAGTCCGCGAGGAAATGAAGAACCTGCAGGGCGATCCGCAAATTATTGCCCGTCGGCGAGCCGTGCAGCGGCAACTGGCGCTCAACCGTGTTTCGGACAAGGTACCGCTAGCCGACGTCGTCGTGACCAACCCGACCGAGCTGGCCGTGGCGATTCAGTACAAACCGGAGGAAATGGATACGCCCGTGCTGGTAGCCAAAGGGGCCGGCGTCCTGGCCCAACGCATCCGCCGGCTGGCGCTTGAAAATAATGTTCCGGTCGTCGAGCGCAAACCGCTAGCCCAACTGCTTTACAAAGAAGTGGATCCAGGGCAGCCGATCCCCGACGAAAGCTACGCCGCCGTAGCCGAGGTGTTGGCGTACGTCTATCAGCTCAAAGGCAAAAAAATGCCCGACCCGCCACGAGCCGCGGCATGAAGCCGTTACTGAATAGCCTCAACAGTTCAGCCCAATGGGAATAGAACGCAGATGAACACAGATTCAGCGGATCAACGCAGATTGACAAGTCATTTTCCCTAATTTCCCAAACGAGCATCAACCGTCTTGTCTCGGTTGGGCTTGATCCCTCAGACCCGTGGAAATCAGCCCAATCGGCGTTCATCCGCGTTCTATGTCCGCAGTCTACCGAAGTAATGCGGAGATCTAAACCTCCGCCGTCTCCGGTGAGGCCAGATAGCCGTACTTCTGGAAGTAGATCGACCACCGTTGCCGAATCTGCTGTTGAGTCGCTTCTTCAAGTTGATGGCGATTGGTGCGGTAGTTTTTCACTTCGGCCAGATAGCGCTGCGTCGCGGCTTCAACTTGCGAGAAATCGCCCAGCTTGAGTTGCCCGTAGAGCTGTTCCAGCTGGAGCTGCGGGTTGGCGACCAGATCTTCATAGCGCAGCTCAAACAGTTGTTCGTCGCTCAACAAGCGCCGATCCTGCTCGAACGCCTCGTACATTCGCACCAACGTATCGAGCACGTATTCGTCGAGCCAGCTCTGGTCTCCTGGGACCTGGAAGCCTTGCACTTCGTTGAGCGACTTCCACAACCGAACGGTCGAGGCGAATACGTCGTAAGGGTCGCGAACCAGATGGACGAACTTGGCCTTGGGAAACATCTCCAACAAAGTTCGCACTCGGGCCGTATGCAAGGGCGACTTAACGACGATCCGCCGATTGTCGCGGTAGGCAATCCGTTGGAAGAAGGTCAATAACTCATGTCGCCAACGGCCAAGATCGGCCGGCGAGAGATCTTGCAGATCGGCATATTCCGTGCAAACAGCGCCGTGGTTGGGGAACATCGTCGACAGGTAAGGTGTCGGCACTCCCATATTGCACAGCGCAAATTCGTCTTCTTGCGGACGTTGCCAGCCCATTTCCATGTTGTCCATGGGACGCCGATGCGGCAGGAGCATTTCGGTCAGCGGGGCCAACCACGACTGAGAAAGGACAAAATGATGTGGGGCGAAGCACTGATAGGTGCTGGGATAGGTGTGGTTGGCGTCGCGGATCAGCAGTTCGTGCAGAAAAGTCGTCCCGGAGCGCCAATGACCCAAAATAAACAGTGGCGATTGGGCTAACTCCACCTGCGCAACCCGCCGCGCGTAGACCAACCTATCGATAGCCGCCAAGCCGCTGTTGGCAGTGCTCGCGGCAGTCACCGCGAACGCCATCGGAATCTTTCTCGGGGAGAGGGCAAACCGATTTCGCACTAACTGCTTCAGCCATGTCCCGAGGCGCATCCCATGCCAGAACCTGGGCGAATACCAGGAAAGGGGGTTTTTTACACCCCGTGTCCGCTGTAGGGCAGCCATCCGCCTCAACCAGGCTCTCATGAAGTGCGGTCCTCGTTTGTGTCGTCGTTTTCCGGTGCCATCTTTCCACGGCTAACAGTCAGCTCCGCCGGTTGGCGCATCTTGCGAGGCACGTGCGACAGACGATCACGATGTCCTGATCGGAGTATACCAATCCACATAATTGCTAACAGAGCCAGAAAGGCAACTCCGCCCCACATCCCCCAGTTTTTCTGCTGAACTCCCTCGCGGATCCAGGCCGGGCTGTGGCCGATCACGATCGGGGCGTAGTCCCGCTGTTGGGCCGACGGCTGATCGGACAGCTTGCGGCTGCGATAGAGCCAGCTCTTAAAGAAGACTCCGGCCAGCTGGACCGGCTCGCGAATCTTATCCCCCTCCGGGAAGCCTGGGGGCAGGCGGCTTACACAGCAGACAATCGGCAGATTTTGCGAGTCGCTGGCGAAGATTTCCAGTTCGAAATAGTCGGCGCCCGCTCCGCGGTCTGCGTTAGCGCGAATCTTCACCGCGCGACGAGCCGTTCCTGCGATCAATACCAGAGAGCCCACCTCTTCAGCCGGCTGGAGGAACAGTGGCGCGACCGACGACAGCCCCTGTTCGGCCCGACGCATTACTTCAACAGCCAACGCACTGCGCTGCTGCGCTTTGGCTACTTGCTCGACGAGACTCTTGCGAGATTGGGTTACTGCCGCGGCAAGTTCGGTTTTCAGTTGTCGCTGTTTCTTGAGCGATTCCTCCAGCACCGGTTGCCAGCGGTCGGAAGCTTCGGCAACCGTCTGCCGCGCCAATCGAGTCAACTCGGTCGGGTCAAACTTCGCCAGCGCTTCCAACGTGGCGTAAAAGGCTTCGCCCTCGCGACTGATCTCGGGTTTGACAAACGGCCGCCGTTGTCGCACGTCGTCCAGCAGTGCCACATCCATCTCCTGGCGTGCCAGCAGCAATTTGCCACGCGTGGCCGATTGCGTGGGGTACCAGGCCAGATGGTTGGTCAACAACAGTGTCGAACCTCTTTCCTGCTGGGAATCTGCTCGGATTAATACACCTAGTAACCCGACCGGTTCGTCGATCGGCTGATCAGCCTGCCAGTCGCGTGGAACCTGCGGCACCAGGACATCAGCGCGAACTTGGCTCCCCGCCAAACGAATGCGGCAGCGATACATCGCCGGCAGGCTATGTAGTTCGGCGAGCTCCTCGGGGAGCGATACCTGTTCAAACGACTCGGCGACAGCGCGAATATTCAACAAAGCCCCAAGGGGTGGATCCTGATCACCGAGCCATAGTTGGCCGTCGGCAGTCGGTTGGATCCACAGTTGCAGTTGTTGGGAGTCGTATTGGCGGAGCCGATGGAGCAGGCGGATTACGATTCGCCAGTCGGAATCAGTGAGTGTTGCGCCTTGGGAGATCTGTCCCAACACGGCAGCGTCCAGCTCGGCCAACTCCAAGACAGAGCGAAAATCCGCACCGGCACGTTCTTCCGCAACCGTTGTAGTGCCGACAACCAGCGTCGCGCAGTACATGGCGAAGGACAGCCTGATCACGGTGCATCTGAGACAATCGCGACGCAGGTACCAGCAGAGGTCACCCTTCCAGCGGGTCTTGGCATCGCTCATGCGTCACCCCCCTGCTCTGCCAGGTGCTGCAGTTGGTCGGGTAGATCAGTTTGGGTGGCCGTGTCATCCGGCAAGGCGATTTTCTCGGGGAGTTCGACCGCCGATCGCGGCCGGCGCCGAGTACGTCTCACTGCGAGCCAGGCAATCAGACCGGCAACGCACAGGGCCCCAGCCGCGCCCAAGACCAGCTTGCCGGTAGCTGGCGGCGCGGGTGGTTGAGGTGGAGCGGGCGGTTTCCAATCGATGTTTCGCGCCAGGATCACCGGCGCCAGACCCAACCCGTCTTCCCAAGGGTACGACCAGTTCTTGAAAAAGATGCCTGTCACGCTCACCGTTTCACGAATGCCATCGCCGCGGGGAAACGCCTCGGGCAATTTCAGGCAAAACACCACAAACGGCCATTGTCCGCCCTCGGCCGGTTGAATCCAAAGTCGATGCAGCGACTCGATGCCCAACGAGTTGGCTGCCGGCTTAACCGTTTCTTCGCGCCCTGCCAGTCCGCTAATGTTCACCCACTGCCCACGGTACGCTTCGGGTTGCTCCTTGAGTTGAATGTAAGAGAGCGATTCGCCCTGCCCTTCCTCGGCCTGACCGGCTGGCGCATCTTGAAGTTGTGCCAAGGCGCCAAACCAGGCCTCGCGCTCTTGGGGCCGAAAATAAGTATTGTCTTTGATCGTCGACGGATCCCAACTCTTTTGTCCGGCAATTTCATTCTGCTGAAGTTGAGCGTCGGACTTGTCGGCCGGGGCACGTGCGCCGCTTTGAAAAATCTCCGCAGTTGAACTCGCCGAATCCAACACGAACGGCTGCTTCGACGGCTCGCCAGGCTCTTCATTATCAAAGAGCTGCTGCAACTTCAGCGCCGTGGTGGGTTGCTGCAATCGATTCATCGTTACGACGACCAACCCCAACGCAGCCAACAACAGCCACAGCCGTAGCCGGTTTTGACGCGCCGTTCTGTCGACGCGTCGAGCGCCGTTCTGTCGATTCGTTGTTGGACGAAATCGCAACATGCTATTGCTGGATGGGGAAGGTGTCCTAGTTGTCCGTGTGAGAGCCGTACTATCAAGTTTAATCGTGTTGCGAGGCAAGGGACACACCATCGACCGATCGCGGCCTGTCGAGGGTCGATTCGGCCCAGAGTCCCGGTCAAGCTCGCCTGGAACAGCCTCTCGGACCACGAGATTCAACGCGGCTGACCACTAGTGCCAGGTCGCAGGATGGCTAAAATGAAGGTATTACTGGAACAGTGAAGACTTCTGAGGCAGGAGAACCTGGCGCGTGCGCCGGGTTCGAGTCCCGCTGAGTGAACGGAAACGGGCTCTATGTCAGCGTACTTCCGATTTGATCCTGGAACGAGCGTCCGCGCTTGCTGCGCGATTGGCGCTCTGCTGGTGATCACTGCGCCCCTGTTCGCCGACGATCTGTCGTCGCAGTACGTCGCCGCCTTGCGCGAGCGCGGCTGGCACGACGTAGTGCGAGACTATCTTGACCGGGCGGCAGACGACCCGATTGCCACGGAAGATTTTCTTCAGCGCATTGGGTACGAGCGGGGCGTGACGCTCGCGGCACTGGCCAAGCAATCGGGCAATGAGCAGCGGCGGTTGGAGTTGCTTCAGCAGGCTGTGGACGAGTTGCTAAATTTTGCCAAACAACATCAGCAGGCTCCGCTCCATGCCCAAGCGCTGCGGCAGGCGGGCAACTTCCTAGCCGAGCTTGCGCTCTACACGGCTGCTAAGGCGAAGAAAATTCCCGAGCAAGCTGAGCATCAACGTCAGGAACAGTTTGAGAAAGCGAGGCAGCTGTTTGACCAGGCGTCGGCCACGCTGCAACAGGTCTTGGATGATTGTAAGCAGCGGCTGCAGGAGTTGCCCAAGCCGACCGATGCGCCGCGCAATCCGAATGCCATTTCGCCCCGCCAGCAGATCGAAGGGTTGCGGGCGGAAGCGCTCTTTCTGTTGGCCAAGCTCGACTTTGAGAAAGCTCAAACCTATCCGGCCGGTTCGCAGCAGGCCGGCGAGACTAGTCGCGCCGCGGCCGAGGGCTTTGCCAAGCTCTACGAGGATTACAGAGACAAGAAAATCGGGTTTTACGGCCGGCTGTACGAAGGGCGTTGCCTGCAGGAGGCCGGCGATTTCAAGTCCGCCCTCGAGTGCTACGAAGACTTAATCGAGCAGCCGATCGGCGCTCCCGACTTTCGTCAGTTGTTGGCCCGCGCTTTCCGACGCCGGGCGGAATGTCATCTGGCGATGAACGAGGCAGAACTGGCCATCGAGGAATGTGGCCAATGGCTGGACGACGCGACCAGCAAAGAACGGAAGCAGAGCGAATGGCTGGCCGTCGCTTTCTATTTGGCCAAGGCCCAAGTGGAACACGCGAAGAGTCTCTCGTCGGGCAGCCCCGCTGCCAAGCGGTTGAAAACCAACGCTCGCCGGCTGTGGCGCGAGGTTTCTCGATCGGCTGGCGAGTTTCAAACCGCAGCTCGACTGGAACTGTCTGCCGGCGGCTCCGGTAACAACTCGCGGCAGGTTGTTCGCTCGTTCCCCGGGGCGTATGCCGCGGGTAAGTCGTCCCTGGAACAGATGAATTCCAACCAATTGGCCGCCCGGCTTGCTCAAGAGAACAATCCCGGCGCCGTCGGCTCGCTACGGCAGCAGGCCACGCACCATCAGGCCGATGCTCTCGACTATTTCCATCGGGCTCTGCGACTGGCCGATGAATCGACCGCGCTGGAAGAGCTCAACTCGGTCCGTTACTACCTCTGTTGGCTCTACTGGGACGATCACCGTATTGAAGATGCAGCCGTCATGGGTAAGTTTTTGGCGCAGCGCTATCCCCAGAGCAAACACGCCGCCGAGGCGGCCAAAGTTGCGCTCGCTGCATACGAACGGCTCTACAATCGGGCCAATAGCTCGGGCCAGCCGGTCGAGGGGACGTATGAGTCGCAGAGTTTGGAGGAGATGACCCGGCTGATCGTGTCGCGTTGGCCCGGTTCGCCCGAGGCGGCCACGGCGCTGAATCTTCTAATCAACATGGCGATCCGTGAAGATCGGGTTGATCAGGCCCAAGAACTTCTCCAGCAACTACCGCCCGAAAACCGGGCCTCCGCCGAGATGAGTCTCGGCAGCGCTTTGTGGACGCGCTACCTCCAGCTCTCCGCCGGGTCCGATCCCGACGCTACGTTGGAGGCAATGCGGCAACGTGCTGCCGAGTTGTTGCTAAGCGGTTTTGAGGCCTTGCCGACCGCCAGCACTCCTTCGTCTATCGAAGCGACCGGGGCGCTGTACCTGATTCAGATCTTGCTGACAGAAGGTAAGTTCGACCGCGCCATCGAGGTGCTCGAGCACAAACGGACCGGTCCTCGGACCCTGGTTCACCTCCGTTCTCCGGCGGCGAATCGGCCTGGGTTCGCCGAAGAGACGTATAAAACGGCGCTGCGAGTCTATCTCTCGCTGGTGCCTCCCCGCCGCGAAGAAGCAAGGCAGATGATGACCGCTCTGGAGCAAATCGCCGGCGACGGCGAAAAGGCTCAACGGCGGTTGACTAATATCTACGTCAGCCTTGGGCTCCAACTGCAGCGTCAGCTCAAAGAGCTTTCAGCCGCGGGCAAGATGGCCCAGGCCAAGTCTGTAGCCGACGCGTTTGGCGATTTGCTTGAGCGGGTTGCCAAGCGCAGCGGCACCGACAACTGGACAACGCGCAACTGGATCGCCCAAACCAATCTGCAATTGGGTCAGGGGCTCAGCGGCGAGGCCGCCCAGCGCTATCTGACGCGCGCCGAAGAGGCGTATCGGGAAATTCTCTCGACTGCCGAGCGAGACGCCGATTTTGCGCCCAGCGAAGTTGCCATCCTGGGAGCACGCAAACGGTGGGCCGATTGTTTGGCTGCGCAGGGGAAATACTCCAAAGCGTTCGAACAATATCAGGAGATGCTTACCGCGAAACCGAACTTGCTGCAGGTGCAACTCTCGGCCGCGGACACCCTGCAGCAGTGGGGCGAGAAGCAGCGCGACGCCAAGATTGTTTTACGGTCGGTTCGTGGGACCCTTCCTCAATCCAATGGCAAGAATCTGGTCTGGGGCTGGCTAAGATTGGCCGAGAAAGCCGACAATGCCAAAAGCAAGGCGGAAAAGGATTCCGACGACTCGGTCGACAGCAGGGCGACCGTTGCCAGGTACCGGCAACTTTTTTTTGAAGCTCGCTTCAATGCCGCACAAGCACGATACAGGGCGGCACAGTATTCGGAGGGAGCCGCTCGGACCGAGCATTTACGAAAGGCTCGGCAGAGCGTTGATTCGATGAAGCGGTTGTATCCCACTCTGGGCGGCCCTCAGTGGAAACAAGCGTTTGAAGAGCTCTCGGAGCAGATCCACAGTACAAAGATTTAGCCCGGAGTGCCGCTGTTTATCCATTGCTAGTTAAAAGGAAAGGTTTTCTTTCGAACGAGCCTGGAGTATTCTCATTCTTGTCCCTCACCGCTATCCACGACCAACGTCCAGGTCGCCGATAAAACAGAATTGCCAATGACCATGCCTTTTCAATACCATCGTGTCCCGTCCGTCTCAATGCTGCTGGCGATGGTCACCCTGGCAGCAGCCGCCTCCGTGGCCAACGCCCAGGGAGGCTTCGACCGTATTCGCAGATACCAGGGTAGCGACAGCGGCAAAATCGTCTCGATGAACGTCTTGGGCGTGACCATCTCCAAAGGGGGTGTCGAAACCGAGGTTCCGGCCGAGCAGATTCGTAGCATTTACCTCGCCAGAGAGCCGCGCGCCTTGAATCTTGCTCGGCTGGCTGCTTACAGCGGGCGTTACAACGAAGCGTTAACCAAGCTAGGCGAGATTGAACTGGATGACGTCGACCGCGACGAAATACTCCAGGAGATCAGTTACTACACCGTTTACTGCAAGACGCACATAGCGCTCGCCGGTCAAGGCAGTTTGCGTCAGGCGGCCAAAGAGGTGACGGATTTCCTAGCGGAACATGGTCGGAGTTTTCACACCCCGGCAGCCATCGAGTTGCTGGGCGATTTGTTGCTCGCACACGGCAAGTACGATGCGGCACGAACCCAGTACGAGAAACTGGCCAAGGCGACAGCCCCTTATTACAAAGCCCGCTCGGCGCTGCTCACCGGACGTGCTTTCCAAGCCGAACAGAAGCACGTCGAGGCCATCGGCCGCTTCGATCAGGTGCTGCAAGCGGCCAAGAACGATACCCCCGGCGAAGCGCTCCGCTTGGAGGCAACGCTCGACAAGGTCGTCAGCCAGTCGGCCACCGGCGGTGTGAAACAGGCCGCCGAGACGATCAAAAAAATCATCCAAGAGACCAAGCCCGACAATGCTAAACTACTCGCCCGGGCGTACAACACACTGGGCGATTGCTATCTGCAAAGTGGTGATCAACGAGCCGCTTTGGAGGCTTTTTTGCACGTCGATCTGCTGTTCCATTCCTCCGCGGCAGCCCATGCCAAGGCGCTGCACGAGTTGGCTGAGCTGTGGAAATCGCTCGGCAACGAGCAGCGGGCCCAGGAAACAACGGATAAACTACAGAACCGATACCCGAAGAGCCGCTGGGCTTTGAAGTAGGCAGTGGAAAAGGACCCTTGGACGATAGAACGAAGAATCTGGGTTACTCAGCCACGGTTGTACCGATCGAACCGATCGCAAGCTGCCCTGGGTAAACCGATTCGCTCATCGCGGTTGGAACTTTTCTCGCAGCCAGGTAGATTAACGACCCCCGGTGGTCACCAATCGAAAGGACAACTCCAAAATGCAACTCGCTCACAACCCCATGCCGCGCTTTCCGGGCGCTGTTTCCTTTCCGCGATGGACCGTCTTGGCGGCGCTGTTGATGGTATTCGCCCTTCCCGCGGAGGTGGCTTATCCACAGGAAGAGGGCCCCGTCGCGGTCGAGCAGGATGTCTCCTCGGGCGACGAGCCGGTCATGGAAATCAGCTACTTGAAATGGTCGGCCAATTCGCTCGGCTGGTTTTATGGGCTGGTGTTTCTGGGCATCTCGTTCACGCTGGTCGCCCTGTTTGTCATGAACTTGCTCACGGCTCGTCGGGAGAACGTGGTTCCCAGTGATTTGATCGACGGCTTTGAGCAATGCCTCAATGCCAAGCAGTTTCAAGAAGCGTACGACCTGGCCAAAAACGATGAATCGTTTCTCGGCCACGTGTTGACTGCCGGTTTGGGCAAGATCTCCACCGGCTACAGTCAGGCGATCGAAGCGATGCAGGAAGTGGGTGAAGAAGAAAACATGCGACTGGAGCATCGCTTGAGTTATCTGGCGCTGATCGGCACCTTGTGCCCGATGATCGGTTTGCTGGGAACAGTTAGCGGCATGATCGAAGCCTTCAAGCTGATTGCCAACACAACGACCGGCGCGCCCGACCCGCAGGCACTGGCCCAGGGCATTTCCACAGCCCTGTTTACGACGTTCGTGGGCCTCGCCCTGGCGATTCCAGCCTTGGCCTCCTACAACCTGTTGCGCAACCGAGTGGCCCGACTGGTGCTCGAGGTAGGTATCATCAGCGAAGGCCTGATGAACCGTTTCCAGAAAAAACCTGCGGCATAACGGCAGCTCGAAGTGGCTCATGCGCTCCGTCACAGTAGCGAGTGGAGAAAAGACTAGATGCGAATCAGGCCTCGGGGTGACAGCAAGATCTTGGAAGGCGATCTGACGCCGATGATCGACATGACGTTTCAGTTGATCGCTTTCTTCATGCTGGTGATCAATTTCGCCGACGTTGAGCAAGATCAGCGCATTACCTTGCCCCTGAGCGAGCTGGCCCAACCGCCCGACGCGCCTTACGAACTACCGTTGACGATCCACGTGACCGGTGGCGGCCGGTTTATCTTCGCCGGCAACCAGGTCGCCAACCTCAGCGACCTTCGCTCCGCTCTGCAGCTGGAAAAACAGATCATCAAAGGCCTTAGGCCCAAGAAGCTGGAAGAGGTGACCATCATTATCCGCGCCGATCAGAACGCCAAAATAGGCCTGGTCCAGGAGATCATCCAGACCTGCCAGGATCTGCAGTTCGAAATCTTCGCCCTCCGCGGTGAACAGAGCAATACGAGCACGCTGAGTGGTACATGAAGATTAGAAATGCCGATCGGCGTGAACATATTGTGCTGCAGATGACGCCGATGATCGACATCGTATTTCAGCTGTTGGTCTTTTTTGTCTTCACGTTCAAAATTGTGCTGCCCGAGGGCGATTTCAACATTCGCATGCCGTCGGCGGCGGCTACTCGGACCATCGAGCCCAGCGAAACACCGCTGCTGAAAGTCACGTTGCGGGCGGCCGAGAACCGCGAGCTGGCCCAGATTCGGCTCAACGACATCGTTTTTGAAGGCCCTGCCCCGTTCTTGCAACTGCAGCAACAGATTCGCTCGATGATCGGCGACGCGGGCGGACCTGGCACGGCAGAGCAGGAAGTCGAGATCGACAGCGACTACGATCTGAAGTATCGCTACGTCATCAACGCCCTGACGGCCATTACCGGCTACATCGACTCGAACGGCGACCAACACAAGCTGGTCGAAAAAGTCCGCTTCGCGCCGGTCGAGCAACAGTGAGCCTCATCTAGCAGCGCGTTCCGCGACCGATTATCGACACCTCCTTGGCGCGACCGCCACGCGGTCCGGGAAGACTCAAGTAGGTCAAGTGCCGCACCTGACACGGGGAACGTCGAGTGCGGCACCCGAGAGGACATGCCGCTCACCCCATTGAATCGCCAGCCCGTCCAAACGCTATTCAGCGGTGCTAGGCCTGCTCTTCCCGAAGACTACCAAACTTGCTGGCATCATCCGTGGTTTTCGCGGATACTAGAGGTGTGCGGTTCTGTGCGTCATACAACGACATCGGGGGTTCTACTCTGTGGCTTGTCGCTGGTCATTCTGTTTGCTTTGCTTGGCACTGCCCGCCCCCGCTACCGCCCAACCCTCCGGTGTCGAGCCAGGCGAGAGTTATCACCGCATCTTCGTGACCAGCGGCACCTTCGGCATCAGCTCCAACGGCTCCTTCCA
>Ga0315336_1005310_pt1 | contig 14198 bp, 11 predicted proteins | sample ASW5metaG_FD_204512 | JGI IMG/M metagenome (GOLD analysis project Ga0315336, IMG submission 204512) | Ammonia-oxidizing marine archaeal communities from Monterey Bay, California, United States - ASW #5 | ecosystem: Environmental > Aquatic > Marine > Intertidal zone | place: USA: California...
GAATGCTACTGCGCGCACCGCACCGCCCGCGCCCAAGAACAGCACACGTTTGTCATCGAGATTCACATCAGCATCTGCGAATGCCCTCAAGGTCCCTAACCCGTCCGTCGTCGATCCAATGAGCCGACCGCCGTCGTTCGTTACCGTGTTCACGCTACCCACCGCCGCCGCCAACGGATCCACTTCATCCAACAACGGAATAATGGATTCCTTATGCGGAATCGTCACGCTCATGCCGCGAAAGCTGGGCAGCGCGCGCATGCCAGCCAGACATCCTGGTAAGTCGGTGACGTGAAATGCGAGATACGCGTAGTTGAGCCCTGCCGCAGCGAATGCGGCGTTATGGATCGCAGGCGATAGCGAGTGCGAGACGGGATCGCCAATCACCGCACATAACTGAGTCTTTGTATTGGGGGTTAGCATCGACATGGTGTGCGCCGTTACACTGCCTATTCACAACAGCAAGTTCAATCACTAGGACTCGATATGCATATCCGTACGATCGCTCTCGGCCTTGCAGGAGGACTCATCGTGGCCGCCGCCCATGCGCAAGAACGACAAATCACTTTCTCAGCCAAGAACCATATGCTGGACAACAACGATAATTTCTCCGTCGATGGCCGCTTTCTCTGTTACGACACCCGCGAAGATATCGGCCCAGGCATCGAAAACAGTCAAAGCATCGAGATGGTCGAAATCGCCACAGGTGAAGAGACGGTCCTCTACGCGCCGCGTCCCACCATTACGGGTACGCAAGCCGCGCCGGGCATCGGAGCGGTGTCATTTGCTCCCCACGAGAACACCGTCGCGTTCATCCATGGCCCGCCGGTCGACGAAGTCGAGAATCGCGGATATTACGGCAAACCCAATCGAAACGGCGCATCAGTGTCGGCGGACGGTTCGCAGAAGCTGACTTGGCTCGACCACCGGGACGTTGCTGACCATCGGGACACGCTGCCCGGCGCCCATCGCGGGGGTACGCACCGGCATGAGTATTCCCTCGACGGATCGCGAATCGGGTTTACCTACGATGATCATTTGTTGCCGAACTACGATCGTACGATCGGTTACCTCGAACCGCATCCTGATGCGCCGGAAAACGCGACACATCGTTTCGCGTTGCTCGTTACCGTTCCTCGAATGGGCGAAAGCAAACCGGGTGAAATCGAAAAGGCCTATGGCGACTCCTGGGTTGGCCGAGGGGGCACGATGCGCGCCTTCATTGGAAAGGTTCGAAACGACGACGGTGAAACCTATACCGAAAGTTTGTTCATGGTGGGTGTGCTCAAGAATGTTGACATCACAACGGCGGACAGTGGTTCTTCAACGCGCTATCCCTCGCCACCTGCCGGCGTGATCATTCGCCGCCTCACGCATACCCACGCCGAAGGCATCGTCCGCGGCACGCCAGACGGAAAGCGCATTGCATATTACGGCAACGCTCCCGATGGCAGTCGGCAAATTTTCGTTATTCCATCGACCGGATCCGACCGCGATCCCGACGAAGCGAAACGTCCCGTCCAAGCCACCCATTTCACCCAAGGCGCCGGGCCAGGCCTCCGCTGGCATCCCTCAGGAAATACCATTGCGTGTATCGCGGATAATCAGGTCGCCGTCACCTGCGTGAAACCGGGCCCACGCTTCGGTGAAACGCAGTACCTCACACCGCCGGACAATGCCGAACGCAGTCAACTCGTCTGGTCGCCGAACGGTACCAAGCTCGCATTCAATAAACCTGTGCCCACGAACGACCAGGACGGAAACCACGTTCGCACCTACGACGGCAACGACTACTCCCAAATATTTACCATTGATTTCCCCGATCGCGATGGCGATGGGCTCATCGATTTCTAATCTGGCTTCTTCGCCACAAACATCCCGTACGTCATCGCGCCGGTGTAATACGCGGTCATGATGCGCACCATCGTCTTGGCGAGCACCCGATTGGGCCCGAACACAATATGCCGCCATGCGCGGATATCCCAGGCCAACCGCCTCAGCATGCGCAGTGAAATGAGCGGCAGCGTCTTGCGCACGTTTCGCGTTAGGTTTTCGACGCGAACCTCAGCGAATCCAGCATCGGCCAACCACCGGTGGTAGTCCGATTCATCACCCAAGTTCGGGAGATGGCCTTCGATAGCAATCGGTTCAAGCAAACGGCGAAGCTGCCAATCCGCCGGCGACGGCCCGGCCACCCACGTATAGATCCCCACACGGCCGCTGGGCTTCAGCACGCGATACATCTCGGCAATCATTGCGCCTTTATCCTCGAAATGCTCCGTACTCTCGATGGCGACCACAACATCCGAAACACCATCGGGCATATCGTTATCCATCCAATTCATGAGGTGATATCTGGGCGATGGCGCGCCATCGCGTTGTGCTACGGCCAATGTATGCTGCCGTTCCGAAATCGTATACGCATCGACCTCCGCGCCATAATCCGACGAAAGGATACGCGCTGTGCCACCGTATCCACTGCCGACATCGCACACGCGATCATCCGGGGCAATCGCGAGGGTATCGGCGAGATAGGTAATCAAACCGCGCACCGCTTCCGCCTGCGACTCACGGCCTGTCTGCCACAGCCCGTGATGAACGTGTTCACCCCACGCGGCGCGATACCACGTATCCAGGTCGTCATAGTGCCGCGAGATATCGCGGTCCAACATCGCCATATCCAGCCGATTCGATCTGGGCGAAATCACGGCGCAGGACTTTCGCTACCCACAATCGTTGCTCGAAGCACGCACGTTATTCGCGAAGAGGGTCGGGCCGTTGAAGCCGCGGCGGCTTTTGTGGACGGCGCTCATCCCGGTCCGAACGGGAAATCCCCCCGCTCACGGGACGCGTGGGGCGCGCCGGCCGATTGGTAGCACTCGGTCGGGTCCTCCGATCTACGGAAGGCGTACGCCGTCGATCCACTTCGCTTCGCGGTCGAGGTTCGCGCACTATTTCGGCCCCCTCAAGCCGAGGTGGTTTACCCGGCGGCGGCCAAGACCGACCTCCAACAATCTTTTGAAACGCTTGTTGATGTTTGTCCAGCAGCTCGGGCCGTTCGCGAATCGCTGCGAGATAGTCGTAATACCGCGCACCCAATTCATTCGATCGCCGCACACGCCGATGCCAATACCGAACCCAAGCCGAATCCTTTGGCTCTGCCGCCATCAACGCTTCCCGCTTTCGCCACGCGGCAAGTCCACCAGGGGTCTCCCGCAACGCAGCAACGAGATCCCGATAGGCTCGCCCGGCGCCGCGGTCTCCCGCGTCATACTGGAATTTCCACCATGGATCGAGCATACGCCGCGCAGAAGGAGCCGTGCCCAAATTGCGGATAGCCATTTCGGCATCCGAGCCCAACAAATCTTGCAACCGTGCCAACGGATCCAGGTCCGCCGTTTGCGTCGATCCAATTGCCCGGTTAAGTCGCTCCATAGTCCATTGCAATTCAGTGTCTTCAATGGACTCCACGCCTCCACGCAATTCCGGACGTTCATTCAAAATTGTTTGGAATGAACCATACGCAATATCTGCGCGCGGCGAATTCAACAACGCTTCATCAAAAGCAGCCAACAAGGGATGCAACCGCGACGATCGTTGCATCGCAACGTACGCGGCCTCTGCCGCCTCCCAATCCGATCGGCCAAACCAATACGAAAGGTAACCGGAATGATGAAACGCTAACTCTTTGTCCGCCAACAACACGTCTTCCACCGATGCCACCAACTGAACGCGAGCAGCCTCATCGGCAACCGCTTCAGCGATCGCCGCCTCAGGAGGAATCGATAGCGAAACCTGTATCAGAAGTGCCAACACCATGGTCCACCCATTATCGCGCGACCGGGCCTCCGCGTCCACTAATTATGGGAGGGCATAAAAAATGCGCCACAACCGAAGTTGTGGCGCGCTCAAGAGAGTAAGACTTTGGAACCAATCGAAACGATACGGTGGGATTGGCCGCTTCGCGATTTACTTCAACTGGACTTCAGTCTTAGGTAGAGTGACCTCCGTGTCAACCGCGCCTCGACCTCCTTGTCTCAGCTGTTTTATGTATCGGCAAAGGGGAAGAGAACTTTAGTGCAGACGGCAATCGTCAAATACGAACGGCGCTTCGCCTAAAAATAATCAATATCCGATGTTGCCCTACGCCTTCGCTCCGCGATTTCCGCGAAGGCGGAAAGTACGATCGAAGTGTAATTTTGAATCGTCGACGAATCCGTAGCCGGACAAACAGCGTGTGTTTCTAGGAAGGTCTTCTCAAAAGGGAAAGGCGTCACAATTTTAGGGGATTGTGACGCACTCTCGGAGGTATGTATGGGCTGGGTCTTGTCCGGGTTGGGATGGTAACCCTTTCAATTCCCAATGGCCTTCGACTTCCTTGTCAGTGGCCGCCTTAGCTTCCGTGCCTCAGCTAGTAGGTATATCGGCGGTCGTGAAGAATACTTTAGCAATGTTGAACAACTCCGCCGCCAACGGATTTTTCGAGCGAGCGTTCGAGATGCTAGACTTGCGCTCCTTTTAGTAGTGGATCATCCCCAACCATAAGAATGTATGAACGAAATGACCTTGAATTCTTCGGATGTATTGAATCAACCGGCGGACGTGCTCATATTTGGAGCTGGCGGCCAATTGGGCCGGGATTTGATGGCTGTCTTTTCAGGCGGTTTGCGCGTGACCGGCGTTGATATCGACGTCATCGATATCGCCGAAGCGGAAGTCGTCTTGCAAGCCGTAGGTAAAACCGGCGCGAAGCTGGTCATCAACGCGGCGGCGTATACCAACGTCGAAGGCGCAGAAGATGACCGCGAGGGCGCTTACCTCGTGAATGAGACGGGAGCACGAAACGTGGCGCGCGCGTGCGCGGCCCAAAACGTACCGCTGGTTCACTACAGCACCGATTTTGTATTCGGAGGGTCGTCGGATACACCGTATGAGCCGGATGACCCCGTTGCCCCTCAAGGCGTGTACGCGGAGTCGAAGGCGGCGGGCGATGCGGTAGTAGTCGATGAATGCGAAAAGTATTTCTTAATTCGCACGGCCTGGCTATACGGCATTGGCGGCAACAATTTCGTTGAGAAGATACTCGCGGCAGCGGCGACGCGTCCTGAATTGAAGGTGGTGACGGATGAATCGGGTTCTCCGACGTTTACGGCGGACCTCGCCGCAGCGACAGCGGCTTTGGTAAAGACGGACGCCTATGGAATCTACCATTGCGTGAATGCGGGGTCGTGTTCACGATTTGAGTTCGCAACCGCTATACTATCCGGCGCGGGTATGACGACCCGCGTTGATCCTTGCTTGGCGGAGGCCTTTCCTTCGAAAGCGCCGCGCCCCAAGTACTCCGTATTATCGAACGCTAAATTGGAAGCCGCGTGTGGGTATCGAATGCCCTCGTGGGAAGACGGGCTGGACCGGTATCTGCGCCAGCGAAAGGAAAGTGAATGAACCGCATTTGTGTGACCGGCGGCGCCGGATTTATTGCCTCGAATTACATCAAGTTTGCGCTGGACGCGTATCCGGATCTGCACATCGTCAACCTGGACAAGATGACGTATGCCGGCAACATGGACAACCTGAAGGATGTCGACGAAAGTCGGCACACCTTTATCAAGGGTGATATCGCGGATGCCGACGTCGTACGAAAGGCGATGAAGGGGTGTGACGCCATCATTAATTTTGCAGCGGACAGTCATGTTGACCGTAGCATTATGGGCGCGAGCGATTTCATCGCGACAAATGTTCGCGGCGTGCACAACATCGTTGAAATCGCGAAGGAAATGGAAACGCACCGTGTCTTGCTCGTGTCGACGGACGAAGTCTACGGCAGTATCGAGACGGGATCGTTTGTTGAGACGGACCCGCTCGGACCGCGCAATCCATATTCGGCCACGAAGGCCGGCGGCGAAATGTTGGGGATGTCGTATTTCCACACCTTCGGCGTGCCGGTCATCGTTACCCGCGGATCGAATACCTATGGGCCGAATCAGTATCCAGAGAAAGTGCTACCGCTCTTCGTGACGAATGCCATCGATGACGAAAAGCTCCCGCTGTACGGCGACGGCAAAAATGTCCGCGATTGGCTTTACGTTGAAGATCACGCGCGCGGAATCGATCATGCCCTGCGTCATGGCGAACCGGGCCAGATCTATAACGTATCGGGCAGCAATGAAAAAGAAAACGTCACGCTGACGAATAAGATTCTTGAATTGGTGGGCAAAGGCGATGACCTCATCAAGCCGATCCAAGATCGCCCGGGACATGACCGCCGCTACTCCATTGACGATACAAAGTTGATGGGCCTGGGTTGGAAGCCGCTCACGTCGTGGGAAGACGGCATGGCGAAAACGGTGAAGTGGTATCAGGACAACGAGTGGTGGTGGCGTAAGATTAAGAGCGGCGAATTCCGCGAGTATTATGAGCGACAATATGGGAACAAGTAAGATTCGCTCGGACTATTCCGATTAGGATCAGTGTTATACTCCTTCGAATGCGTTGGCCTGGATTGACCGGCCAGCGGACAGCCAGGTAACCTTTTCGACCTTGGTAACCACTGTATTTTCGGGCAGTTGTGGACCGATGACCCCGCTCAACGAGACCAGATAGATGACCCTTTTTCGACATATGACCGCCCTCAGCATTGCGACACTGATCGCGATGGCTGGGCTGGGCTGCACTGAAAAGAGTGGCGGTGTCCACCAGATTGAAGCATCGGATTTGCGTACGACGACCAAGGGACACCCCCCGGTTGACGTGGCCATGACGAGCGCGAAGCGGTTCGGATTCACGAAGAGCTCGTCGACTACTCCCGTCGCTCCAGCCGCCCCGGCATTTGAATGGATCACGCCGGAAAGCTGGCAGATCTTGGCGCCGCAGCCTATGCGTGACCTAAATTTTGCAGCCGGTGATCCGCCGATGACGGAGTGCTACGTATCGATAATGGGATCGAGCGGCGGTGGTGTGGCGGCCAACGTGAATCGCTGGCGGCAGCAGATGGGCCTCGCACCCGAATCGGAGGAGACCATCGACGCACTGCCCGCGATTAACGTATTGGGATTTCGGGGCGTGTTGGTTGAATTGGAAGGTACATACTCGGGCATGCGCGGCGATCAGCAAGCTGAAGATTCGAAGTTGCTCGCGGTATTTGTACCCGCGGGCGACAGCGCATTAACGATCAAAATGATCGGCCCAGCTGACCAAGTTAATTCGGAACGTGAAAACTTTGCGACGTTTGCACGTTCGCTCAAAGTGCGCACAGCCGAAGCCCCCACGCAGACAGCGGCAACACGAGAGACATCTGGCAGCACCGAGCACGTATCTATCGGAGGTCTCGATTTCGAGGTGCCGAGTGATTGGAAACGAGGGGGTGAACGCCCCATGCGGCTTGCGACGTACGCGTTGGGTGCCACCGACGAAGCGGAGTGTTACATCAGCCCGTTGTCCGGGTCCGGCGGCGGTGAGGAAATGAACTTGAATCGCTGGCTAAACCAGATGGGGCACGCACCGATGAGCGCCAGCGCGCTGGCCGCATTGCCCAAATTAAATATCCTGGGACAGAGCGTCTCATTACTAGAGACCGGTGGCACGTATACCAGCATGCGTGGCGAAACGAAGGAAAACTACGCGCTCGCCGGTGTGTTTATTACGCTAGAAGACACGTCATATTCCATCAAACTCATTGGACCGCAGCAAGACGTCGCGGCAAATCGTGCGACATTCATAGCGTTTTGTGAATCGTTGCACGTACATCACTGAAAGCATTAGACGAATGGTATCGATTGGAAAAAAGCTTTTCGCATTTCTAGCCTCGTACGGTTTCGCGACCGTCATTTTCCTCATGCTGTTCTTGCTCACTATGTTGGGCACGTTCGAACAGGTAGAAGACGGCCTATTCGATGTACAAAAGAAGTACTTCGAGTCCTATTTCCTCGTCCACTACTTGTTCGACAAGGTGCCGGTCCCTCTTCCTGGTGTCTTTCTCCTGACATCGTTGTTCGCGGTAAATCTGATCGCCGGCGGCATCATACGCATTCGGAAACGTAAAGAGCAGATCGGAAACTTCGTCGCACACATGGGCATCCTGTTGCTCATCTCAGGTGGTCTGATCAAATCGATGTTCGCTATCGACGGACAGGTGACGTTGGCGGAAAATCAATCGGCGGATGAGTTCTACAGTTATCACGATTGGGAAATTGCGGTTGTCGAGGCAAACCAAGCGCCACCCTACGACGAACAAATCATTCCGGGCGATAAATTTATTCACCTCAATGACGGCGACACCGTACGATTCGAAAGCGAATCACTTCCATTTTCGGTGACCGTGACAGACTACATACGGAATTCGTGGCCAGAACCGGAAGGCCGCGGCAATGGCGGAAAAGTAGTCGATGGCTTTTATCTTATGGAACGCGAGAAAGACAACGAAGCCGGACGCAATGTCGCAGGCGTCTATGTAAGCCTCGAGGACAAGTCTTCAAACGAATCCGTGGATCACATTCTCTGGGGTTGGGCGGAACGGCCCTTGGCGGTCGAGGCAGAAGGCAAGATCTGGGCGGTGGACTTGCGTAAAAAACTCACGCCGTTGCCGTTCACCGTGCGGCTGAACAAGTTCAATCATGAGCTGCATCCGGGAACGCGCATGGATGCCTCATTCTCAAGCGACGTATCCCGGATTGAAGATGGCATCGAACAGGACTATCACATCGCGATGAACGAGCCTTTACGGCACGCAGGTTGGACGTTTTATCAGGAGTCGTATGTGCCGGCCGATCCGGAGATTGGACGTCCGGTCATGTCGAGCCTTGCGGTTTCCATGAACCCAGCGGATCAGATTCCGTTGTATTCGTGCATCGTGATTGGCTTCGGACTCTCGTTGCATTTCTTAATCAAACTCTCGAAGTATTTGCGAAAAGAAACGAAGAGGCGCGCAGCATGAACCGCATAGCCCTGGTTATCGCATTTGCACTCGTCACGGCCACGACAGCCTACGCGCAGTCCGAAGCGCCAACGTATCGCGAACCGTGGTCCGACGAAATTATCGATCTGTTCGAGACCTTGCCGATTCAGGAGGGCGGCCGCATCAAGCCGCTCGATACGTATGCCTCATTCATGATGCTGCGCATAAACGGGAAGCGAAGCCATACGCTGCCCGACGGCACCCGGCTGAAGCCGATGGAATGGTTTCTGGATTGCATGTTCTACCCCGAAATCGCCCGGAATTACCAAACGTTTTTCGTGGCAAACGGCGAGCTGCTAACAGCAGTGGGCATTTCTACCGAGGGCAAGAAGCGGCGGGACTTCCATTCGTACGAAGAGATTCTCCCGGGCCGCGAGCGGCTTTTCGAAATGTATGGTCAGTTCATCGAATTGGAACAATCCGAACTGGAGCCGATGCATCGGCAGACCATTGACTTCGCACAAAATGTGTTTACGTTCGAAGCGTTGACACGGTTCATGGAGTTCGCGCGATACGACTATCCCGCCGTGCAAAACAGTCCATTGGCGTCCATCGTGACGAACGCTTCCTATACCGGCGTGTTGGATAAGGCGAGCACATTGCGATTCATCACCATTCTGCTGGACTCAGGATACGAAGGGCTTATGGCGTCGTTGCCTCCGGAGGATGTGGCTAAGCTGCGCGATCAAGTGCCAGAAGGCTTCGCGGATCTTGATGCCGAATCGCGGCAACGCGGGATGGAAACATTGAACGCGGCGCTGAACGAAGTGTTGCAATTGGCGATGGCGACCCGAGGCGCGGAAGGTAAAAGCCGCAATATGCTGCTGTTGCCGCCGTCGGGATCGGCCGAGGATGAACCGGAATGGCTAAACCCCGGCGATCTCGCGGAATCGATATTGTTCAATGGCGAAGAAATCGAACCTCAATTGGCGATGACCGCATCATTGGAATCGCTGCCCGGCTTGCTCGACAACCGCCCTGAATTCACGAAGGCGCTCCAATCGTTTCACGATCAAGTCGTCGGTGTAGCGGAAGGCCGAGGCGAATACGGAAAAGTGCCGCTGGAAGTCTTCTATTACAATTCAAAGTTTTTCTTCTACAGTCAGTGGCTATACGTCCTATCGTTTCTCCTCGTAGGGATGATGTGGCTCAAGCCGGATGCCCGGGTATTCGGCGTGCTGATTCCCGCCGTGCTTTCAGTACCCACATTGTTGTTGATCGCGGGCATTACGGTGCGCTGCATCATCCGAGAACGGCCACCGGTTTCGACGTTATACGAAACCATATTGTTCATTACCTCAGTCGCCGTCGTTTGCTGTCTCGCGATCGAATTCATGAATCGGCAGCGCTTGGCGATATCGGTGGGCGCGATCCTCGGCACGATGGGCATGTTCTTGGCCAACAAGTATGAGATCAAAGAAGGCGTCGATACGATGCCAAGTCTTGTTGCGGTATTGGATACCAATTTTTGGCTATCCACTCACGTGACGACGGTGGTAATGGGATACGCCGCAGGACTTCTTGCAGCGGCAATCGCCCATGTCTACGTGCTCGGCAAAGTCATCGGCATCAAGAAAGATAACAAGACGTTTTACAAAAACGTTTCTCGCATGACGTACGGCGTGCTCTGTTTTGGTTTACTGTTCGCTACCGTCGGCACGATCCTTGGCGGCATCTGGGCGAACGATAGTTGGGGCCGATTCTGGGGTTGGGACCCAAAAGAAAACGGCGCGCTAATGATCGTGTTATGGCAACTCGCCATCCTCCACGCACGCATGGGCGGCTACATCCGCGACCTAGGCGTTTGTCTCGCTGCAATCGCCGGTGGAATGGTTGTCGCCTTCTCCTGGTGGGGCGTCAACCTGCTCGGCGTAGGTCTCCACAGCTACGGATTCACGAGCGGCGTGCAACGTATGCTGATGACGTTCTACGCGGTGGAGTCGGCTGTGATCCTCATGGGGATCATCTGGTGGATCGCGCAGCGGGTGTCCTCACGGAACAGCGGGCTGCAACCACAATCATAGCAATACGTTGCGAACGTCGATTTCGCAACACCCACCGAACACCCCTCGCCATCGTCACAGTTGCTGTCGCCGATTCCCTTCGCGTATGCTTTAGCCACGTGTCTTTTCCCCGGGGGGAGACTGGGATGGAGCACTTACTGCATCTGTGCAGACACGAAAAAAGAATAAGGAGATCTGTCAATGATTCGAACTGCAATCACCAACATTGGACGAGGCGATGCGCTTCGCGTATTTACCATCGTTCTAGCCCTCGCGTTCGCGATAAGTTTTGCGATGCCGGCTGAAGCGCAATTCTTCAAGAAAGCGAAAGATAAGCTAAAAGGCGGCGGCGACGAATCCAGCGAGGCGGCGCCAACCGCGGCATCCAGTACAGCGGCGGCGAGCACGCCCATGGGTCCGAAGAAAACCGTAGCCGTTGATAAGTTCGAAGGCCACGCGGGACTCGGCTGGGACGAAGGCGCAGTGCTTGCAGCACAATTGGCTGAAGCGTTGATGGAAACCGGCCGGTTCAATGTCGTCGAACGCGTGAAACTCGATAACATTTTACAAGAGCAAGACTTGGGCGCGGCGGGCCGAATCAATTCGCAAACCGCATTACAGATTGGCGAGATCGTCGGCGCACAAGTATTGATTCAAGGAACTGTGACTGAATTTGAACCCGGTGAATCGGGGAAGAGCGGCAAAGTACGCGTTCCAATTGGTGGGGTAAGTGTCGGCCTCGGCGGAAGCAAAGTGACCTCACACGTCGCAATCAAACTCCGCCTTATCGATTTGACCACCAGCATGATTCTATCCACGCACAACGCTGAAGCCAAAGGCACGCATAAGTCGATGGGTTTAGATGTGTACAGCAGTTACGGCAGCGCCGGCGGCGACCAATTCAAGAAAACACCGCTCGGCAAAGTCGCGGCGGAAGCCGTTGACAAGTGCGTGGCACACATCATTTCAACCATGGCAAATATTCCGTTCAATGCACGCGTCGCGGAAGTCGAAGGAAACTCGATCTACATCAACGCAGGCAGCAACCGCGGAATGACGGAAGGCATGATGTTGCACGGGTACAAAATCATAAAAACGATCAAGGACCCGGACACCGGACTCGCATTGGATTCCATCGAGGAAAAGACGTGCACACTCAAAGTCGACATGGTGCGCGACAGCATCTCAATCTGTTCACTCGTCAGCGGTGGTAAGCCTAGAGTTGGCGATACATTGAAGCTGGAATAACCCTATTTCCACAACGAATTCGAGGCCGCTCTAGCCATTTGCTGGAGCGGCCTTTTTATTTGGAACCTAGCCCGCCCGTTTGTCACCGAGTACCCCTCACTGGCGATCGGATTCCCGGCCGAACTACCAAGATATTTTGTTATTCTCATTCGAAGATGTCGTCCGCCTACCTTGGGCCACAGATCATTTCTTCAACAGGCCGCTGTGCGATCGGCATAATAGAATCGGAGTGGATATGAATTACCGGCGCATGGTTAATGAAAGGAACCAAATGATGATGATGTTCGCAATGGCGTTGATGGTGATTGGATGCGAGACCAATGAATCGACGACGGTGGGCGAGCACCTCGCGCAGAAGACACCGGAGGCGGGTCCGGATGTAGCATTTCCCATGCGGCACAATCTGGACGGTGAAATGGTCACAGTTGATTCGGGCTGGAAAGAAGGACTGTTGCCGGGGCGGAGCACGGTGCGGATTGTCGACGATGTCGCGTATCTCGACAAAGGCGAGGACATGACGGGGATTACGTGGCGGGGCCCACTCGTGCGGATGAATTACGAAGTGACATTGGAGGCAATGCGGGTCGAGGGCTATGACTTTTTCTGCGGGCTCACGTTTCCATACGGCGAAACGGTCTGCTCATTCGTCGTCGGCGGATGGGGCGGCACGTGCGTCGGACTGTCATCCATCGATTATTACGATGCGTACAACAACGAAACCGCCGAGTTTCGCAAATTTGAATTGGGGAAATGGTACAAGATTCGTGTACGCGCGACGGATGACAAAATCGAATGTTGGATCGATGATGACAAATTGGTGGACTTCGTAACCACAGGGCGTACGATCAGCATTCGCTGGGAGATGAGTGACATTGTGCCGCTCGGTGTAGCCACCTGGCAGACGACAGCCGCCATCCGAAATTTCGAACTAAAAAAAATCGAAGCAAAAGACTAGGCCAAGGTGAAATTTGGCCCTCCTTTATCGTATATCGCCGCAATCCCAAACGCGCTATCATGCCCCAGGCGATTTCGCTAAACGGATGAGGATTTGACGCATGGCTGTGACAATTGAAAAAGACGGACCTGTAACGACGGTAATTATGAGCCGGCCCGAAGTCCGTAACGCGGTTGACGGTGCGACGGCAGCCGAACTATTTGAAGCATTCAAGACATTCGAACAAGACGAAAGTGCCCACGTCGGCGTTTTTTATGGCGACCATGGCACCTTTTGCGCAGGCGCGGATTTGAAAGCGGTTGCAGCTGACAAAGGCAACACAGTCGATCCGCACGGCGATGGGCCGATGGGACCATCGCGCATGCTATTGCAGAAACCAGTGATTGGCGCAGTCGCCGGTTATGCGGTCGCGGGCGGACTCGAGCTATCCTTGTGGTGCGATTTGCGCGTTGCGGAGGAGGACGCTGTATTCGGTGTGTTCTGCCGACGTTGGGGAGTACCGCTCATCGACGGCGGAACCGTTCGCCTGCCGCGTATCATAGGCCACGGTCGAGCGATGGATATGATTCTGACGGGACGTCCTGTTAAGGCGGATGAGGCACTGGCTATGGGGTTAGTTAATCGCGTCGTCCCCAAAGGCCAAGCCCGCGCCGAGGCCGAAAAACTCGCACACGATATTGCCGCATTCCCGCAACTGTGTATGCGGGGCGACCGCATGTCAGCTTACGAACAATACGATCTCACGCTTGAAGAAGCGTTAAAGAATGAAGCGCTCATCGGTATGCACGCACTCGACGCCGAAGCGCGAGTCGGCGCAAAACGATTCGCCGGCGGTGAAGGCCGGCACGGGGCATTCTAGAAAATCGTCCAACTGAATAGCATCGCATGCCTAATGCGTGAATGCCCCAACACCGGGATGCGGATTCATGGACACGCCGGGCGGATAGTCCCGTTGCGACGTGAAATCCTTGATGGCCTGCACATTGATGAGTGTCGAAACATTGTCAGAGATCGCTGCTGCATAACTGCGTTGCAACGC
>Ga0315336_1005311_pt1 | contig 14198 bp, 8 predicted proteins | sample ASW5metaG_FD_204512 | JGI IMG/M metagenome (GOLD analysis project Ga0315336, IMG submission 204512) | Ammonia-oxidizing marine archaeal communities from Monterey Bay, California, United States - ASW #5 | ecosystem: Environmental > Aquatic > Marine > Intertidal zone | place: USA: California...
TGAAAATTTTTGCTTTGACGGCTCCGTGCCCGTGAATAGTTGTGTTCGCCAGCGCCACACGCAGCGGAGACGACGGCGCATTGCCACTTCGAAGTTGGTTTATTGTCACCGAAGAGAAGGGGTATCCGTTTAGGTCTTCGAATGCCACCGTTATAATTACAGGTCTTGTACCTGTCAGCTCCTCCACACCAATTGGAAACTCTAGAAGACGAGGCAAAAGGGGCTCAAGCTTGCGAATCGCCGGAGATTGAGCAGTTTCACCCATGTACTCGACCGAAACGGTGACGTTTTGAGCAGCCTCATCGCCCTTGTTTTCGATGTTGACGAACAGGTTCGACCCTGCGGCATCGTAGTGAGACTCGACGGACATCGAGATTGTCCCGGCTTGGGTGCTACAAGAAAGGAATGATTGGCAAACTACTGCCAGAATGATGACCGTGTTTGGGTTTCTCATCTACCGTCAATCATGACTTTTTACTCACTATCATTCAAGACGCATCGTCGGATATACCTGTTGATAGTTCGGCCACAACACTGACCTTGACCTCTACCCGGTTGTTGGGCCAGCTTTACGAGACATGTTAACACCCGCCATATCGCTGAAAGAAAAACTGGCTACGAATGAACCTGTCATCGGTCTCTTAGCCACAGATCATGTTTGGCCATTCCTGGTCGAGATTTGTAAGAACTCGGGACTGGATTATCTCGTTGTCGATCGCGAGCACGGATATTTTTCCGATCAATTGGTTGCCGAGATCTGCCAGGTCGGCAGGCTGGCGGATTTTCCGGTCTTATGCCGAACCGTTTCGTGTGACACGGACGTTGTGAGACGTATTATTGATCTAGGGCCCTGCGGGATATTGATTCCGAATGTCGTGTCGACCGAACAACTTGACAGGGTTCGCGATACCATATTCATGCCTCCTCGCGGAACACGACGACCCGGCGGGATGGGAAATTATTGGGTCAGTAACTATGCATACGAAACCTGGAAAGCGGAGTTTGAGGATCATTTCATTGTCATTCCCCAAATTGAATCACGACAGGGGGTTGATAACGTAGATGCAATTGCCTCCCACCCGATTACATTCGCACTTGGGCTCGGGCCATACGACCTCTCGGCCGATCTTGGGTGCTGCGGGGAGCCCAATGCCGAACACGCACAGGCGCTCGAACGCGTTAAGGAGGCTGCTGATGCCGTGGGCAAAAAGGTGTGGGCCGGTGTGGATGCCCCCGCGCTGCGAGCCAAGGGCTATACCTTCCTCTGGATCGGGACCACGACACTCGTCCTACAAAATGCGTTCAGCAGGATCGTACGTGAAGTCAAAGATGGCCGATAATTCCTTTGTCTAATCTTCGAAAGGGTTGGTCCGCAGACCATGGCCGTTTATATCTCTGCCGCGCACGAGGAAAAACTCGCGTTGAAATGGCTCACGTGTCACGGGACAGGAGTAGGTTTTCTCCCCAAGCTCTGCATCGGCTGCAACGTAGCGGGCCGTAATGATCCGCCTCCAGCGCTCGGATGTGTTCCGTGTCGACGCATGTGGCAGCATGGTATGGTGCGTCGCCATCTGCCCGGCCTTCAAGCGGTAGGGAACCTTTATGACGTCAATGCTGTCGGGTAATGCGCCAGGGTCAATCTCTTCGGTAAACACGTTGTCATTACCGGTATCCTTTCTCGGTAGCGTGCCTTTCGTATGCCATTCCGGAATGATCGACATGGTCCCGTTCGACTCATCCACGTCATCAATCGCAATCCAGATGGATCCGGGCAAGTGCCCCTTCACATTCCAGTAGGGAGCGTCCTGATGCCACGGGACGTCAATTCCTGTCCTGGGACGTTTGGCGAGAATATGAATCGCCCACAGTAAGATATCCGGCCCGATCTGCCGTTCAATCATGTCGAGAATCTTGGGTTCCGTTGCAAGATCCCAAACCCAGCGCTCGCCCCGCTGATGCGGACAGATCATTTCCTCAGGCAAGGTGTCGGGGTGGAGTTCCCCGATCATGCGTTCGATATTTGTCTTACAGAAGTTCACGCCCTCGGACGTGAGGCATTGTTCAAAGATATGATAGCCCTCTCGTTCGTAATGCGCGTGCGCTTCATCGGTATAGACGAAGTTTTCATCGATCAACGATGCATGCGTTGTCGTCGTCATGATGCACTTACCGCAGAACGGCTAAACAAGAGCGGGTTGTACGCTTCACTTTCAAGAACGTCGCCGCCGTTCAGCGATTCAAAATACGGAAGGGGGTGAATGATATGGCGTTGTCCATTGAAAGTGCTGCCTTCGGGCATGTAGGCACATGTCATGGCTACTCTGCGGCCACGTGTCATATTGGCGCCTGCTCCGTGCGCCAGCAGGCCATTGTGAAAACTGCAATCTCCTGCTTTCATCGGGACCGGTACCGGATCAATCTCCGCCATTTCGGGGTAGACCTTGAACAATCCGGCAAGGTCTTCGTCAATCATAACATTGTCGAAGCGGGCCATCTTGTGCGTTCCAGGAATAAACCACATGCATCCGTTTTCCAGCGTAGCGTCATCGAGAGCAATCCAGATCGAAATGGCGTCGTGTGAATGGAAAGACCAGTAAGGATTGTCAAGGTGCCATCCCGTGGGGTTTCCAAAGGGTTCCTTGATCAATGTCTGATCGTGCCATACTCGAATGCCCTCGATTCCTGCAAGGTCAGACATCATGCGGCCGAGCTCCGGGTCCAACATGAATTTTTTGATCGTATCATTGATGTGCCAGAGATTCATTCGCTGGGTAAATACTTTGCTGTAGTATCCATCGCCTGCGGGAGTGTCGTCTGTGCCTTCACCGGCTACGACCTGCTCACCCAGCTCTGCTACCGCATCGAGGATTGCACCCTTGAGCTCGGCTGCTTCTTGGCTTGATAAAAAACTGCGCACAGTTACGAAGCCCTGTTCGCGGTAGGACTCAATGTCCTTCTTGCTAACGGTCGTTTTCATGACATTGAACGTCGATTGATTACCGATCAGACGGGCAGGTTATACCAGTTTGGGTGGTGCGAGTACAGTGAAATGGCATTCAAAAAGAGGACCTGGACTACGGATACATCCCCACTGCAGAAGACTTGTTATCTGATGGTGTTTGAGAAGGCGGTCCAAATATGAGAAACTGATGGGTCGTGTTGTTATGAGAAAACGTAGTCTACTTCGAATTCCTTTTTCGATGGCGTTCGTTCTGCTGCTGGGCCTCGTGACCCGACAAGCAGCGTCTCTTGACAACAACCTGCAGGTCGTCGACCTGACAGACCTCGCAGGCGACCTGCCGCTAAACGCATCGAGCATCGTGCAGATTCTTTGGAGGACCCAGGATTGGGAGCACGGCTCTTTCAATAACCCGAGCTGGCCTTCGGGCGGAGAAGGGACATTCGGATACCCCACTGTTGTCAAAAACACGCATGGCCTGAATCCGGACGGAAAATATTATCTGTACTATGCCCATCACGATCCGATGTCCGGAATAGGCTGCGCGGTCGCCAACTCGGCAACCGGGACGTATACGAAGATTTCACCGACGGACAGCAAAGTGCTCACCGTGCCGAACTACAATCCGGCCGGACCAGACACGTCCGATCCTAGCCACTACTCTTCCCCTTCGGTGGTCTGGAACGACGACGATGGGCTCTGGTTCATGTATTTCCATTATTTTAACCATCTCCACTCTGCATGGGACAGCGACCCGACGCGACCCGGCCAGGGATGGCAGATGATGGCACTGGCCACCTGCCCGGACCTGTCGTCCCACAACTGGACAATTTACACCAACACCTCGTTTGGGAGTGTGAGCACATGGGACATCATTCCCGTCCTGCACACGACAGACGAGGACTGGGCGAATGAATCGACAAGTTACGATTACATTTGCAGGTTGGTCGACGGAACGTGGCTGGCATTCATGCGCGGCACGACGGCCGACGACTCCGACGGAACTGTCACCGAGCTGGGATTCGCCAGTTCGAGCGATGGGAGTAACTGGAATTATTTCGCGGAAAATCCCGTCATTGAAACGAGCAAGCCGTGGACCACATCTGCCTCCGAGTATCGCCCCAAATTCATCGGTTACCTCGGTTCAAACGGATCCGGCGACGGCGAGTACCTGGTGGCTTGGGCCGAGCACGGAAACCCTCAGATCGTGTACAGCAAGACGACGGATTTTAAGACATTCACGCGGGACCTACGCGGATATGCGACCTGGGGTGTTGGTGATGACGGCATCGTCAGCGCCTGGCGCGAAGGCAACAACTTGTATCTGTTTTCCGGAGTTAACCTAAATACCATCGATCTGTCAGCAGTGGTTGGCACCACGACTTCCACGAGCACGATTGGGCCATCGACGACCACGACCTCGAGTACCACCACAGACTCCACGACGACAGGGCCAATAGATGATGCCTGCATCTTCTACCCCGTGGATTCATATGGCGGAACGCTTACCGATACCGTTCCGGATGTCAGCGGCAACGGCCAGCACGGTGTAGCCGACGGCATCGTATTCCCGCAGGGCGTGACCGCAGGAATCAATGGCAACGCGGCCATCTTTCCCGGCGGTGCCGACATTTACGTTGCCGGAGAAGTGCCACCTTCCGGCACTCGTTTTGAAAACCAGTCGCTGTCGCTCGGAACTTCCGATTTCACGATTTCCATGTGGGTGCGTGCAATCGGACCGTACAGCGCAGGTGGCGGTAGCGACGGGCTGGTGTTCAATCCGCCGACACTCCAACTCTACTTGAGCAAGAACGGAAGCATTCAATTTGAAGTGCCGGGTGACTCAGCGACCATGGCGTCCACCGTCGGGACCGCCATTCCGGTAAACTCGCAGTGGTACCACGTAGCCGTCACCGTCAACCGCGACAACGCTGGAGGGAATCCCTCCGCGATCTATCTCAACGGATCGAACATAACGGGAACAGATACGCTGGAGAACACGCCCACTACGCTGGCCCCGGGTGCCGGCGAGTTCTGGACGTGGGGTCGTACACTTACTGGACACGGTGACGATTTCGCGATTATCAAGGAGGCTCTATCCGAAGCAGACGTCGCCTCGATCGGCGGCTTCACGACAACCACGTCCACGACATCAAGTACCAGTACGGCCGGGACGTCAACCACGAGCACTTCGTCGACAAGTACGACCAGCCCGCTTAACGCGGCCGCAGTCCACTACACGCTTGAAGCGTATGGTGGCGCGCAGACGGATACGGTGACGGACGTGAGCGGCAATGGCCAGCACGGCATAGCTGACGGAGGCGTTTTTTCAGCGGGAATAATTACAGGCAGGAATGGTAACGCAGCACGGTTTCCGGGTGGGGCGGACATCTACATGGCCGGTGAAGTTCCTCCCTCGGGTGTTCGATTTCAAAATGACAGCCTGTCGCTTGGTGCCGGAGACTTCACGATCACATCGTGGGTTCGAGCAACCGGTGCATATGACGGAAATGGAGGCCCGAACGGAACATTTCTGGAACCCAATCCCGGTGTCCTGAACCTGAGGCTCAGCAAGGCCACCACCATATCGTTCGGCATTCCCGGCAACAGTGCAACCATGACCTCAAGCAACGGCACTGCCATTCCCGTGAACTCGGAGTGGTATCACGTGGCAGTTGTTGTGAACCGGGATAATGATGGCGGCAGCCCACCGTCGGCAATTTATGTGAACGCGAAGAACGTTACGGATTCGGGTGATCCGATGGAGGACACTCCTGCCTCAATCGGAACCGGGCAGTTCTTCACTTGGGGTCGTGCCCTTACTGGTGAGGCGGACGACCTCGCAATCATCCAACAGGCACTCTCCCAGGCCCAGGTGGCATCATTGTCCGGGGTCACCACGAGTTCGACCACAACATTGACCAGCACGACAATCGGCATCACAACATCGAGCACTACCACTACGTCCATTAACACGATCAACGTTATTCAGGATTTTGAAGACTGGCCGACAACCGCGGACTGGGGCACGTCATCACACGAGGGATGGACCCTGTCGGACGGACAGGTTAAACAGAGCCGCGGTGGGTTCGGAGCACCGATCGATACCCGGTGCGGTTGGCTTTACGATTTCGACCTCAGCACGAATTCCTGGATTCAATCGCCGCTGTTCACAGGTGGCGTCATTTCGGTCTCGTTCTGGACCAGGCAAGATGCGTTTTCGGGAGGCTCGAGTTTTGCCGTCCTCCAGACATCGAGCAATGAGAGTGAATGGACCGACATTGACGCGTTCACCGTGTCGACAGCAAGTTGGACGCAGAGAATGTACGCAGTGAACATGTTGATTCCAACCTATCTGCGCATCCGCAAGACAGGCGATACCGCGTCAGATGCCTATGCCGGCATCGATGACATCGATGTTGTTGCCAATGTGATTGTTTTCACAACGACAACCTCGTCGAGCACATCGACAAGTACAACGACAATCACCTCAACCACGACGACATCTACGACAAGCACAACAGTTGTCCCGCCGGTTATAGTAAACATGAATCGAGACGTAACGCTCTGGGCCGTTTACACGCCGACGGGTAGTGTTGTTCCCATCTATTCGACAAACCTGGGAACGGTGCCAATTGAGTGGTTGCAGATTCCCGTCTTCTCCAACTCACCGGAAAGCGGCACCAATGTGATCTCATTTGACCCGCCGGACACGAATGCGTCCGTGATCATCTATAGGTTGCAGCAGAATCTGTAGTCTGCTTCATCACTTGTCAGCGTTGCCCCGCATACGCTATGTCTACCCGGGTTTGCCACTTTCATTCGGTCGAATCCCGATTCGACAGAATGTCACGTGCTCTGGCACACAAACTAGCGGAGCAATTTGCTGTGCCAGAGCTGCGTGTTACATCAAATGCAGACATTTGATGCAACAAGCAGGCCAGTTAACCAACAGAAGGAAGCACTATGAACATCATTGTAACGGGTGGAACGGGCAGACTGGGCGCCAACCTTGTAAAGTCACTAGCCGACAATGGACATAATGTCGTCGCCACGTTGCTCAAAGGCGACAGCCAGGAGCCGAAGCTTGACGGGCTGAACGTTGAAAAGGCGTATCTTGACATCACCGACACGGATGCAGTCGTTGCCGTAATAGAGGGCGCCGATGCTGTCGTTCATTGCGCTGCGGTGATGGAAGGTATGGAGCAGAAGATGCCCCGCTCGAGGTTTTTTGACATCAATGTTAAAGGAGCTTTCAGTGTGCTCGAAGGTATCAGGCAGAATGGCGCGAACACCCGGCTCGTCTGCATGTCCAGCACATCGGTCTACGACGTGTTTAGCTCACCCCGCACACCGATCGTCGAAGAGCAGCCCCGTAAGCCGCTAACCCTGTATGGAATGAACAAGATCCTCGTGGAGGAGCAGGTACGTCAGTTTAGCTGGGAGCACAACATTCCGCATACGATTATACGCCCGAACTACATTGTGGCCGGACCGGAAATGCTCAACGTGTTCACTTGTAAGACGGTGCTTGGGATGTTGGAAGGGTTCGCCGATCAGACCAAGACACAGATGTACTGCTCGGAGAATCCGGATGGGTGGAAAGCGGCAAAGCCTACGCTTGAAAACAACGCGGATAAGCTGTGCGTTCCCCGTTGTCCCGGCAACCAAAGCTGGCGCTGGCACATGACGGATGTGCGCGATTGTGTTGCGCTGGTTGAACAGTGTCTCGAGGACGACAACGCGGTCGGGCGTACTTTCAACGTGGCAGCCGCCGACGCCTGCGAATGGCCCGAAGTTGTTCCTTACATCGGGGAGGTTACCGGGCGTGAAGTCGTCGAGGTGGAAATACCAAACCTGTGGCAGTTCTCTTTCGATCAGAAATCAAGCCGCGATCTGTTAGGTTTCAGCTCAACGTACGATCACCGCGCGATTGTCGACAAAGCACTCGCCTTTCAGAACAACGAGGAGACGGGAATCATAGCGGGAGCGATCGGAGAGTTGGCGTTCGAGGAGGGGTAGGGCGGATAGGACACACATGACGAATGAAACCGACGACCTGGCCCATCCCTTGACATAAGCCACTCCAATCCTCATCCTGCCTCGCATGCGCGACCTGACTTTCGACAGTACGAATCTGTACATTCGCGACCGCGTTCAGACGTTTGTCGACAATGTCATTATCGAGTCGGTGCAGGATATCAGCCGGCGATGGCACTCGCCGCAACGGCACGGTGATGAACCTCTTATCAAGCAGGATAAGCCATGGGAACACCTGATCTATTTCACGTATCCGAATTACACTGTGCTGCGCGATCCCCGGGACGGATTGTTCAAAGCCTGGTACGAGGACATGGAGCAGATCCCGGGACGATTTACCAAGTCACACGTACACCATCGTGCACGCCAGCACTATGCCGAGAGTGAGGACGGAATCACATGGACTAAGCCCGAGTTGGATAATGTTACTGTCGACGGTCGCAGGACAAACATCGTTCTCGGCAGCGACGAATATGGTGAAGCCCACTCCGGCAACTACATCATCGATCCGTATCCACCGACGCCGGACGAACGTTTTCGTGTGCTATTCAGTCATTGGTGGGAGGACGATGCCGGAAGCTATACGCGCATTGAATGTGCGCACTCACCGGATGGCAAACACTGGACATTGTATGATGAATATCCGCGTTTCGGGCTGAGCGGGCCACAGCTCAATGACGTATCCGTGCTGTTTTATGACGACGATTCACGTGAATTCGTCCAGAACACGCGCCATTTTCTGCAGTGGGCAGGCGACATTAACCCGCGCACACCCCATTCTCCGTCCTTCATGGGAACGATGCAGCCGCACAATTCGCTCGTCTACAATCAGCGTCGCGTGTGGCAGTCCCGGAGTCATGATTTCATTCACTGGAGCGAGCTTGTGCCCGTCGCCGCCACCGATGAGCAGGACAACCTGGATGAGTCTTACTACGGAATGAAACAGTTTCGTCTCGGCTCGATCAATCTTGCCACCGTTGGCGTATTTCGCGGGGTTGACAACGAAATGGAAGTGCAATTGCTGGTGAGTCGTGACGGGATACGCTGGACCAACACGAACAAGCGCAGACCTTTCCTTGCGCCGCGCGGCGAGGGATCCTGGGACGCTCACATGGTTTCACTTACGAGCGCACCGATCGAAGTGGGTGACGAACTGTACTTCTACCACGGGGGAACAAGCGCGCATCATGACTGGTGGCTGTGCGACAGCGAAACGTTTCCGGAGTTGCCCGAAAACGACAAACCCGGCAACGTAAAGTTCGGGCTGGGTCTTGCCAAGTTGCGCAAGGACGGTTACGCCGGGCTCTACGCCAACAAGATGCGATTGGGCACAATCGTGACGCGCGCCTTGATTAGCCTGGGGACCGAACTGACCATCAACGCTGGATGTGCACCGGGAGGTTCGATCAAGGTGGAAATTGCAGATCGGATGGACGAGGTCGTCGGCAATTGCTCGCGCGAGAATTGTGATGCGTTCGCGAGTGACGCTGTCGCACACAAGATCACGTGGAAAGGAGATCCAACGATACCCGCCGGCAGAGAAAGTGATGTGTACTGGCGCAAGATCCGCTTCTTTCTGGACGATGCCGAACTTTATTCGTTCCAATTTACCGGCAAGGAAATGGACGATCGTGTCAGCAAGCAAGGCACGGCGGAGAATTGATGATTGTTGATTTCAAATCTCAGATTCAATTTCACGGACACATTCTTCTGACTATTTTCGAGGATACGATACCAGCATTCAACTGCCTTCGGCTGCGGCTATCGGTCGTTTGTTCTCGGTTGCCAGTTCCTGCCGAATACTGAACACTGAATACAGTTTGTTACAGCTCGAAGACAGCCTATTAGGCTGAACGAAAGTGCCTGCAAAATCTAACATCATTTACATCCTTTCTGATGAACATCGCGGGCAGGCGATGACGCATGCGGGGGACGTCAATCTTCAAACTCCAGTTATGGATCGAATGGCTGGCGAGGGCGTCAGCTTTTCCCGCGCTTATGCAAATTGCCCCATGTGCACACCGTCGCGTGGCACAATTTTTTCGGGGCGACACGCACACGCAGGCCCCGTGCAGAGCTTTTTTGATGTCGTGAAGCCCAGCAGTCCCACGACTGCTACGATCCTGCGAGAGGCGGGCTATCATACGGTTAACATCGGCAAGTGGCACCTTGGGTATGTGCGCGACCAAAAACCGGAAGGCGTTTCCTTTGACCCGCCCGAATACTGGCACAATCGAGTTCCGGAATGTTTTCGCGGCGGCTTCCAGGATTGGTACTCAGACATACTGCCGATATCGGGCCATTTTAAGAACTACTACTACGAAGGCGATTCAAAGACACCGACGCAACTACCGGGTTATCACACCGACGACTTCACTGATCTCGCGATCGAATACCTGAAGAACTACAACCGCGATGAACCGCTCTTCATGGTGCTTAGCCCTCATCCTCCGCATTTTCCTCTCGAGGTACCCGAGAAATGGCTCAGGTGGAAGTACGAAGAGTTGGTCGTCAGGGAGAACTTTGCCGATGTTGCCCCCTATCGCGAATGGCTTGCAGTTTACTATGGCATGATCGAGAACCTCGACTGGAACATTGGGCGCCTGCTTGACGCCGTGCAAGACTTGCCGCGTTTTAAAGACTCGCTGGTTGTCTATTTTTCAGATCACGGCGACTTCATGGGCAGCCATGGACGTAGTAAACGCAAGGTGCATCCCCACGAGGAATCCATCAGCATCCCCGCGATTTTTCATCGGCCCGGACACATCCCGCCGCAGGGACAGGTGGATGAGATGTTCAGTCTGGTCGACATGCTCCCGACCACACTTGGACTGCTCGGTCTCGAAGTGCCGGACTATGTTCAAGGCACGGATTTCTCGCCGGCACTGCGGGGCGAGTCGTTCGACGGGCCCGATGACGTTCTCATCGAGATGATTGGCGTGGCGCGCTGGAATCTCGATATGCCCGATTGGCGGGGCATCGTGTCGCGCGATTGGAAATATGTTTTTTACGAAGACAGTAGAGAGCTGCTCTTCAACCTGGCCGAAGATCCTTACGAGTTAGACAACCTGGTCGAATCGCATCCCGATAAAAAAGCAGAAATGCGCATATTACTCCTTAAGCGTCTCGATGAAACGCGTGAATCCTACTTCCATGTGCTCATCGAAAATGGCGTTCCGCCGGAACCCACGATCAACGTCGGTCCACCCCAGGAGACCTATCAGCCGAAAGCCGCTGAATCACTTTATCAATCACGCAAGCGGAAATTGTAGGGTCACAGCTTATAGAACGCCCTCGCATTCTCGCGATACAGCTTACCCAGTTCATTCTCGCTGCACCCACTCAAAGCCCAGTCAACGGTTCCGACCCATTCGGGATATTCGATGGCAAGTGTAGCGACAAACCAGTCCCCTCCGAAGACAAGCCGGTCGAACCCAAACGTGTCGACGACATGATCGACATACGGCCTGAGATCATCGCGCGTCCACTGTCTGTGGTCGGCCTCGGTTGCCATACCCGAGAGTTTACAGTGGACGTTGGGCAGCTCGGCCAACTCCGCGAGTTCAGTCTTCCAGGGTTCAAATGTCTGGTTCTTGATGTCGGGCTTGCCGATATGATCGAGAATAAACCGGACATCTGGACACTGCCTTACCATCGAAATCACATTGGAAAGTTGCTGGTGGGAGATGCAGATGTCGAACGTGTAGTCGAGTTCCGGCAAACGACGCAGTCCTTCCAGAAACGACGGTTGCAAACAGAAATCGATTGACTCCGATTGAATCAGACGACGGATTCCCTTGACCAACGAATGTTGTTTATAGCACTCGAGCTCCGCGGTGACCGCCTTCCCCTGTTCGATTGCGGCGGACGCAACGATGCCTTGCAGGCGCGCGTCCTGCGCGGCAAGCTCGGTGACCCATTCCACCTCTGCGAGTCGGTCGCTCGCGTCGCAGGCGACTTCCATGAAAACAAAGGCCCCGATCTCGACATCTGCGGCGTGCTCGTGAAATGTCGACAGGCCGAAAGGCTTAGTCAGCTCCGGCAAAGCCTCGTCGAGTCCCGAATAGCGGATCCGGTCACGGTTAACGAGGTGGACGTGCGTATCGATGATGGGAAATTCGGGCATCGTGTTCTCCTTGGATCCCGTAGCCCGAGGGCATTGGACGATTTGCCTTAAAGCGACCAAGCATGGCAATCACTTTTTAAAGTGCTTGGAGAGCGCGGGCACCTACGAATAATTGTTACTGTCGCTAGAAGCTATCTATCCAAAACCACATACGTTGCGCGGTGGCGGCACCGCGTCTCCATGTTTTTTCCTTCTAAGGAAGGGCTGGAGGCGGCGTGCCCCCACGCCGCATAGGTTCTGGGATAGCTTCTGGTGCCGCTTCACGGACAAACACGCGTCAAAACGGGAGGAACACGTCGGGATTATCGGGGTCGACATTCTTGACTACCGGCTCCCATTTGCAGACTCCGGTATCGTTGATGCCAGCAAGCTTGAAGGGAAAATCTTGTTTTTCAAAACGGATGGATATGCTGGCGCCGACTCGAAGAAATTTTCCGCGAACCAGGGCATAAGCCCCCTCTGCCGACCACCCCGTTCCGGACACGCGTATGGAGGAATGTGCCTTCTTCCATAACTTCCGCTTCTCAGGGTCCAACGCGTCCAGTTTCGCGAGAGGCCCCACTGGCTTTGACTCTGAAACCGTAGTTTTTGGCGTGTCCGCATTCGGGGACGCTTCAGACCGCGTTGTTGTCTTAGGCTTTTCCGCGATGCTATTGGCTCTCTGAGCTGTTGCACCAGTGTCTTTGATGGGTTTTTCGGTCATACTTTTTTTCGAGGTCTTCTTCGGCTTCACCGGCGCTGCCGGCCTCGGTTTTGTCGGCGCAGACCGCTTCGCACTCTTTTTTCCCCGAGCTGTATTGACCATGGCAAGATCACCGACCTTTTTGGATGGGGCATCAGGTGTAACTTGCTGCGTAGGTGGTGTGACTGCCGTTTGGGTGTTGTTCGTCTCCGCGGATTGAGCAGCGGCTTCACCATGTTGTTTTTGTTTCACGAGTCTCATTGCGCGATAAATGTCCCCCGACGGTGCTTCCGCATCAGGATCCTCCCCGCGAAGCTTGGCCACAATATTTATAATCGCCAGGGCGACGGATTCCGCAAACGTTGAACCTTTTCGGGGTGGCTCTTTTTCCTCAGGCGGAGGTGGTTCGACGGGTTCTTCCGGATCGAGAGGCGCGGGTGCGGCTTCGGTCTCCGGCGGGGCCTCGTAGGACTGCGATGCGTCAAAGCCAGACGCCGCTACAGGTTGAGTCGCCGCCGATTGAGTTTTGCCCGCGGCTTCATCCATCATTCCCTGCTTGAGGGCAGCAAGCTCCTCCGCTCGGTCACCGACATTGGTGCCCGCACCGGAAAGCATGTTCACGATGGATGCCTGCTCGGCGGCAACCTTGTCGATCTCCGCAATCTGCCTTTTTGCTTTTTGGCCCATTCGAATGGGCGTCAAAAAGGTGTCGAGTATGCTTTCTTTTCCGTCCTCGCTGGGATCGGCAGAGTATTGCCCGATTGCCGGGAGAATCCTGTGACTGGCAGGCAAGGTGTCATCACCTGTTTTCTCGCGGGTACGCTGGTCGATCGCACCTGCCACGGCGCCTTCTAGGGATGTGCGCGTAGGAATGAGAAGATTCATGCCGCGACTGCTGTAATCTGTAAGCGAGATGCTCAGGAAGACAAACAAGAAACTTGTTATGAGTGCCTTATCAATCTCGATCCAGAACACTTTCTTGCAGATAAATGTTCCAATGAAGGCAACAACGAAAAAGAAGTAGATTCCAATTACGCCGTCGGGCGAGACGGTAAATAGATAGGTAAACGAAACGATAACCAACGTCACAATGATCGTTGGCTTTGGTTTTATTTCCGCTTCACCGCGGGATGCGAACTTGGCGAGTCCCCCCAACAGGAAGACTTTCAGGGCGAGACAGGAAAGAACGAGGATCGCATCAATCGCGATTGAGGCGACCAAAGGGAATTCCGAGACTGGGGCTGCCTCTGTATTCATGTTGCCTAAAAGTGCCGAAATTTGTCCGGTTCGACAAAGCTGTCCGGCTCCCGAGCGCTTTGTCAGGGCAGTTTCCTTCCATGGGACGGTCTCGATTAGTCGCAGCAAGGCGTATGCCAAATTCTCGTTTTCAC
>Ga0315336_1005312_pt1 | contig 14195 bp, 8 predicted proteins | sample ASW5metaG_FD_204512 | JGI IMG/M metagenome (GOLD analysis project Ga0315336, IMG submission 204512) | Ammonia-oxidizing marine archaeal communities from Monterey Bay, California, United States - ASW #5 | ecosystem: Environmental > Aquatic > Marine > Intertidal zone | place: USA: California...
TCGAAAGATTTTCCAGGCACGTTTCCAGCGGCTTTGTAGCGGGTAGCCGCACAGAAACATTTTCTGGGCAAACTGACGGGAATGCCAAACGGCTAGAATTCCAACATCATGGCCTGATCACGGTCTCTCCATCCACTCTTTGTAAAGCTTGTGGAAGTGTCTGGGCTTGGTCTCGCCATAGTTCGCGAAGATGACATCTTTCAACGAATGTAGGCCCTTCTGTACAAACGGCAGGTTCAAGGTATCCTGGTTAAACACCTTAGCCAGTGCACCCAGCCCCTGCGCTTCACAGTAGTCATCGTCCAAGTCTAAGAACTGCATCTTGGCAGGCGCAGGTCTCGGCTCACCGGCAGGCGCCGGAACCATAAACCAGCACTCATGGATGCACTCCTCAGGATTGTCGCCGTAAGGTCGGAAACGATAAAAAATCGGATTGAATGATCCCCATGGACTGATATTGGGAAATACGTTGTAGTAGATCGGGTCGAGTAATTCAGCGTCGCTGACCTTATCGACATCGTCGCTAAGTACTGCTCGTAGACCTTCGCGGCGTGCGGCGGCATCTCTTGTCCGTTTTTCCGAGAAAGAGCCGACAGGCACATCCGAGGGCATGTCTTCCATGCCGTCAATCAGGCGGCCTGCCACCCAGTTGCACAGATGAATATCCGCATGGAACTTATCGCCGTCCAGATGGTTGCCCCAGTCATCAAAATAGCCAATCCGATTGTCTTGGGTTGTCACCTTCACGCGGCCTTCTTGCTGACGCTCATAAACGTTACCTGTTAGTTCATGACGCTGGCGGGTGAAGGGCGTGGCTTGCAGATAGGGGTCGTCAACAAGATGAGGTGCAACATGAGGAGAACCCACATGATGCGCAGACAAGGCTCTCGAGTAATTGCCGAACACATCATATTTGGAGTTGGCGCAGCCCAACGTGCTTAGCAGTGTCGGATGCGTTGCTACTGAATGGTAGGCCTCCGCAAAAGCTTCCTGGGCTGCTTTCCAGTTGCAGGGCAACCGCTTGGCAATATGCACTGCTTTGTAGCGCCGGTCGAAAGGCAGATTTGGGAAGTTATCATCAAAATCCCCTAGGAATTCGGACAACGGCTGCGCGTTCGGATCAGGATTGATGAATACAAATCCTCCCCAACGCGCGGTCTGGATATTTTCAAGTGAATGGGTCTTCGATGAGACTGTTGGGAAATCCCAATGGCAGGGCACTTCCTCGAGCTCGCCGTCGAGTTTCCAGGCCCAGCCGTGGAAAGCACAGCGTAGGTTGTGCAGACCTTCTTCGTCCTGGTGAATAATCTGTCGACCGCGGTGCAGGCAGGCATTCGGGAAGGCACTGAACTCGTCCTCACCGCTGCGTACAACAATATAGGAGAGATCCGCAATGTCATACTTGAAAGCGTCGCCCACGTTCGGAATATCGTCTTCATGGCAAGCCAGCTGCCAGGCTCGCTTCCAGATCTTTTCCTTTTCCTGTTCGAATATCTCCCGCGAGTAATAGACCTTGGCATCAACTACCGTTGGTCCGGGAGGCAGAGGGCTCTCCCGCCTGAGAATGTCTGGCACCGGATGTGAATCTGTATCCAGTACCTCTGTATAACTAATACCCGCTGACCGGTTTGTACCTGTAAGTGTTTCGACCACAATTCTCCCCTCATTCTGATAAGTGAAAGGAAGTCTAGACAGAATTCTGTGGCATGACTTTGATTCTAGTTAAGAATCGAGCTTTCAGTGGCTTTCTGGCGCACTCCCCAGTCATTCATTGCGCGCATTCCGCTCATGATTAACAGTAACGCTATTGGTGCCACAATCATTGACACTAAAGTCAGCGAGATGTGCACACGACCTGGGTCAGCCGATACGTAGTGGGTAATCCTCAAAGCCACGCTGGTGCAGCCAGTTGAAAAAATGGCCCACAGAGTACGCCCGAAGAACCTGCCACCAACGATCTCGGCGCTCGAGGGCGGCCCGTTGGGTAACAACGAACGGGCGCGAATCGAACGGGAGATGCCAGCGAAGGCTAAAACCTCAGTGTAAAGTCGACGCCGTAAGACTCGGTACGAGATGGGTGCACAAAATATCCACCAAACTCAGGTGCCGGAATCACTTCTTCCAAGTATTCTTCTCCAGTTATGTTGCGGCCCCATGCGGTAATCGACCAGTTCTCGGATTCCAGCCCCAGCCGCAGGTTTAGTGTGTCGTACGCATCCCTTTTTCCTTTCGAGTAGTCACTTGTCCCAAAAGCAATTATCCCATCCGCAGGAACGCCAGGCCCCGGAGGGGTTTGTGTAGTATCTCCAAAGACGAGGCCAATCAACCGGTAAGTATCGGAGACATTTGAGAACGCGTTTAGCGTCACGTTGTCTTGCACCGTGCTGAACCAGGTCTCGCCCACATAGCGCCAGTCAACACGCGCATTAAGTCTAAGGTTGTCGGAAATCATGCTGCTCCATTCGAGCCCCAGATTTGCAGTGTTTTCCGGGGTTAGGGGCGCATCGTTGCCCTCGGTGTAGGGTCGATTGACGTTCTTTTCAATTTCACTATCCGTCATGCCGTAAGACGCAATCGCGGTTAGATTCGGCGTCAAAACGGCGGTGACATCAATTTCGAAACCCTGTATCTCTACTTCATCGATGTTGGTCACCACGCGCAGAATTCCGAACCCACCCGCTAGGAAATTAAAGAACTGACTGTCCTCGACGTCCGTCCTGAAAACTGCGGCATTGACCCGAAGCCGGCGGTCCAACCACTCAGATTTAAGGCCGATCTCAAAGGCTTCGGATACCTCCTTGTCGTACTCGTCGCGAAGGTTGGCCGGTCGCGTGGGAATCGTTGCATATGCAGCATCGACCAGCGCGGCGCTACCGATATTGTTAAAACCGCCAGACCTGAAACCTACACCATAGCTCGCATACACAGACGCGTCGTCGCTAAACGCCCAGCGCCAGGAGACCTTGGGCTGGAATTGACTGAAGTCTTCGTCTCTGTCGGGGATGACATCGGTGAAAGAACCATCGTAAGCGGGGTTGATCGGTGCGCCACCCCCAAAAGCAGCGGCGGACGCGACGTTGGGAACCTTGTTTGATACTTCGCGATCCTCTGAATCGTAGCGACCTGAAAGGGTTAGCGTCTGATTGTCTGTGATATCAAACTCATACTGACCATACACCGCATAGGCGTCGGTCTCGAACTCGTCCGAAAATAGCAGATCGGTACGACCGGCGACAAACGGGGTCCGCCCGAAGAATCCATCTCCCAGATCCGCGCCGTAGGAAACCACCACTTCGCGCTCGATGGTGGTGTAATAAACACCTGCCATCCACGTGGAAGTCTCGGTCTCGCCAGTCAAACGCAACTCGAAACTGCTGCTTTCCTGGTTACGCTCCTGATACTGGTATCCATCGCAACTGCTGGGGGTATACGGCGGAAGCAATGCATTCAGACCGTAAAAGGGTGCAATACCCAAGTCCACCGCGACACCGGGAACGGGTCCCGGAAAGGCAAAGAACGGTGCATTGTTGCCGGGCGCATAAAGACCTGATGCAGACAGCGTCTGGTAGGTATTTGAACAGGCGTTCTGAGCCGCGCCTACCGTCGGCCCGTTGAGGTTCGGCGCGCCGCCGAAATCGAAGGAATAAAGTCCAAAAGCGGCACTGGTGCCGTCGGAGAGAAGATGCTCTTCCAGGTCGTCGTAGGAGTAGCTTGCGGTCAGCGTCGCCCAGCTCATTTCATAGTCTGCTTTCAGCGAAAAGAAGGTGTTCTCCTGCTCGTTTTCTCCCGGTACGTTGAAGTTGAAGTTGAAATCGTGATCGTTCACATCCTTGAACAAAGTGGGATCACCAAATGCGGCTGCAGCGTCAGGTAGTGCGAAGACCGCATTGAAATTGATCGCTCCACCATCGACATCGCGTCGGCTCAGGACGGCATCAATTGTCAATGCATCTGTCGCATCCCAAATGAGCCGAGCCCGAGCGGATTGTTCCTCCGCAAAATCGACGACGTCGTCTTTGCCTTGAAAATCGTTTTCGTACTCACCGTCTTCGTCACGATAAACGACGGAGAGGCTGCCTCTGAGCGTGTCACTGATCGGTCCGCTCAAGGACACCGCTCCTTTTTGATACCCATTAGAACCGCCAGACGCCCTGAAGGTACCCTCGAATTCGTCGCCCGGCGCTCGTGTGGTAACGATGATGGCGCCTGAGACCGCATTACGGCCATAGAGCGCGCCCTGTGGTCCCTTGAGAACTTCGATGCTTTGAATATCGAAAAGCTCCTGATTGAACCCGTTAGGGTTGGTGATCAGAACACCGTCGACAACGTAGGCGAATGTACCCTCAGCGTCGCGCGTCGATGTGATTCCCCGAATCGTAACCTGTGTGTCTCCGGCATTAGCCGTGTCCACAATCTGGACATTTGACGTCAACGCAATGAAGTCCTCTGGACGTTCGATTCCGGCACTTTCGATGGTGCTTTCGGTAAACACCGTCGTCGCGATGGGTACGTCTTGTTCAAGTTCCTGTCGACGCCGTGCAGTGACAACCACTTCTTCGAGCTGGGCGGTCTCAGCCGCATACGCGAGGTTGCCTGCAAGGTATGCGTCGATCGACCCAACAATGGTCGCAACCGCGACTCCCGCCAGCAGCTTACTCCGCGCCGCGATGTGTATGCATCGTGTCATGTCTCTCTCCTTCTCATGTACTGAGTATAGTATCGCAGTGACAAGCCACCAGTCTCACGGCTCTTGAGCCGCAGTATGGTCGACCAGTTCTTGCAAACGAATGACATCGGCATACTTCAATGCGAGATCCTGAAGATTCGCCAGATGCGCGCTCTCATCGCGATCGCCCACAGCGTCCTCGACCACAATGGTTCGATAGTTGTATTGCAAGGCATCGACCGCGCTTGCGCGCACACACCCGCTCGTGGTGAACCCCGCAACCACTACGGAATCACAACCCGCAATCTTCAGGCGCTGGTCCAGGTCAGTGCCGAAAAAGGCGGACGCGTGGGTTTTCTCGATGATCTGATCCGATCCCTCGACGTCGAGTTCCGCACAGATCTTCACCCACTCGCTATTCGGGGTCAGTAGGTTCAGATCCGGCAGCTTGCGGCGAAAGACGCTCGCAACCCGCTCGTCTGGGTACACGACCGTCGTGAAGATTCGAGGCCAGCTTTGGGCGTCCGCGACCTCTAACAGAACATTTATGGCGGCCAACTCTTTCGCAAAATCCGCGCCCAGAGGGCATTCCGAAGAGGTGAACGCATTCGTTGCATCCACCACCAGCAGTGCAGGATTCTTTCCCAGGCCAATTGTCGCGCTGGTCAGCATCTATCTGTCAATCACCCGGGAAAACTCGGGCTTACTCGGCGGTTGCAGGCCAGTCTCCTCGAGACAGCGCGCTTTGATCTCTTCGATTGAACCCCCAAAATCGAAGAGACTTGGCGCTCCTCTGTTCCCTGTGAGCTCCGAACGCAGCGTGTCTGTCGCGCGCTTATCAACAGCGCGATCTTCACCAATGACAACGCCGTATCGGGTTGCTCCCTCAACGGATACGAGCCCCTTTTTGACGTCGGCTAGTACGCGTTCCGGGTCACGCTCATAAGGGTCTCCCGCGCCGCCGCCGCCCCACGTGTCGTATTGCAGCAGGTCACCTTTGCAGACCGCAACACGATCGCACTTCGAGGGCAGCGTCTCTTTCGAGCCGTCCACGCGTACGAGGGTTTTTCGGCCGCGTCGCCCGGGAAGGCCGCCATTCACCCCCCAGGGGTAGGTTAGCCATCTGTCATCGTGGATCGACACGTTCCCGTCTTCCAGAAATCGATACGCAATTCTGATGCCGTTGCCGCCGCGATTCAGACCCGGACCTCCTGAATCCAGGATGGATTCATAGGTTTCTATCCGCAAAGGGAAATAAGCCTCAATGTATTCGTTCGGCACGTTGGTGAACCCGGGCCACAACGAGTGGCCGTCTGGCCCATCTCCCATTGGGCGTCCCGGCACACCCCCGAATCCGATCTGGAATAATTGATACCATTCGCCGTTGCTGTCATATCCTGAATACATCAGGTGCGGACTATCGGAAAAGCCGGCGGCACATAGAAATTCGGGGTTACCTTGTCCAAGGAGCCCCGAAATCACATCGAAAATTCTGCCAAGCGCGTGTGTACGACAACTCAAGGCGGCGGGGCGCTCCGGCTTAAGCAGACATCCCTGCGGTATGCGGACGTCCATAAAGTCGTAAAAACCATCATTGAACAGTATCTGCGGATCGAAGACCGAGATCATGAACGTGCCGCAAAACATCTTGAACATCTCTTCATTCAACAGAAAGTTGATGGAGCCCGAACTTTGCGGGTCGGTTCCGTCGAAGTCGAAGATGACTTTGTCACCCTCACGCCACATGGCACACTTGATCTTGTAGGGCCCCATGCCAATGCCGTCGTCACAGATGTAGTCTTCAAAGTACTGTTTAGCTTCGGGCACGGTCTCCAGGATCAGCTTGGCCATGGCACGGCAGTTTCGCTCGAGCAGTTCGTCCATTGCTGAGTAAAAAATGTCGTCGCCAAAACGTTCGGCAATTTCAATACATCGTCGCTCGGCCATATTGCAGGCGGCAATCACGCCGTTGAAATCGCCTTCATTCCAATGCGGCATGCGGGAATTTCTCAGAACGATATTTACGATGTCCTGTTGCAGTTCGCCCTTGCGGAACAATTTGACGGGTGGTATCGCGACACCCTCCTCAAAGATTTCCCGCGCATCTATCGGCAAGGAACCCGGGACTTTTCCGCCAATATCTGTCATATGCCCGAAGTGCGCCGCCCAACACAGGTGTCGGCCATCCTTGAAAATCGGCTTGAGCACGAGCCAGTCGTTGAGATGAGATACCGCGGCGCCACAGCTATATGGATCGTTGGTGAAGATCATGTCCCCTTCTTCCAGGCTGCCGCCCCAGGCTTCCATGAAACCGTGAATAAAGGATCCGAATTGGCCGACGACCATCTTGCCGTCGACGTTTGCGATCATGGGAAAGGCGTCACCCTGTTCCCGAATACCCGGGGACATGGCGGTACGAAACAGTGTTGCATCCATCTCTACGCGCGCGTTCTTCAGTGCATTCTCAACGATGTCCAATGTCACCGGGTCTACGTCGACACGATTAAACGGTTCGTTGTTCGTTTGGATGATGGCGGCAGTCATGTGGCTTCTCCCGATTCAAGGGGAGTAATCAGAAGATTGCCCTTGTCGTCGACGTGCGCCTGATGATGCGGTAGCACTAATGATGTCGAATCCATTTCCATGATTACGGCGGGCCCTTCTACGACGCTGCCAGGCGTCAGCCGGTCGCGTTGATAAAGACCTGCCACATGTTCACGACCTTCTGCATAGATCGTGTGATCGCCTAGATAAGCATCTTCGGTGTCGTTGCTGTGATGAGTGGAAATATCGACATCTTCCGACGGACCAAGCACGACCACCCGCAGGTTAACGAACTCTTTTTCGGCAGGCAGCGCAAACGTAAACAGTTGCTCGTGCAGGGCATCGAATTTCCGTTCGATTTCAGCGAAGCTATTGTTAGCCAGGTCTTCAGGTGTCGTGTCCACAGTCAGCACAAGACCCTGTCCGGAGTATCGAAGGTCCACCTGGTACTGCGCGATCACTTCTTCGGCTCGAACCTGCGCCTGGCCCTTGCCATCTGTTGCGGAGATTGCAGCGCGTGCAGAGGCTTCCAACTGCTCGAGCATTGCAACGATACTCGCCACATCGCTGTCCCTGGTCTTGGCTATGTAGGTGCGAGAGGCTTCATCGCGTAGGCGGGTGGTTGCATCACCGTACGCGCAAAGCACGCCAGGTCCTGGTGGAATAATCACCGGCCAGGCCTGCGTCAGGACACCGAGTGCGTTCGCATGCAACGGCCCTGCGCCGCCGAACGCCATCAACGCGAATTCTCTCGGATCGTAGCCTTTTTCGATGGAGACGAGTCGCAGGGCACCGAACATGTTTTCATTAACAATCTTGATAATGCCCTCTGCCGCTTGATGCAATGTGAGTCCCATTGCGTCGGCAATACTCTGCACGGCAGCCTCGGCTTGTTGCCGGCTGATCACCATATCTCCACCGAGCCTTTGTACGGAGGGCAGATAACCGAGCACGACATTGGCGTCGGTCACCGTCGGAAGTTCACCGCCATCCGGATAGGCCGCCGGGCCCGGTACCGCGCCTGCCGAATCGGGCCCCACCCTTAGCGCTCCAGTGAGTTCCGGCACGTAAGCGATGGAACCACCACCTGCTCCGACTGTGCGAACGTCCAGCGAACTGGCCCGCACGATGACATCACCCACGGTCGTTTCACGCCGGAGTAGTGGCTGTTCGTTCTCGATCAACGACACATCCGTGGACGTACCGCCCATGTCGAAGGTCAACAGGTTCTTGAATCCTGACTGCCGACCTACCCACACAGCGCCAGACACGCCCCCGGCGGGACCGCTCATCAGCAGGTTGACGGGAAACTCCCTTGCTGCAGCAGCCGTCGACAAGCCCCCGTCGGAGCGAAGTATCGACAAACGGGGCTCCTGCATCTGTCGATCCAGTTCCTGTTGCAGGTTGATCAGATAGCTTTCAACCACGGGTCTCACATAAGAGTTCGCTACGGTTGTGATCGTCCGCTCGTACTCCTGAAGCTCTGGCACGACTTCGCAGGAGATGGAAACCGGTATCTCGGGTATCACCTCTTGCGCCAGCTCTTTGAGCCGGCGCTCATGGGAATTGTTTGTAAAACTATTGATCAGGGTGATCGTCAAAGCCTCGATACCGCTGGATCTCAATCTGAGCAAGGATTTGCGCGCTTCGGCTTCATCCAAACGGGTTACGACCGAGCCATCGGCGCCGATCCGTTCAGTGACTTCCTCTGTGCACTCCAGCGGAGCGAGCGGTTCCGATTTGTTGTAGACCACCCAGCCCCCGAGGCCTCCTGGGACGAAAGACCGCGCGATCTGGAGAACTTGACGATAGCCAACGGTAGTAATCAGGCCTACCCTTGCACCTCCTCCCGTCAGGATGGCGTTGGTCGCAACCGTCGTACCGTGCGTCACACTACTGATATCGCTGACGTCGACGCCAGCGTTGGAACATGCCCTGGAAATACCGTTCAGCACCCCAATAGAGGAGTCTTCAGGGGTCGACGGCACCTTTGCCATGTACACTTTTTGATTAGACTGGTCAATCAGCAGCACGTCAGTAAACGTACCGCCAACGTCAACACCCAGTTTGCACGTCATTGAGGCCTCCTCGCCTATCCTGCTATCTGCTTGAGTTGATACGCTCTGGTGCGACCGCCAGCCGGGTGCGAAACCATGGATTCCACCAGGTCTACGCAACGCATCAACTTGTTCATGTTGATACCGGTATCGAGGCCCGCTTGCTCAAGCATATACACAACATCCTCCGTGGCGACATTTCCGGCAGCCCCTGGCGCGAAGGGACATCCTCCCAACCCACCTATACTGGCATCAAATTTACGGACACCAGATTCAACCGCCTGCCAGATGTTGGCGAGCGCCATAGCCCTGGTATCGTGGAAATGCGCAGAGAGCCTGGCTGTTTCAAAAGACTTAACCAGTCGACCAAAAAGGATTTTCACTTGCGCCGGGTTTGCGGCGCCTATGGTGTCGGCGATGATGCACTCTTGCGCACCGTGCCGAAACATCTGTTCCGCGAGACGTTCCACGACGTCTGGCGATACCAAGCCTTCAAAAGGGCATTCTACGGCAACGCTGATGTATGCCCTGGCGAGTAGCCCATCGACATTGGCTTGCTGCATGATGTCTGTGCAGGTCGAAATCGTTTCGTCCAGAGTCATGTTAATGTTCTTGCGATTCATTGTATCTGTCGCGGACAGTACAACCGCAATACTCCTGGCCCCTGCGGACCTGGCCATTTCATAACCCTTTCGATTGGGTACGAGGGCACTCAGTTCAGCCTTCCCTTGATCGAGCGCTGCAAATAGTTCGGTGGCACCGGCCATCTTTGGCACAGCCCGGGGCGAAACGAAACTTGCCGCTTCGACTGCCGGTACGCCGGCATCAACCAGAGCCGTAATCAGCCGCACGCGATCTTCCACCGTGACCGTGGTTGGATCGTTCTGCAGGCCATCTCGCGGGCCCACATCGTTGATCGTGACAAAATCGTTCACCATCACATAATACCGCTGATATTTTGTGCGACCCTACACCAAAAGGAAGGATAGAGGGCAATGGTTCGTTGCCATGTGCATTTCGAGTAAGCTATTTGCGAAAGGCTAGAAATTTGGGGAAACGCGAATGGCTGATCAGAACACCCATGGCGAAAACGCGCACGACCACTACGATGCAATCGTCGTCGGTGCCGGTATTGCAGGTCTATACCAACTGTACCGGTTGCGTGAGATGGGTTTGAGCGTGAAGTCATTCGACGCAGCCCCCGCCGTTGGTGGGACCTGGCATTGGAATTGTTATCCCGGCGCTCGAGTCGATTCCCAATCCTACGTCTATCAATACTGGTTTTCCGATGAACTCATCGAAGAATGGAACTGGAGCGAGCGTTTTCCTGCCCAGCCCGAAACCGAAAGATATCTCAACTTCGTCGCAGATAAGCTCGACTTGCGTAAGGATATTCAGTTCGATACTCGAGTCACGTCCGCCGATTGGGACGAAGCTGCTAACTGCTGGAACGTCGTTACCGACCAAGGCGACCATGTGGACGCTCAGTTCCTGATCAGCTGCACGGGAATGTTGTCAGCACCCAAGGTGCCACCGTTCCCACATCATGAGCGCTTCCAGGGTCAGGTTGCGCACAGCGCTCGTTACCCGCGAGGTGGTATTGATATGGCGGGTAAACGGGTTGGGGTCGTCGGGACCGGCGCAACCGGAATTCAAATCATCCAGACGATTGCCGATCAAGTTGAGAACCTGACGGTGTTCCAGCGCACGGCGCAATATGGCGTGCCGATGCGCAACATACGATTTACCGACGCAGATCGCGCGTATTGGCGTGAACAGGCCCACGAACTCAAAGAGCGGGTGCAACATACGTTTGCAGGCTTCGATTTCGACCTCGATCACGGCTCCTGGCACGACCACACGCCTGAGCAACGGCGTAAGATTCTAGAAGAAATCTGGGCGGACGGGTCATTGAGTTTCTGGGTCGGCAGCTTTCCGGAGGTGCTTTCTGAGAAGGCGGCGAACGATGAAATCTCGGAGTTCACCCGCGAAAAGATCCGCGCTCGAATCAACAACCCGGAGATGGCGGAGAAGCTCATTCCGTACAGCTACGGGTTTGGTACTTACCGGGTCCCTCTCGAAACTGGGTACTACGATGTGTTCAATCGTGACAATGTCGAGCTGGTCGACGTCAGGGATGCACCCATCGAATGTTTCACGCAAACAGGCCTTAAAACATCGAACGCCGAATACGAACTGGACGTGGTCATTCTTGCCACAGGATTCGACGCCGGCACAGGGTCATTGACACAAATGAATATCCACGGCCGCGAAGGCCGCTCCCTCAAACAAGAGTGGAGTCGGGACATTCGCTCTACCTTGGGCCTGCAGGTTGCGGGCTACCCGAATCTATTCACGATTGCCGGCCCGCTTGCGCCGTCGACCGCATTCTGCAACATGACCACCTGCCTGCAACAGCAGGTCGATTGGGTTACCGATTGTATTGGCTACCTGCGGGATAAAGGCAGCACATCGATCGAACCCACGCTCGAGAAGCAAGACGAATGGGTTCAGCATCACGATGATACGGCGAATGCCACGCTGATGATTACCACAAATTCCTGGTACACCGGCGCGAATATTGAGGGAAAGCCAAGGCGCCTCTTGTCCTATATCGGAGGCGTGGCCGAATACCGGCGTATTTGCGATGAACTGAAAGAGGGTGGTTACCGGGGCTTTGTGATTGCCTAGACGTTACGCGCCGTTGGCTGCGTCGAACCCCCATTTGGGAATGTGCTCGAATTGAGCCTATTCGATAATCAGTGGGACGTCACACGCAACGCGTGCGCCTGCGTCTGCAGTACGCCGGCTTGCAGTCTCTTCCACCTAGTTGCAACTCGCCGCCAATAAGAAAGCGCCCATGCGCACGCGCCCGTATCGGGCTCGTTCACATTGGGCGGCAGCGAGCCTTCCTGTCTGAACGCGTTTGATTGGAACCGGGAATTCGCGGTACGCAAAGCCGTGATGAAGCGAGAAAGCATATCAAGGGCGTTTAACACATCCAGCGATCACATCGACGCCTGCGCGAAACTCCCTAGCGAGTGGGTTCCAAAAGCCAGTACATCCTGGACCCAATGATAGCCATTTAGTCGGTCCCCTCAGCCTATGCCGAGTGACGGGGGCTGGGCACTTTCTCGCCAACCAACGTACCTGCAACCAACTGTCGGCAATGGTGCGCTTTCCAGACGGCCAAATTTTGGCCATACAGGGCCACAACGGCCACAAGCAGCCGTACGTTCACCGTAAGGTATTCTTGTAGACCTTGCCGTCTTTCATGATGATGCGGATGGATTCCGGGCTGTCGGGCCTCGGATCTGCGCCGAACCACTTGTCACCGGTACCGACCACGGAGAAGTCCTGGAGCGGATTGCCGTCGACGATCAGAATATCCGCATAGGCGCCCTCTTCGATGGCGCCAAGCTTGGCGTCCGGATACGGGTTCATGAAGTCACCGCTTAGTGCGACAAGTTCTCCGCCAATAGACGTCATAGTCACGAGTGATGCATAAGCACCAAAAAAATCGTTATTCAGGTACTTTTCGTAGGCGATCTGTATGTTGCAGGCTTCGACGGAGCCGACACAATCGGTCTGGAAAGCCCTTTTCACCGGGCACTTCTTCATGTTCGCGATGTAGTTACTGAATGTTTTGGACGCCGATTTCGCTTTGGCGAGGCTTGAAGGCACATTGGCAACCGCGGGGATGTCGAGCAAGCCCGGATCAAATGCTGTCAGGTTGGTCGTGATGTAGGCGTCCTTCTTTTTCATTACCTTGGCGATTTCACAGTCGAACGAGAAGCCATGCTCGATGGACCGTACCCCCGCATTGAGCGCATTCATAATGGCCTCTTTCCGGTAGGCATGTGCCATGACGTAGCTGCCGTACTCATTCGCAACCTGCACCACCGCCTCGATCTCTGCCGGCGATCCGGCCAGTAACTGCCACGGGTCGAAAGCCGACACCACCCCGCCGGAGATCATGTATTTCAATTGCGTGGCGCCCATGCGGAAATTGTTGCGGCCGTATTTCTGCACGTCCCGGACGCCGTCCACCTCCTGCGCCAGGTTCAGACGGCTCATATTGGTCGACTCACCGACGGGGGAACTAAAATTCGCGAAATCCGCGTGGCCGCCCCGGCTGCCGAGAAATGCGCCGGACGAATATAAACGCGGCCCGAGAATCTGACCCGAGTCAATGGCGCGGCGGAGTCCGGCATTAGCCCCACCCGCATCACGCACGGTCGTGAAGCCCTGCATCAGGTACATCTCGGCCATGCGTGTACCGTGGATCGCAAAATCTTCCCACGTAGTCCCGGCCTCCATTGCCGGTAGTGACGGCCCCATAAGCATCAGGTGCGCGTGGCCTTCGATCAGTCCTGGCATCAGTGTGCGACCGCCGCCGTCGATAACAGTTGCACCGGTTTTTTCGATTGGCTCCGCCGAAACAGTCTTGATTAGATTTCCTTCTATCAAAACGTTTGCGTTTTCAATACGCTCTTCATCTATACCGTTGAAAACGTGCACATTGGTGAATAGAACACGCCGTGAACCATCGCTCTGTGCCTGAGTCGGCAGCGAAAAGAAGAAGGCAGCGAGACCTACTACGAGCCCAGTAAAGAACCTGATGACCATTACCTCGACCCTTTCTAAATGGTAAATGTTGGTATTTTAGGCTGCGCAATCTAACACAATGTTACTTAATCGCAATTTCCACTCTGGGCACTTTCTCGCCAACCAGCGCACCTAACCCCATCTGTCGGCAATGGTACGGCGACCTCAACCGATCGACGCAACACTCTATTGTATGAAGATGCAGAAAGGAGCGTTGCGGATGAAGCAAAGAACGAGAAGGTATTACTCACAAGCCGATAAGGATTTGATGTGGGACCGCTGGCAGAAAGGCGAGTCGATGAACGAGATCGCACGCCACT
>Ga0315336_1005313_pt1 | contig 14195 bp, 14 predicted proteins | sample ASW5metaG_FD_204512 | JGI IMG/M metagenome (GOLD analysis project Ga0315336, IMG submission 204512) | Ammonia-oxidizing marine archaeal communities from Monterey Bay, California, United States - ASW #5 | ecosystem: Environmental > Aquatic > Marine > Intertidal zone | place: USA: California...
GGTAATTGTGAAGGTACCGCCGGTGAGATCATCAAGGCTGAGACTGCCCAACTTGGCGCGTTCTCCAAAGGCCGCAATCGATGTCTCAATCTCGGCAAGACCAAGGCGCTCTGCATCGCGCAGCACCGGCACCACCAGGCCCCTTGGTGAGGAAACGGCGATGCCGATGTCGTAATAGTCATGGTAGAGAATATCGGTCTCGTCCACGGATGCATTGATCACCGGAAAGCGCTTGAGCGCTTCAACACAGGCTTTGACGAAAAACGACATGAACCCAAGACGAACGCCGTGTGCTTTCTCAAAAGCTTCACGATAACGGGTCCGGAGTGCTTTGACCTCGTATAGGTCAACTTCATTGAATGTCGTCAGGATGGCTGCATTATGCTGGGCCTGTATCAGGCGAGACGCAATGGTCTGGCGCAGGCGGCTCATGGGTTCACGACGCACGTCTCGCGCTTCAGTAGCAGTCGCCCGGGAGGGTGACTGCTTGGCATGCTCGCGGATATCGGTCTTGAGGATGCGCCCACTCCGGCCGGTACCTTGCACTTGGGCGAGATCGATATCCTCGGCTGCAGCGAGGCGTTTTACCGCCGGCCCGGCCGGTGCCGCTGAGCTAGCCGCAGGCGAGGGCGGGTCTTCTGACTGCTGTGCTTGCGGGAGTGGTTCTTCGGCGGGGCTTTCCTGCTGTGCCCCTTCGTTCTCCGAGGGTGCTTCAGTCGTGGCTGAACCTTCTCGTTCTTCGAAGAGCGCGATTACGTCTTCAGCAAGCACCGTGTCGTCTTCCGTGCGCAGGATCTCGGTGATGACGCCATCGCGGGGTGCCGGCACTTCCAGCACGACTTTCTCTGTCTCGATATCAACCAGGTTGTCGTCACGTTGTACCGGTTGCCCGACATTGACATGCCAATGCAGTATGGTTGCGTCTGCCACGGACTCGGGCAGCATTGGAACTTTGATTTCGACGGCCACCGCTTTAACCCCCGACTGCGGTCGCGGCAAGAACGGTGGGCTCCCGGCCTAGCGCTTCGGCTACTAGTGTTTTCTGCTGCTCCACATGTTTTTGATAATACCCCGCAGCGGGTGAAGCTGATGCGTCCCGGCTGACGTGCTCCAACTCCTGGCCGTCGCTCACTGCCCGAGCGAGATGATTCTGAATCCGGTGCCATGAACCCTGGTTTCGTGGTTCTTCTTGACACCAGACCACAGTCTTGCAGTTGGGATATCGTGCCAGCATGGTGTCGAGTGCTTCCTGTGGCAGCGGATAAAGCTGTTCAATCCGGACGATCGCTGTCGTTTGCTGGTCCCGGCGTGTGCGTTCCTCGTCAAGGTCAAAGTACACCTTGCCCGTGCACAGCACAATCCGGTCCACGGTGCCGGCGTCGCTGATCCGGGTATCATCCAGCAGGCCATGAAAACCGCCCTCGGTGAGATCCGCTAAAGGAGATACACAAAGGCGGTGACGTAGCAGACTTTTGGGCGTCATGACGATGAGGGGCCGACGCAATGGCCGGATCATCTGCCGCCTCAGCAAATGGAAGAACTGGGCGGGTGTGGTCGGGACACAGACCTGCATATTGTTATCACCACACAACTGCAGGAAACGTTCCAGCCGGGCTGAGGAGTGTTCCGGACCTTGACCCTCCATACCGTGCGGTAGAAAGAGCGTCAACCCGCACAACCGCTGCCACTTGGCTTCACCGCTGCTGATGAACTGATCAATCACCACCTGAGCCCCATTGGCAAAGTCGCCGAACTGGGCTTCCCAGATTGTCAGTGTGCGGGGCTCGGTGGTGGCGTAACCATACTCAAAGCCTAGAACCGCTTCTTCCGAAAGGAGTGAATCGATAATCAGGAACTTTGACGGATCATCGCCGATGCTGCGCAGCGGAACATAGGGCTGACGCCGGGCCTGGTTCTTCAGAAGAGCATGCCGATGCGAAAAAGTGCCGCGCCCGGAATCCTGCCCTGAAATCCGCACCGAGTAACCGTCCTCGATCAGCGATGCGTACGCCATGGTCTCGGCAAACCCCCAGTCCATCATGATCCCGCCCTGTGCCATGCGGGTCCGGTCTTCGAGTATCCGTTTTACTCTGCGATGGGGCTCAAAGCCGTCAGGCAGGGTGACGAGACTCTGATTGAGGTCAATAATGCGTTCGCGAGTGATTGTGGTACTGGCCGGATCGGTCCACTGGGCACCAAGATAGGGTGACCAGTCAACGAGAAACCGGGATTGGTCAGCATCCTGGGCAGGCGGATAGACCACACGCCCTTCATCGAGTGCCTGTCGGTAATCCGCCACCATAGCTTCGCTCTGTGCCTTGCTGATGGTCCCTTCAGCAATCAGCTTTTCGGCGTAGCGTTGACGCGTCGTCGGCAGGGCATGGATGACCCGGTACATCGAGGGCTGGGTGATCGATGGCTCATCCGCCTCGTTGTGGCCCAAGCGGCGGTAGCAGAGGATATCGATGATGACATCCTTGTGAAAACGCATGCGATAACTGTGCGCAAGCTCGACCGCGAATATCACGGCTTCCGGATCATCGCCATTGACGTGCAATATCGGTGCCTGCACCATTTTCGCGATTTCGGTGCAGTAAGGCGTTGAGCGGGCATCGAGAGGGTTACGTGTCGTGAACCCGATCTGGTTATTCACAATCAGATGGATCGTCCCCCCGGTGGAGAAACCGCGGGTGTTGGACATGTTGAGGGTCTCCATGACCACTCCCTGTCCCGCAAATGCCGCATCGCCGTGGATCAGAACGGGCAGAACCTGATCTTTTTCATCATCACCGCGCCGGTCCTGTCGGGCACGTACCGAGCCTTCCACCACGGGATTAATGATCTCCAGATGCGAAGGATTGAATGAGAGTGCGATGTGAACCACACCGCCCGGGGTATCGACGTCAGCGGAAAATCCCTGGTGGTACTTCACATCGCCGGTATTGATGTTGCTGTCGGTGGTCTCGATTTTTCCCTCAAATTCGCTGAACAGGTCTTCCGGGGATTTACCCAGAATATTAACCAGCACGTTGAGCCGGCCGCGATGAGCCATGCCGATCACAATCTCCTTTACACCGGTTTTTCCGGAAGCCTGAATCAGCTCCTGTAGCGCGGGGACAAGGGATTCGCTGCCCTCCAGGGAAAACCGTTTCTGCCCGACAAACCGGGTATGCAGATACCGCTCGAGCCCTTCAGCTGCGGTGAGGCGCTGCAAGAGGTGTTTTCTGAAATCGGTACCCGGTTGTGGTCGCACGGGATCTGTTTCCAGCCGTTCCTGCAGCCACCGCTTTTCTACCGTGTCCGAGATGTGCATATATTCCACACCAAGCGGTCCACAATACACTTCGTTGCACAATTCACGTATGCGCTCAAGCGGCATCGTGCCGGGGCCAGCGGCGAGAGAGCCAGTATCAAAGACGCGGGGCAGATCATCCTCAGCAAGACCCTGGAATGAAAGATCGAAGTCGTCAGGAATCGGCGGAGCCGCTATTCCCAGCGGATCGGTATTGGCAATATTGTGGCCACGGGTTCGGTAAGCGTTGATCAGACGAAGCACTGCTGCCTGTTTTCGACCGAATTCATTGAGCCCGTCGGTCGAATTTTTAATGCTGGAAGAGGCGGAACCGAAGGCCGGTTCTCGGGGCAGATCAGCAAAAACCTCGGACCAGTCCGAGGGCACGCTATCCGGGTTTTGGGTAAAGCGTGCGAAAAGGTCCTCTAGATAGGCGCGGTTCGCCCCGGAGAGAAATGCAAGAGACCGTGACAGTCTCTGGCCAGTCTTTTTACTCATTTGGCAGGTGCGGGTGGCGCGTGAATTAGCGACCTAAACAACGGCCGAAATTATAACCGATCGTCCGGTGAGCCGAAGGTTGTTAGCCCCGTCACGCAAAGTTTTTTGAGTTGTTCAGCGCGTACCGGTGTGTCCGAAGCCGCCGCCGGCCCGGTCGCTCTCGTCGAAGGTATCGACGACATCAAAGCGGCACTGCACCACCGGAACCACGACCAGTTGGGCGATTCGGTCTCCGGGCTGAATTTCAAAGGAGGCTTTACCTCGATTCCAGCAGGAGATCATGACTTCACCCTGGTAATCACTGTCGATGAGACCCACCAGGTTCCCAAGCACAATTCCGTGTTTGTGTCCGAGTCCTGATCTTGGCAGGAGCACCGCGGCCAGGGAAGGATCGGAAATGTGTATCGCAAGCCCGCTCGGGATCAATTCGCAATCACCCGGGTTAATGGCAAGGGGAGCATCCAGGCAAGCTACCAGGTCAACGCCGGCTGAGCCCGAGGTCGCATAGTCAGGAAAGACGAACTCTTTCCCCAGGCGCTCGTCGAGAACTTTAAGCTGAATGCGGGCCATGGTATCGGTGAGCTATCTCTGAGATTAGTTGTTCTGCGAGCGCTGTTTTGTTGTCACGGCCAAGATCTACCTCATCAGTTTTACTGATCAGCACCAGGCGGTTCTGATCACTGCCAAAAGGGTTGTTAGCCTCGTCGATCTGGTTGACGGCGATCAGGTCGAGACCCTTGTTATGCAGTTTCTCGCGGGCATATGCGATGGGCTGATCTGTTTCCGCTGCAAAGCCAACTGTAAAGGGGCGCTTCGGTTGCTGTGCAACCCGGGCGAGAATATCGGGATTGCGAACCAGTTCCAGGGTAACCGATTCCGCGTGTTTTTTAATCTTGGAATTCTCAGACTGCGCAGGCCGGTAGTCAGCAACTGCAGCGACGCCGATGAATACATCACAGGCTTCGATATCCTGTTCCACAGCAGCCAGCATCTCCTCGGCCGACCGTACCGATCGATACTGAATTCCTGGCGGTGGATCCAGTGCCGTGGGGCCGCTGACGAGGGTAACGGTAGCACCCGCAGCTGCGGCTGCCTCGGCTACGGCATATCCCATTTTGCCAGAGCTGTGATTGGACAGACCGCGGATGGGGTCAAGGGCTTCCCATGTTGGGCCCGCTGTGATCGTCACATTGGTGCCATCCAGCGCTTTCGTCTGTCCAGGGTGGGTGAGGTGGCTGATGATTTCCCCAGGCTCAAGCATTCTTCCGGGCCCAACATCGCCACAGGCCTGTTCGCCGGAGGCAGGGCCTAGTATGGTGACACCGTCTGCTTTGAGGGTCGCAATATTCCGCTGTGTTGCCGATTTGCGCCACATGCCCTGGTTCATTGCCGGCGCCAGAATGACAGGTGCGGACGTGGCGAGGCATACGGCAGCCAGAAGGTCTGATGCCATCCCACCGGCGATCCGGGCGATAAAGTCGGCGCTGGCGGGCGCTACGATCAGGAGGTCGGCCCAGCGGGCAATTTCAATATGACCCATGCCGGACTCGGCTGAAGGATCCAGCAGAGTGTCGCGGACCTGTCGACCGCTGAGTGCCTGCAGGGTGAGCGGGGCGATAAATGCCTTGGCAGCATCGGTCATGACAACCTGAACCATGGCGCCATGGTCCATCAGTCGGCGGGTGAGTTCCGCGGACTTGTATGCCGCGATGCCCCCAGTGATGCCCAGGACAATGTGCTGATCGGCGAGCGAAGGCATGATAGCGGAGTCTAACGGTTGCCCGGGTTGCGGGGAAATCGTGGCTGATCGGTCAGAATGGCGTACCCTACGGCCGGAAAGTGCGTCGCCCTAGGAAATAGGCCCAAAATCTGGTATAAATCGCGCCCTTCGGATTGATTGCATTTAAGGTTAACGCCATGGCCAGAGTCTGCCAGGTAACAGGAAAGCGGGTGATGTCGGGGAACAATGTCTCCCACGCCAACAACAGGACCAAGCGGGTCTTCAAGCCGAATATTCATGACCGGCGTTTCTGGGTCCAGAGTGAGAAGCGCTGGGTGAAGTTGCGGGTTTCCCACCAGGGCTTAAGAATCATCGATAAAAAGGGTATTGACGTCGTCCTTGCGGACCTTCGTGGCCGTGGTGCCAAGGTCTGAGCGGACAAGGAGTAGACCATGAGAGACAAGATCAAACTGGTGTCGTCAGCGGGAACCGGTCACTACTACACGACCACCAAGAACAAACGCAATCAGCCTGAGAAGATGGAAATCCGCAAATATGATCCGGTGGTGCGCAAACACGTGGCCTACAAGGAGTCCAAGATCAAGTAAGGGTTTTCGGACGGCCCTCTCGAACTTTTGGAGAGGGCAAAGCAGAATCGATCGCGCCGGCTTAGGCCGGGAATCCAGCCTCCGCACCGCGGGGGTTTTTTATGGGGTCAGCGGGCCCGGTAGGTAATCCGACCCTTGCTGAGATCGTATGGGGTCAGTTGAACAGTAACTTTGTCACCGCGAAGGATGCGGATATAGTGTTTTCGCATCTTGCCGGAGATGTGTGCAATAACCACATGTCCGTTCTCCAGCTCTACCCGAAACTGGGTATTTGGCAGGTTTTCAAGAACCGTGCCTTCCATTTCAATATGTTCTTCTTTTGCCACTCGATAATTTGGGCCTCTGCCCGATGATCGGATACGAGCGCGGAGTATACCGAACTTTGGTATCCTCGACGCAAACCCAGCGTTGAGCACGAGCGTGTCGGCGCGCAATCTAATGCCTGATCTGCTCTGAGGGGAATCTCCCCCGCAACAACACCGACAACATGATTGAACTATTTTTCTGGCCTACGCCCAATGGCATGAAGCCTCTGATCCTTCTGCACGAAACCGACCTTGAGTACCAGTTGACGACCGTTGACATCAATCAGGGCGAACAGTTTGCAGATCGGTTTCTTGAAATTGCGCCTAATGGCCGTATTCCCGCCATCGTTGATGACGCGTCACCGGGCGGGGGCGAGCCTGTGTCGGTTTTCGAATCCGGGGCCATCCTGATTTATCTTGCCGAAAAGGCCGACGCATTGCTCCCGGCTTCCCTGAAGGCGCGCACCGAGGTACTCGAGTGGGTGATGTGGCAGATGGCAGGGCTGGGTCCCATGCTGGGACAGAACCATCACTTCAATGTCTATGCCCCAGAGCAGGTCCCGTACGCCATCCGTCGGTATAACGAGGAGGCCTCCCGCCTTTATGCTGTCCTCGACCTGCGTCTGGCGAAGCGCAAGTTCATCTGTGAGGATTATTCGATTAGTGATATCGCCTGTTATCCCTGGATTGCCCGGCACGAACGGCACCAGATTGATCTGGAAGACTTCCCTAACGTCAAACGCTGGTTTGACGAGATCGGCGAGAGGCCGGCTGTGGTTGCGGCTTACCATCAGGCGAAGACGGTTAATGTCGGGGCGCCGGTAACGGAAGGATCACGTAGCGTACTTTTCGGGCAGACCGCCGAGACTGTGCGCAAGGCAGCAGTAAAAAGGTCGTAGTCGATCAGTAGCTCCGTGACCGGTAATCCTGATCGACAGGGACGACGCTGCAGTTGACTCCTTTAGCCCGGCGGATCTTCCGGGGCGCAGGACAGCGTTAGTTCGACACATAGTCCCGGTTGGTTATCGTGAAGCGCAAGTTTCGCGTTGTGCAGCTTGGTGACTGCGTGTACCAGAGATAATCCAAGCCCGTTGCCCGGGGTTGATCGGCTAACATCGGTTCGATAGAAACGCTGGAAAACTTTTTCTCTTTCGTCAGGCGCGATCCCGAAACCGCTGTCACAAATGGTGACACGAGCCTCATGCTCTTTTGCCCAAACCGTAAGGTTGATGTTGCCTCCGACCGGCGTGTATTTGACAGCGTTGTCAACGAGATTAGCGAGCGCCTGAAAGAGCATGTCCCGATCAGCCATGATCACGACTGGATCTTTGGCGTTAACCGTCAGATTCTGTTGCTTCTCATCGGCGAGGGGTTCGTAAAACTCCGCCACGTCATTGGCAAGCGCGGATAGCGACAGGCGCTGCATGACGGTGTTGGTCGATTCCGACTCAATACGGGCAATCCGTAGCAGCGCGTTGAAGAGATTCAGCAGCCGGTCTGCCTCGGCGAGGGCATCTTCCAGTTCTTCCCTATGTTCCGCATCCGATGACGGTCTAGAAGTCAGGGACTCGAGTTTCTGCCGAAGGCGAAAGAGCGGCGTTTTTAAATCATGGGCAATGTTGTCACTCACCTGGCGGATTCCGTCCATGAGTTCCTGAATCTGGTCGAGCATCTGGTTGAGGTTACCGGACAGGCGATCGAACTCGTCACCCCGGACACTCACCGGAACCCGGTGCTTCAGTTCGCCTGCAATGATCCGTTGGCTGGTTTTGTTGATCACCTCGAGTCTGGCCAGCATTTTGCGGCTGATGAAGAACCCGCCTGCGAGCCCCAACAGGACCGTCAGGATGACGCCCCAGCTGAGTGCAATGATCACTCGCCGCTGGGCTGCTTTGAGTTCCTGAATATCCTGTCCGACCAGTAACTGGAAGCCTCCAGTCAGCTGGAAGCGCCGGGCCCGGGCGGGATGCAGGCCGGGGTCATCCCGGTCTCTAGTATCCAGATTGAAGTTGAGCCAGCCACCATCAGGGATGACTTGGGGCCAGCGGCTGATGTTGCCCACGATCGGTCTGCCCAGGGGATCCGACAGTAAGTAGAGCGACGAGCCGGTAGGCTGTTGCCGGGTGATACGGTCGAGAATGAGTCGACGCAGGCCGGGAACGCCACGGTTTTCGTAGCGCTCCGCCAGGGTTCGGATCTCTGTACGGATTGCAGCATCCGACTGGGTCCCCATGTAGCGCACACTCGACCAGTAGATAAAACTGAACAGTACCAGTACCGACACGGTAAAAAGAATGACGTACAGCAGGGTCAGTCGAAAGGTCGAACTGGCGAGAAAGCTATTCTGGTTCACGAAGCATATATCCGGCGCCGCGGACAGTATGCAGCAGCGGTTTGTCGAATCCCCGGTCGATCTTAGACCGCAACCGACTGACGTGAACGTCGATGACATTGGTCTGGGGGTCAAAATGATAATCCCAGACGTTTTCCAGGAGCATCGTCCGGGTGACCACTTGCCCGCTGTGCCGCATCAGGTATTCGAGTAGGCGAAACTCCCTTGGCTGCAGGTTAATGGACTGGTTGGCCCGTTGTACTTTTCGCGCCAGGATATCCATCTCGAGATCGGAGACTTTGAGGTGGGTGGTTACAGCGCCCTGGTTCGGCCGTCGACCCAGGGCCTCGACCCGCGCGAGTAGTTCCTCGAAGGCAAAAGGTTTGGGCAGATAATCGTCACCACCGGCCCGCAGACCCGACACGCGGTCTTCAAGGTCACCCAGCGCGCTCAGAATCAGGACGGCGACGTGGTTATCCTGTTTGCGCAGAGATTCCACAATGGATAAACCGTCCATCGATGGCAGCATCCGGTCGACGATCAGGACATCATATTTCTCATGGGAGGCCATCGACAGGCCATCAAGCCCGTTGTCTGCCACGGAGATAACATGACCTGCCTCGCGCAGGCCCCGGGAGATGTAGCGGGAGGCTTGGGGGTCGTCCTCTATCAGAAGAATATGCACGACAAGGATTCTACCGCTGCATTATCTGCTGACAAACTAGGGCTAAAAAAATTCCAGCCGGGACAGATCGTCCCGGCTGGGCAATGAGCACCTTAAGTCAGCCTGTCTTTACGGCAACATAACGCTGTCTACCATCGCGCTCCACCAGCAGCAGGACCGGTTTCTTTTTTGACTTCATTTCTCTGACCTTGCTGATGACACCCTTCGGAGCACTGACGGTTGCACTCCCGACCTTGAGGATGATGTCACCGGCCCTGAGTCCCTGACGTGCAGCGGGGCTTGAGGGCATAACTTCTTTGATCAGCACACCGTCTCTCTGGTGGCCAAGTTCAGAACGTGTGTCCTCGTCGAGTCTCGATAGGCGAAGCCCAAGACGACCTTCTTTTGACGCTGCCTTGCGCGTCTTCATTGCCTGTTTGGCCTCAGGAATCGGTTGTAGGGTCGTATCGATACTGAGTTGGTTTCCATCCCGCAAAACATTCACTGTGGCTTTTTCTCCCACCGGGGCTTTTGCCACCATGCGGGGAAGCTGCCGCGTGTTCTCCACCTTCTGCCCGTTAAATCCGACGATCACGTCACCGGTCTGCAGTTCACTCTTGGCAGCGGGACTGTCTGGCGTGATTTTTGAGATGAGGGCGCCATGCGCCTTATCTAGTGACAGGCCTTGGGCAATCTCAGGAGTAACCGGTTGGATCTCAACACCCAGCCAGGCGCGGGCAACATGACCGTCGTCACGAAGCTGATCGACCACACTTTGCGCAACCGAGGCCGGTATGGCGAAGCCGATACCGACACTGCCGCCATTTGGCGAAAAGATCGCCGTATTCACGCCGATGACTTGACCAACGTCATTGAACAGGGGTCCGCCGGAATTGCCGCGGTTGATCGAGGCATCGATCTGGATGTAATCCACATAGGGCCCGTTGTTGATGTCGCGACCCCGTGCCGAAACGATGCCCGAGGTGGTAGTGCCTCCAAGACCAAACGGATTTCCGATGGCGATTACCCAGTCTCCTACCCGTGCTGTGTCGGAGTCGCCAAAACTGGCGTAGGGCAGCGGCTTATCAGTCTCGATCTCGAGCAGAGCGAGGTCCGTCCTTCGATCTACGCCTCGAACGATTGCGGCCAGGGCTTCTCCGCTATCGAGAATGACTTCGATTTCATCAGCACCTCGGATTACATGATGATTGGTCACGACCAGCCCTTCCGCATCGATGATGAAGCCCGAACCCAGGGAACGGCTGTCCATTGGACCTTTGGGCATCTGGGGAAATGACTCACCGAAGAAGCGCTCCATGAAGCGGCGCATCTCGGGAGGACCATCAAACTCAAACTGTCTACCGCCATGGCGCCGCCCTGGCCAGCCGTGATCCATGTGTTTATCGTGGAGCGAAGCGGGTTGCACCGTTCGGGTGGATATGTTGACAACAGTTGGGCGGACCGCCTCGACCAAATCGGCAAATCCGTTGGCTGGCCGGATGATTGCGGCGTCGGCGGTTTGCGGGATGGCAGTGGCTGCGGTGCCGGCGTAGAGTACCGCGCCGACGGCGGCGACGGCGGCGACGGCGGCGACGGCAATTCTTGGGCTAAAACGACGCAGGCTTTGAACAGGTAAATTCATGGGTGTCCTCGCAATAAGTGGCTGTTACACGAACGCCACCTTAGGACACCGCACGTTACCGGGACGTAACGGACAGATTACCGTTTGTTCATAAACACAGCCAGTGCACTCAGGATTCAGGCTAGGAGGCGCTCAAGGACCTTTTCATAGATGTTGGACAGGGTATCCAGGTCGTCGGCATTGACGACTTCGTCCACCTGATGGATGGTTCGGTTGAGCGGTCCCAGTTCAACGACCTCGGCCCCGGTCGGTGCGATAAAGCGCCCATCCGAGGTCCCGCCATCGGTCGAAAGCTGTGGCGCATCGCCGGTGATCTCTTTCACGCTGTCTTCAATCGCTGATAAAAGCGTGCCCGGCAGTGTCTGGTAGGGCAGGCCCAGAGGGCTCCAGTCGATCTCAAAGTTATCGGCATGACTCCTGCAGATCAATTCGATCTGGTCTTTCAGAGATGAAGCCGGACTGTCAGGACAAAAACGCAGGTTGAACTGCGCCTTCGCCTCGCCCGGGATCACGTTCGTTACCCCGGCTCCGCCCTGGATGTTGGACACCTGAAAAGTGGTGGCAGGGAAGTATTCGTTTCCGTTATCCCAGCGCGTTGCCGATAGTTCGCTCAAAATTGCAGCAAGTCTGTGAATGGGGTTATCGGCAAGGTGCGGATAGGCGACATGTCCCTGGGTTCCCTTGACCAACAACGTTCCGCCCAGGGAGCCACGCCGGCCGTTTTTGACGGTATCACCGAGTCTTTCTGAACTGGTTGGCTCTCCAACCAGGCACCAGTTAATCGTTTCCTGTTGGGCGTTTAAGGTTTCGATCACGCGGGCGGTACCGTCGACGGCAGGCCCCTCCTCATCGCTGGTCAGCAGTAATGCGATTGAGCCCGGGTGGTCCGGGTGTGCGTGGACAAAGCGCTGGCAGGTCGTAACCATGGCAGCGAGGCTGCCTTTCATGTCGGCGGCACCCCGGCCATGCAGCATCCCGTCAATGACTTCCCCTGAAAACGGCGGGTGGACCCAGTCCTCCTCGGGACCGGTCGGTACGACGTCAGTATGTCCGGCAAAGACAAAAAGCGGTCCCTGTGTTCCACGGCGAAGCCACAGGTTCCCGACTTCGCCAAAGTTCATGAACTGTGGGATGAAGCCATGGGGAATCAGTTGCTCTGCAATCAGATCCTGACAGCCTTGATCATCCGGGGTGACCGAGGACCGTCGAATGAGAGCTTGGGCAATTCTTAATGTGTCTGACATCGCTTACTCGAAACCAAGAGGAGTGCCCCACGACCTTGACGACCCACGGAGCCCCGCCTTGATGGGTGTGCTGTTATTCGGTACCGACAATGGTCAGGGGCAAGGCAGAGTAATTTCGATCAGGCACGGCCCGGAGGATACCGTGCGCGCCAAGCGTCATAAGAGCAATAGTTTTCATGGATATTCCTCCTCAGTTATTGTCTCCGCTAGCCCGCCGGGTCTGTTGCCCGTTTGGGTCAGGCCCTTTCGGGCACTGGGGTAGCTGGGTTGCGGCTTTGCAGGTGCCTGAGCCAGCGTTTTTCCCAGAGACGAAAGACCTTGCTGATCAGGAATACCAGCACCATATAAAACAGCATGGCGGTGATAAATCCCTCGTAGGCCAGGTAATAGCGTCCGTTCAGCCAACGGCCGACGCCGAGTATATCCTGAAGCGTAATCGTGCTGAGCACGACAGAACTGTGCAGCATGAAGATCACTTCGTTTGAATATGCAGGGAGCGCACGCCTAAACGCACTGGGCAGTATGATACGTCGCATCATACTGGCGGGAGACATGCCGCAGGCCTGCGCGGCCTCAATCTCTCCTTTCGCCGTGTTCGCAATAGCACCGCGTAGAAACTCCGTGGTATAGGCGGCGGTATTGAGACTGAAGGTAATGAGCGCACACCACCAGGGACTGGAAAGAATAGGATTCCAAAGAAAACTTTCCCGAACGAAGTCAAATTGGGCGAGGCCGTAATAGACAAGGTAGGTCTGGACCAGCAGAGGCGTTCCCCGGAAGAAATACGTAAAACCGAATATCGGTGCATTCAGCCATCGGTGTTGGTAGGCGCGCGCGATCGCGAGTGGAATGGCCATGACACCGCCGATTAGTAGCGCGAGAACGGTGATCTCTATTGTCAGCAGGGCGCCATAAAAGAACTTGTCTATATGGTCTGCGATGAGCATGAAATCCAGTGGCGAGTGGTTCTCGCTCACATAGACCAGGTACTCATAGAATGTGCGGTCGGTTTCGGCCATGTCGTTATGGTCTGTCCACGCCCACGTTATAGCGCCGGTCCAGCCATCGCAGACCCACATCCGAACAGGCCGTCAGGACAAGATAGATGATCAGGACTGCAAACATGAAGCTGAAGGGTTCTCGCACCGACCGTCCAGCTGTAGACGCGTTCCACACCAGGTCGTGCAGGCCAATTATCGAGACCAGAGCGGTGGCCTTGATGAGAACCAGCCAGTTGTTAGTAAACGAGGGCAGGGCGTGACGGACCATCTGAGGCCAGGTGATCCGTCGGAAAATCAGCAATGGTGTCATGCCACAGGCAACACCAGCCTCCATCTGCCCCCGCGGAATCGCCAGAATAGCGCCCCGGAACGTTTCCGTCATGTAGGCCCCAAAGACAAAGCCGATCGACCACACACCGGCAATAAACTGATTGATTTCTACGTAGTCCCACCAGCCGGTCAGACTGCCGAGATCATTGGCAATTTGCTGACCTCCGTAAAAGAGCAGCATCATCAGCACCAGATCTGGTACGCCGCGTACAAGCGTCGTGTACGCACCGGCAATCTTCTGCGAGACCGGGTTGGCGGCCAGTTTTGCAGTCGCACCCACAAGGCCCAGGACGACGGAAAAAGCGAGAGAGGCGAGAGCGAGCTGAACGGTAACCGCAGTTCCCGCAAGCAGCAGGTTTCGATATTCCCAGATGGAATCCATCGGCGGGCTAGAAAAGGAACGGGCCCGCTAGGGGCCCGTTCAGATCAAACAGAATGCAACGGGACAGCTTAGTTGCCGTAGATATCGACAGCAAAGTATTGATCATTCATGGCCTTGTAGGCACCGTCAGCGCGGATATCTAGAATGGTCTGGCTGAGCGCGTCACGTAGCGCGGAG
>Ga0315336_1005314_pt1 | contig 14193 bp, 11 predicted proteins | sample ASW5metaG_FD_204512 | JGI IMG/M metagenome (GOLD analysis project Ga0315336, IMG submission 204512) | Ammonia-oxidizing marine archaeal communities from Monterey Bay, California, United States - ASW #5 | ecosystem: Environmental > Aquatic > Marine > Intertidal zone | place: USA: California...
GACCCACACGGCAGCTTTGACCAGCGGCATCAGTTCCGGCTCATGACCCAAGGTTTCCAAAAGGCCGGCGGCGTGGCGGGGCGCTTCATCGCCGACAATGACAACGAGGCCCGCATAAGGCTCAAGCCCGTCACGCAAAATGATTTCACCGTCATGGTCGATCAGCACGAATTCGCCCTTGTGCTGCCAAAGCGCCAGAGGATTGCGTTCTTCGACGTTCAACAGGACGGTATCTGGTAGCATCCGCTCAACGCTGGCCGAACGCACCCAGGGGAGTGCCTCGACCCGCTTCCGCGCAGCATCGATATCGAAGGCGAGGATGGGCGCACCGCGCGCCAAACGAACGGCTTTCAACAACGCTTCACGCTCGGTTTCCTGACGGCCGACGACGAGGATATCTTCGACCCGAAAGCCAAGCCGGGCCGAACCGGCAATAAGATGCCATTTCGCCTTGTCATAGGCGCGCGCCATCACACCGGTCTGCGCGGACCACCAAGTACCGCCAGCGGCCAAAATCACTAAGATGAGCACCAGACCGGCGGTCACCCGTCCCCGGGTAATCCACGTCCGCACCCGTCGCCGCGGACGACCATGCGGGCCGGATTTCGATCCGGCCTTAATCTTGATGTCCTTTCCGGCTCCGTTCATAAGTCGCACTCCGCATTTTCAACCATCCAGGTAACCAGCTCCTGGAAGGAGATCCCCACATACGCCGCTTGCTCGGGAACCAGCGACGTCGGAGTCATTCCCGGTTGAGTATTCACTTCAAGTATGTACAAGTCGTTACCATCAAAGCGAAAATCCGCTCTAGATACGCCTCGGCAGCCTAAAGCTCGGTGCGCGAGCAGGGCATAACGCATGGCTTCGGCCGAAATGTCGTCGGAAACCTTCGCGGGAATCTCATGGGTGGACCCGCCATCGACGTATTTCGCGTCATAATCGTAAAATCCACGATGCGTCGTGATATCGGTAACCGCCAGCGGCCGATCACCCATCACGGCGACGGTAAACTCACGACCTTCAATGAATCGCTCGACCATGACTTTCTCGCCGAAAGGCCAGCCGCTCTCGGCAAAAAGCGGTTCATTGTCACCTTCTCGGACGATATGAACGCCGATGCTGGACCCTTCATTCGCCGGTTTGATCACATAGGGGCGCTCCATGACGGCACCGGCCATGACCTCGTTCTGGCCGGCGATGACATGCTCGGCGACCCGAATGCCTGCGGCTTGAAACAGGCGCTTGGCCATGGGTTTATCCATGGCCAAGGCCGAGGCCATCAAGCCGGAATGGGTGTAGGGAATGGCCAGTATGTCCAACAGGCCTTGGACACAGCCGTCCTCGCCATAGCGGCCATGCAGCGCATTGAAAACGGCATCGGGTTTCGGATAAAGCCGGGTCAACAAGGCACCCATGTCACGCTGCACATCAATGGGGGTAACATCAAAGCCGGCGTCCTGAAGCGCCTTCACGCAGGCCGCGCCGGTTACCAGTGAAACCTCTCGTTCCGCTGACCATCCGCCCATTAAAACCGCCACATGCTGGCTCATGAGATCACCTCTCCAATCGCCTTATTTCCGGCATTGCCGACACGGCGTATTTCCCATTCAAGAGTCACGCCCGAATGCGCCTTGACCCGGCGGCGAACTTCCTCGCCAAGCCCTTCCAGGTCAGCGGCGGATGCATCCGCGTCGTTGATCAAGAAATTGCAATGCTGCTCGGAGACGACAGCGCCGCCACGGCGCAAGCCGCGGCAGCCGGCGGCGTCAATCAGTTTCCAGGCCTTGTCCCCTTCCGGGTTCTTAAAAGTCGATCCGCCGGTGGGTGTACGCACCGGTTGGGAGGCGTCGCGGTCAGATTGAATCTCGTCCAAGCGACGGGTAATTTCGGCCGCTTCCGCCAGACTCCCATGCAACGTTACTGAAGTGACGATCCAGCCCGGATCAAGGGCCGAGCGCCGGTAGCCGAAGGCCAAGTCATCAGAGCTCAGTTCGTGTCGATCACCGGAGCGATCAACGGCCCGGCACGAGACAAATACGTTAGCCATTTCGCTGCCGTAGGCGCCGGCATTCATGAATACGGCGCCGCCAATGGTACCCGGTATTCCGGACAAAAACTCCAGCCCCGCGAGACCGCCGTCGCGGGCCCGGCGAGCTACATTGATATCCGCGGCGCCGGCACCGGCATGGATCAGGGAAACGTCCTGTTTGATTTCAGAAAACGCCGCGCCCAGGCGGATGACGACACCATCGATACCGCCGTCCCGGATCAGCATATTGGACGCATTGCCGATCAATGTGAGCGGCACATCCGGCGGACACGCCGAGAGAAACTCGGCCAGATCATCCTCATCGGCCGGTCTGAACAACACCTCGGCTGGGCCACCCACCTTGAACCAAGTGAACCGGCCAAGCGTTACATCCTTTTCCATGCGTCCCCGCACGGCGGGCAAGCGATCCAACAGGTCCATGTCTGTCCGTTCAGCGGGCATCATTCGCGGCCCCCTTTGCGCTAGATTTGATCGCCTCGAGTTCTTGCGGCAGGGCATTGGCCCAGGCCGTGATGCTGCCGGCACCCAGGCAGACGACCATGTCTCCCGACGACGCCAACCGGTCGACAGTGGCAGCCAGCTCCTCGGGTCCGTTCAGCGCCTCAACCGCGCGGTGGCCATGATGGCGCAGCCCGCCGACGAGGGAATCACGGTCGGCACCCTCGATCAGTGTCTCACCAGCCGCATGGACATCGGCGACGACAACCGCGTCGGCATCGTTGAAACACGTACAGAAATCCTCGAACAAATCCTCCAGTCGTGTGTAGCGATGCGGCTGTACGACGGCGATGACCTTACCGGTCGATGCGGCGCGCGCCGCCTTTAGGACGGCGGCGATTTCAATGGGATGATGGCCGTAGTCATCAATTACCGTGATGCCGTCAACCTCACCGGTTTTCGTGAACCGCCTTTTGACGCCCTCGAAATTCGCCAGGGCGCGGCGGATGGCGTCATCATCAAGGTTCATCTCGGCACCGATGGCAATCGCCGCCAAGGCATTTTGGGCGTTATGGTCACCAACCATGGGCAGATGCAGATCCGAAATTATTCGCGAGCCACCGTGCTTGCGATCGGCAATCGTCGCGTCGAACCGTGTGCCGTCAGGACCGGGCTGGAGATTGGCGGCACGGACATCGGCCTGCGGACTAAACCCGTAGGTAATGATCCGCCGGTCGGAAACGCGCGGGATCATTGCCTGGACTTCCGGATGATCAACACATAGCGCGGCGAACCCGTAAAACGGTATGTTCTCGACGAAGGCATCGAAGGCGGCGCGCAACTTGTCGAAGGAGCCGTAGTGCTCCATGTGTTCGGGATCGATATTCGTGACCACGGCGATGGTTGCCGGCAGTTTCAAAAAGGTTCCGTCCGACTCATCAGCCTCGGCGACCAGCCAATCGCCGGAACCGAGCCGCGCGTTGGTCCCCCAGGCATTGATAATGCCACCGTTGATCACTGTCGGATCCATACCCGCGCCATCAAGGACAGCGGCAACCAGCGATGTTGTTGTCGTCTTGCCATGGGTGCCGCCGACGGCAATGGACCATTTGAGGCGCATCAGTTCGCCCAGCATTTCGGCCCGCCTGACAACCGGCACAAACCCGTCGCGTGCGGCGATGACTTCCGGGTTGTCGGCCTTGACGGCGGAGGAGACAACCACGACCTGGGCGTCGCCCAGGTTCGCCGCCTCATGACCGATCGAAACTTTGATTCCCATCTCCCGGAGACGCAGGACATTCGCGCCCTCACCTATATCGCTGCCCTGCACCGCATAGCCCAAAGTGTGCAGAACCTCCGCGATACCGCTCATACCGATGCCGCCGATGCCGATGAAATGGATTGTTCCCAAATCGAGGGGAAGACCTCTCATGCCGCAGCTCTCCCTTCGTTCGATCCTTGGATGATACCGGCGACCATATCGGCCAAAGCCTCGGCGGCGGCTGGGCGTCCCGCGGCCCGGGCATTGGCGGCGCTGCGTTGCAATACCGCCGGCAAACCGAACAGGGATTGCAACCGTTTCGCCAAAGCATCGGCGGTAAAAACGTCTTCATTGATCAACCAGCCGCCGCCGGCCTCGTCGATGGCGTGGGCATTGCGGGCCTGATGATCATCGACGGCGTGCGGATAGGGAACCAGGATCGCCGGCCGGCCAATGGCCGTCAGTTCTGAAACCGTCGACGCGCCGGCCCGGCCAATAACCAGATGCGCCGCAGCCATACGTCGGGGCAGATCGGCGAAGAAAGATTCCAGCGTCGCCTCGACCCCAATCTCCGCGTAAGCCTCGGTCACGCGGGCGAGGTCTTCGGGACGGCATTGCTGGGTGACCCGAATACGCTGCCGATACACATCCGGCAACAGGGCGATGGCCGCCGGCACCACGTCGCTCAGTACGCGCGCGCCCTGCGAACCGCCAACAATCATCAAATGTAACGCGTCGTCGTCGGCGAGCACCGGATAGGAAATCTCACGACATTTGGCGACAGCAGGGCGCACCGGCATGCCCGTAAAGATCACCTTGTCTTGAACATCGGCGGGGAGTTCTTCGACCGTGTCGAAGCAGGTGGCAATTTGCCGCACCCGTGTCGCCAGCAGCCGGTTGGCACGGCCGAGTATGGCGTTCTGTTCATGAATGGCGGCCGCAAACCCGCCGAAGCATGCCGCCAACATGGTTGGCACCGAAGCATAGCCGCCGAAGCCGATGACGGCTGCAGGCTGCAAGCGTTTCAGCAAGGACCGCGCCTGGAACAATCCTACCGCCAGTTCAGCGACACTTTGCAGCAAGGCCAGGATGTTTTTGCCGGCGACGCCACCGGCCCGGATCCGATAGGTTTCAAGATCGCCGAGAACACCACTGAACACGCCACCGCGGCGATCCGTGATCAGCGCCAGGCGGTAGCCTCGCGACATCAATTCACCGGCCAGGGCTTCCGCGGGAAAGACGTGGCCGCCGGTGCCGCCGGTGGCGAGAACGACCAATGGCATGGAGACATCGCTCATGGCGCACCTCCCCGGCCGGGTCGCGAACGCGTCAACGCCAGCACCATGCCGATGCCAAACCCCAAGGCCAGGGTCGATGATCCGCCGTAAGAAATAAACGGCAGGGTCATGCCCTTTGGCGGCATGATGTTGACCGTGGATGCCATGTTGATCAGGGCTTGCAGCGCGAATTGGGTCAACAGTCCGCCGACGGCGAGCAACACGAACAAGTCCTGTTCACCAAGCACCCGGCTGAAGCCGCGCAAGACGACGAAACAAAACAGGGCGAGGATGATCAGGCAGGCGATGAGGCCGAATTCCTCGCCGGCGACGGCAAAAATGAAATCAGCATGGGCATCTGGCAGAACCTCCTTGACCCGGCCTTCACCGGGCCCCCGTCCGGCCCAACCGCCGTCGCGGAACGCATCCAGGGAACGGCCGACCTGGAACCCCTGTTCGCCGTCCGAGTTAATGAAGCGATCGACCCGCGTCTTGACGTGAGAAAATGTGAAATAGGCGCCGACACTGCCACCAAGAAAGAGAACCGCAATGCAGGCGACGAAGACCCATGGCAGGCCGGCAATGAAGAACTGCACGCCCCAAACAGCGGCGACGACCAAGGTCATGCCGACATCCGGCTGCAGCAAGAGCAAGCCGGCAACAATGATGAGAAGCCCCGTCGCCAAGGCGTATCCCGGGAAGTGCTCGTCAAGTCGCCGGCTGGCGAACAGCCATGCCGCCAGAACGGCGAAACCCGGCTTGACGAATTCACTGGGCTGCAAGGAAAACCCGGCAATGTGCAACCACCGCGTCGCCCCTTTGATTTCGGTGCCGGTCGCCAAGGTGACGACCATCAGGGCGATGGCCCCAAGGGTCAATACCGCGGCGACCCGGCGCACGCCTTTCGGCGACATGAACGAGACAACGAGCATGGCCGCCAAGGCCATAATGATGAATACAACCTGGCGGCGGGCGAAGTGGAAGGGATCGAAGTCGAGGCGTTCCGCCACCGGCGGCGAGGCTGCCAGGGTTAAAATTACGCCGCTTACGGCAATGGCAACGACAGCCGCGAGAAGCCATTTATCAACGGTCCACCACCAACGGCCGACGAGACTGGTATCGGTGCGGGCCAGAGTACTCATTGCGCCGCCTCCGGACCGGCATCCGCATCTTCCGTGCCGGGGAAAAGGCCGGGCTCTTCAAACGGATCAACGTGTTCACCGGGCAGCGCCTCGACGATATCCTTGAAGCTATCTCCCCTGGCTTCAAAATCGTCGAATTGATCAAAGGACGCTGCCGCCGGCGACAACACGACGATGGGTTTCTCCAAGCCGTCTTCCTTGGCCTGGGAGACAGCCTGATCAATCGCCGTCGCCAGATCGCCTGAAACGGCGAACGGCACCTTGCCGTCCAATGCCTGACCAAAAGCCATCGTCGCTTCGCCAATCAGATAGGCGTGCCGGACATTCTCAAGATTCGCCATGCAATCGCTCAACCCGCCTTCTTTCGGCCGGCCGCCGGCGATCCAATAGATGTTATCGTAGGATGCCAATGCTTTTGACGCGGCGGCGGCATTGGTTGCCTTGCTGTCATTGACAAAGGCGATGCCGTCGACGATGTCGACCGGCTCCTGCCGATGCACCAGACCCGGATAACTTTGTAGACAAGCCATGATGGCGTGCGGCGCCACGCCCGCCGTCTTGCAGGCCGCATAGGCGGCGGCGGCGTTTTGCCAATTATGTTCACCCGGCAAGCTGGGGTTTTGTTTGAGATTGCAAACCGGTGTTTCCGTGCCTTCCATATCGTCGTAGAGGATGCCATCGATGGCGTAAACGCCGCCGTGCACCCGTTCATGCCCGGATACGGGAATCACCACCTGCTCATCAGCTTCCTTCAATTGATCGACTATGGTGCGGCAAAAATCATCGTCGACACCGACAACGGCGGCCCGCGGTTTCGTCTGACGATTGAAGATCGAGCGCTTCGCCGCCATGTAGCCGTTCATGTCGCCGTGCCGGTCAATGTGGTCGGCACTCAAGTTCAATAGGATGCCGACATCGAAAGTAACGGAAACGGTCAACTCCAACTGGTAAGACGACATCTCCAGGACATAAGTACCCTCCGGCCCAAGGGGCTCGAGACTCAAAGCCGGAATACCTAGGTTGCCGCCGACTTCGGCCTCCCGCCCGGCCGTCTGCATGATGTGTCCGATCAGCGCAGTGGTCGTTGATTTGCCGTTGGTGCCGGTGATGCCGATATAATTGCACCAGCGTTGGGTGCGGGCCAAAAGTTCGATATCACCGATCACTTCACATCGTGCCTGACGGGCCAGTTCGACGATGGGGTGCGGTTCCGGATGATTGAGTGGCACGCCGGGGGACACCACCAAGGTGGTCATGTCCGACCAGTCACATTTATAAAGATCGACGAGGGGGATCCCCTCTTCCTCGGCACGCTCGCGCGCCTCCGCATTGTCATCCCAGGCCATGACCTCGGCGTCAGCTTTTTGCAAGGCCTGAGCGGCCACTAGGCCAGAACTGCCCAAGCCAAAGACGGCAACCGGATAACCCGCGAAAGGAAAAACTTCGATCATCCCTGCCCTACCGTAATTTCAAGGTCGATAGACCCGCCAGCGCCAGGATCGTGGCGATAATCCAAAAGCGGATAACAATGGTGCTTTCCGCCCATCCCTTCTTTTCGAAGTGATGGTGCAGCGGTGCCATGGCGAAGACCCGTTTGCCCGTCAACTTGAAGGACACGACCTGAACGATGACCGAGACGGTCTCCAGCACAAACAACCCACCGACAATGGCGAGCACCAGTTCATGCTTGGTGATGACGCTGACCGCACCGAGCGCACCGCCCAGAGCAAGTGATCCCGTATCGCCCATGAACACTTTCGCAGGCGGCGCGTTAAACCAAAGAAAGCCCAGCCCGGCGCCGACGATGGAACCGCAGAAAATGGCCAGTTCACCTGCCCCTTTCACGTGATGAAGCTGCAGATATTCGGCAAACACCGAATGCCCCGCGAGATAGGAAATCATGGCGAAAACGCCGGCGGCGATCATCACCGGGACAATAGCGAGGCCGTCCAAACCGTCGGTCAGGTTGACGGCGTTCGAGGCCCCGACCATGACGAGGACGGCGAAAAGGATGAACGCCCAACCCAGGTTGAGGAGCGTGTCTTTCAAGAACGGCACGGCCAGGGTCGTCGATAATTCCGGTGGCAGTTGGCCGGTGATCCAGAAGGTCGCCGTACCCGCGATAATCATCTGCAACAGCAGTTTCAGCTTACCCGGCAGCCCGGCGCTGTCGCGCTTCGACACTTTCATATAGTCGTCGAGAAATCCGATCATCCCGAAGGCGACAGTGACGGCGAGCGCCGCCCAGACGAAAGTGTTGTCGAGGTCGGACCATAGCAGCGTCGATGACACCAAGGCGATCAGGATCAACAGCCCGCCCATGGTCGGCGTGCCCTGCTTCGTCAGAAGATGGGTCTCGGGACCGTCTTCGCGAATCGGCTGGCCACCCTGTTGACGGGATTTCAGCATTTCGATGATGACCGGCCCGAACAGAAAACTGACGATGAGCGCCGTGATCACGGCGCCGCCGGTACGGAATGTCAGATAGCGGAAGACATTGAGGGCGCCAAATTGATCGGCGAGGGGGACCAGAATTTCATAAAGCATTGCCGCTACTCCCCATTCGCGGCGCGGCGCGGACCTGCCGGCGCATCCGTTTCCAAAAGCGCATTGACGATCTGGCCGGTTTGGCTGCCCAGCGAACCTTTCACCATGACCACGTCACCGGCGCGGACGCTGGCAGAGACCATGGGGCTTAATTTTTTCGCCGTGCAGGCATGGCCGCCGCGCATTTGCGGCGGCAAGGCATCCCAGAGTGCCGACATATATTGTCCGGCAGTAAAGACAACATCGACATGCTGCTTGATCAGGACATCCGCGAGTTCGGCATGCAGCGCCTCGGACTTGGGGCCCAATTCCAACATGTCGCCCAGCACGGCAACGCGCCGGCCCTTTTCTGGCATCCGTCCTTGGCCGAGAACTTCAATAGCGGCGGCCATGGATACGGGACTGGCATTATAACTCTCATCGATGACGACGAAATCTCCGGCGCCGAGGGATACGACACTTTGCTTTCCGCGACCCGTCAAGGCATCCATCTTGACCAATTCTGCGGCCGCCTTGGCGACATCGGCGCCGAGCGCCTGAACGGCGGCCAAAACGGCAAGAGAGTTTGTTACCCAATGCCTGCCCGGAATGCCGACCCGGTATTCGATGGTTTCGCCTTTACACTCGGCAATGACGTCACTGCCTGCATAGCGAAGTTCACAATCAAGCAAACGATAGTCGGCCGCCGCATGGGCGCCGAAAGAGATTATGTTGGTAATTCCCCGGTCCTCGGCTTGCGCCGCTAAGCGTTCATATTTAGCGTCATCACGGTTCAGGATCGCCGTGCCGCCGGGTTCCAGGCCTGAAAAGATTTCCGCCTTGGCATCGGAGATGCCATCAAGGGAATCAAAATAGGCGCTGTGCACTTCGGCGATAGCCGTGATGATGGCGACATGGGGGCGGGTCATGCGGCTCAAGGGTTCTAGCTCGCCGGGCGCGCTCATGCCCAATTCGAATACGCCGTATGCCGTGTCCGCCGGCATGCGGGCCAAAGACAGCGGCAAACCCCAATGATTGTTCAGGTTCCCCGTCGTGGCCGTGACCTTGCCCTGGGCGCTCAATGCCAACCGCAACGCTTCCTTGGTGCCGGTCTTGCCGACACTACCGGTGACTGCAACGATCCGTGCGTCGGTGCGGCCCCGTGCGGCGCGGCCCAGGGACCGCAATGCTATCGTCGTTTCGCCAACGACGAGTCTGGGCGCCCTCTCCGGCAACTCAATCGAGCCGCCATCATGCACCACAACAGCCGCGGCACCTTTGTTCAAAGCCTCTTCGGCAAAAGTCTGGCCATCGAAGTTGGGACCAGATATGGCGACGAATAAATCATTTTCGACCAACGTGCGGGTATCGATGGAAACGCCGCGCGCCGCCCAGTCGCCAATCGCCATACCGCCGGTCGCGGCGGCCGCTTCCCTGGCGGTCCATAGGGGTGTCGTCGCGTTACCGGTCATTGCGGCGCCTCCCCAAGTTCGGCACGGACAACCTCGGCATCATTGAAGGGCAGGGTCTCGTCGCCGACGATCTGACCGGTTTCATGACCTTTCCCGGCGATCACCAGAATATCGCCGGCGTTCAATTCGCTCATGGCGGTGGCTATGGCGGCGCCTCGATCAGCAATCTCCATGGCATCGGGACATCCCGCCATGGTCTGAGCGCGGATGTCACCCGGATCCTCTGTCCGGGGATTGTCGTCGGTGACAACGACAACGTCGGCAGTTGCAGCCGCAGCCGCGCCCATCTCCGGACGTTTGCCCGAATCGCGATCACCACCGCAACCAAAGACCACGTGCAGTCGCCCGGCCGTGTGTGGCCGTATCGTCCGCAGCACACTTCCCAAGGCATCGGGGGTATGGGCGTAATCAACATAAATCGCCGCGCCGCTGGCATGCGACCCGACGAACTGGACCCGTCCGGGAGCACCGTTCAGGCGTTCAAGCCCGGCGATGATGATTTCCGGATCGGCCTCCAACGCAAGGGCAAGGCCCGCCGCGGCAAGGGCATTGGAGGCCTGAAATGCACCAGGCAAAGGCAAACGGACCTGACAGGGTTTACCCAAAACCTCTAGGTCGAGAATCTGGCCCATGCCATCCGGCGTCAGGCCGCGCAGCCCCAGATCGACACCGCCGCTTCCGAAACTCAGGACACGCAGTCCGCGCGCCTGGGCGACGCTTTGAAACGCCTCCGCATAGGCGGCATCGGCATTGATTACGGCAGTACCGCCATCGACGACTATGTCCGTGAACAAGCGCTGTTTGGCACTGAGGTATCCGTCCATGCCGCCGTGATAATCAAGATGATCGCGGGTCAGATTTGTGAACGCCGCGGCCGCCACATGGACACCGTCAAGGCGAAATTGGGATAATCCATGGCTTGAGGCTTCCATGGCGAAATGATCGACACCATGGCCGGCAAGCTCAGATAGGCAGGCGTGCAGGTCGGCGGGATCGGGCGTCGTCAAATTGATTTTGTGACGAAGTTGCGGGGTATTTTCGGCGCTAAAACCACCGAGTTCGACACCCAAAGTGCCGGCACTGGCACAGGGTAACTCCATGCCGGCCCAGAGCTGGCGCAGGAACGTCGCAACGGAGGTCTTACCGTTGGTGCCGGTCACGCAGGCGATGGTTTTCGGTTGATCAACGAAGAAGCGCGCCGCCATAAGAGCATATTGGCGGCGCGGGTTTTCATCGACAATTAGCGGTATGTCTTGGATACCGGGGTCTAGAGCAGTATCGGGTGGTGCCAGTATGGCCACAGCGCCACGGTCCAGAGCATCGGGGATGAAGGCGCGGCCATCGGTCTGAAAACCGGGAATCGCGGCGAACAAATACCCCGGCCTTACCGATCGGGAGTCGCAAGTAACTCCCAAAATTTCACGTTCTCCAAATGTCGTCGCATTCATCGCCGAAACAAAATCTCCGTCATAGACATCAACGAGCCGCAACTTTCCGCTCCAAAGCCGAGAGGGCGGAAGAGATAACCGGCTTTTGGGCGTTCTTGACCGCCACTGCGCGTTTCAACGCTCGGCGCGTTCCCAACACGAGGTTTTCTTGGCGGACTGTTTGGGCGCGCGGGTATTCGCCCACTGCCGCCGCCACAGACCGCGCCCAGTCGGCCTTTTCACGGCGCAGAGCGGCGCTTGCCATTCGGGGTTTTGCATTGGCTTTTGGCTTGGCGCGGACGACTTTGATCTTCGGTAAAGGCAGTTGTGCCTCCACGTCGGGGGCAATGCCGACCAGTGGCCCCATACGCTCAATCACCCGACCAACCACAGGCGCCGCGACCCAGCCGCCGGTGGCATAATTGAAGGTTCTCTTATTGCCTTTGGGCTCATCGAAAAACGCCAGCACGACATATCGGGGGGCGTTCATTGGGAAGGCGCCGATGAACGATGAGAGCTTCGCGGATTTGGAGTACCCCCGCGCCGAGATCTTTTCTGCGGTGCCGGTTTTACCACCAACCAAATAACCACGAACATCAGCTTTTCCGCCGGTGCCGTTACTGACAACCAATCGCATGAGGCCGCGCATTTTTTCCGATGTCGTGGCGGAAATCACGCGCTCCCCGCGGTTTTTCATTTCTTCGTGCTTCAATAAAGTCGGACCGTGATATGTGCCACCGTTGACGAGCGATGCGATCCCCGCCGCCAGCTGTACCGGGCTCACGGAAATGCCATGACCGAACGATATGGTCATGGTGTTGATCGGTCGCCACACGGCTGGCATCAGCGGAGCGCCGACCTCTGGAAGTTCCAACGCCGCCGGTTCCAGAAGGCCGAAACGTTTAAGATACATACGTTGCGCATTGGTGCCGACATCAACGGCCATTTTCGCTGCGCCGATATTCGACGAATGGAGAATGATCTCCGGCACGGAGAGCCAACGGTTCTTAGCGTGATAATCCTTGATGGTGAATCGCGATATTCGGATCGGTTTACTTGCGTCGTAACCGCCTTCGATGGTCACGGTGCCCGAATCCAAAGCCATGGCGGCGGTAAAAAGCTTGAACGTAGAGCCCATCTCATAGACGCCTTTTGCGGCGCGGTTGAACGCCGCCGCACCAGCCATGTCATGCGGCTTGTTCGGATCATAATCAGGTAAGGACACCATGGCGACGACCTCACCGGTGTCGACGGAAAGCACTAGCCCGGCGGCACCGATTGCCTTGAACTCTTTCTTCGCGGCGACCATTTCATCGCGGAGGATGGATTGAACACGGAGGTCGAGCGACAGCCGTAGAGGCGCGCCGCCAGCCCGCAACACCTGGTCAAATCGATTTTCGACGCCAGCGATGCCGCGGCCATCGATATCCGTTAGCCCTAAGACATGCGAAATTAGATTGCCATGCGGATAGACCCGCCTTTCACCGCGGTGAAAGGTCAGCCCGGGCACGCCGAGGCGAATAACCGATTGATGCTGGCGCGGCGTTAAATTACGGGCGAGCCATACAAATCCGCTTTTCGAGCGCAGCTTGACCAGAATTTCATCGTATCCGAGCCCGTCGATGACGGAATCGAGTTCCCGCGCTGCTTCTTCCGGATCGATCACTACTCGTGGATCGGCGGATAAGGAAACCGTCGGCAGGCTGGCAGCCAAAACAATGCCGTTGCGATCGACGATATTGGCGCGTCCCGACGCGGAGTCCTGTGTCGACGAAACATGCGCAAATCGTGGCTCCGCACCTGGCCCAAGCACCGTCAGATCGACCAGCCGCCCGGCAATGATGGCAAAGGCGACCGTTAAGACCATGCCCGTCAAAATCAATCGGCTTCGGCCTGTTTCGAGGGCTTGTTTCTGCGCACCTTCAAATCGATGACGTTTCGCCGCCATCCGTCGCGATGTAATGGTCATCGCCGGAATTCCTTTCCAGCAGTTTCGCCGCTTTCTGCGGCTACATTTGGTTCATTCATCGGTATTGGCATGCGCTCCGGCAACCGTGCCGCCATGCCATTCCGGGTCGTCACTTGTCCGGCCGCAACAGGGATCATGTCGAGATGTCTGCCGGCAAGTTTGCTCAGCCGCTTAGGGTCGTTCAGGTGGCTCCACTCTGCTTTCAGCACGTGGATAGCCTGGCGGTCCGACGCTATATCCCGGTTCAGACCTTGGAGTTCCTCTTCCAAGCCCTGCACCCGGTACTTGACCAAAAACAGACCGGTGCCGACAGCCACCGTGAGAAGCACAAGAATGAGTGTTGAGCGCCGCATCATGCCACATTCCTCACCGGCGCATCCGTGCGCTCGGCCCACCGCAGACGGGCTGAACGGGCCCGAGGATTGGCACGAGTCTCACTCGCTTGAGGTTTTTCGGTACCCCGCTTCAGCAAACGAAACGTGGGTTTGGCCGCAATGGATGAATCGAGCGGGAGATGGCGCGACGGCCTCGGCGCTGCACCGCTGCGGCCTTGCAAGAACAATTTCACTTGCCGGTCTTCCAAAGAATGGAATGACACCACGGCGAGACGCCCACCGGGGGCCAGCAAAGC
>Ga0315336_1005316_pt1 | contig 14190 bp, 6 predicted proteins | sample ASW5metaG_FD_204512 | JGI IMG/M metagenome (GOLD analysis project Ga0315336, IMG submission 204512) | Ammonia-oxidizing marine archaeal communities from Monterey Bay, California, United States - ASW #5 | ecosystem: Environmental > Aquatic > Marine > Intertidal zone | place: USA: California...
TGGAAAGCCTGCGTTTCCCCACTCTCCGGTCAAGCATTCCTATCGCGCGGATAAGGACATCGTCAGAGGTCAAGATGTCATCGATTGAGGTATGCAAGTAGCCAAACATTGCGTCACCAAGATCACCCTGCCAAAAAACAGATTCCTGATGGAGTTCTTTCTCGGCGTCGCGCAACTTGGGAGCATAATCCGGCCAATTGTTCATACTGAGTTCTACACCCGTCAACTCGGCGGCGCGTCTGTTGCGCTGGTAAAGCCACTCGAAAATGTGGGGCATGTTAACGATTTCTTCGCCATCTATTGTGATCCATGCCCGTCCTTCTTGGTCGTGCATCCTACGGTAACGGGTTGAATGTAACCGAACGCGTCCCTTGACGCTGTCGGCGAATAAGTCTTCAACTTGTGATCGCAGCTTACTCCACTGCATGACGGTTACCCGTTAATTTGAATGCCTGACGTCTTGATTGACGCGCGCGGTTTACCGCGTCGGCGTACAACGCTTTGTTTGCCTTCTAACCGCAATCGCGATCACAGTCTTTCTCCAAGGTATTTCTCTGGTATAGCCAAGAATTGTCTCTCAGTAAAGCAGCCTTTCTTGTACTCATTGCAGACCTTGCAAGACAGTGCGAGATTTCCGTCCTCACGCGCCCATCCCGAATCCAGACGATCGACTTGAAGAAGGGTTGATCTAGTGTCACCCGTAAGATGCCATCGAGGCCTTCTGGTTCGGTCGTCGCTCAGAGAGACAAGCAACCACCCCCGTGTACTGTTGAGGACTTGACGTCTGAAAGAGCCGCCCTGCAAAGTTATCTTGCGACTATCATTTTGTCTGCTGACCGCTGGCGGGACGCTCAGCGATCGATACAATCGGGGGCTGGGCTTCAAAGAAACCAGCCATTTATCATTTGATCGAGCTTTTTGCATGAACTACATCGATCTGCAAGTCAACGGCTATAAGGGTGTTGATTTCAACAGTGATCAGCTGACCTCTGACGAGATGCACACCGTGTGTGTTCGGTTGCGCGAGGATGGGGTTGGTGATTTTTTGCCCACGATCATTACCGACAACATTCCCGCAATGTCATCCCGTCTCAAGCGCCTAGTGGAGCTGCGCGATGCGGATCCACTGGTAAAAGACCTCGTGGCTGGGTTTCACATCGAAGGCCCGTTTCTCAATGAGACCGAGGGGTACATCGGTGCGCATCCTGTCAAATATGTTCTCCCCGCAAATCAAGATGACATGCAACGCCTGCTCGACTCGGCCGCGGGGCTAACACGAATCGTGACGTTGGCACCGGAGCGCGATGAAGGATTCCGGGTGACCCGGATGTTGGCCGATGCGGGGATCTGTGTCTCGGCTGGGCATTGCGATCCCACACTTGACCAGCTCAAGGCGGGCATCGACGCTGGCCTGGCCATGTTTACCCACTTGGGAAACGGCTGTCCCACTGAAATGCATCGGCACGATAACATCGTTCAGCGAGTGCTTTCCCTGGCCGACCGGTTGTGGATCAGCTTCATTGCCGATGGGTATCACATCCCGACATTTGTGCTGAAAAATTTTTTCCGCTCTGTCGGGATGAAACGGTGTGTGTTGGTGACCGATGCTATTTCAGCAGCCGGGTTGGGACCCGGCCGTTTCCAGGTTGGAGGTCAAACCTTTCTGGTAGGTGAGGATGGCATACCGCGCACCGGCGATGGGAAATATTTTGCCGGCTCCGGGGTGACCATCCCCAAAATGGCTCAGTTTGCGCGCGATGAGTTAGAGCTGACTGGCGAGGAGATCGACTTGTTGATGTCAGCCAATCCGCGCCGAATTCTGAACACGTGATGCTTTATCGAGCTGTGGGCAATTAGGCCTCAAAGGGTGATTCTTTTGCGGCCTGCCAAACCAGTCTTGGTGACTCCATAAAAGTAAAACAGATAGCGAAAAACAAAGTCGATTCTGGGGAATTTGCTGTACAATAGAAGGAGGCGCTGCCGTTTTGTCAAAGCGGTGAGCACGATTTGTCACCAAAGGTAGATCCCACCGGGTGATCCGCGGTGGCCTGCCGTTGGTAACTTTGATTTGGATTCAGCACCCCATGATTTTCCTGCCGCGAGCTGCTGCCTGCCGAACTCTGGGCTGGTTGATCGGCGCGACTTTCTTTTCGATTGGCGGGGTTGCTGCCGGCGCATTTACGGATGTAACGTCGAGCGTTGCCCCGGGACTGCCAAGTCCTAAGGTGGCGTGGGGCGATTACAATAACGACGGTTTCGTTGACATGAGTGTCAACGGAATAGTTTTCCGAAATAATGCCGGGTTGAATTTCTCTGCCTCTGCGACCGCGTCGACAGGCGGTGATGGTACGGACGGTATTTGGGGAGACTACGACAACGACGGATGGCTCGACTTCTTCAATTACACTCGGGGAATCGTTCATCGAAGTAATGCCGGAATCAGTTTTTCATCCGTTTCGATTCCCAGCTCAGGCGTCGCACCCAATGTCCATGGTGCCTCCTGGGGAGACCATAACAACGACGGTTATCTCGATCTCTACGTGGGGGGATATGAAAGTTGGCCTAATGCTTATTACTCGGACATCCGCCTTCGAAATAATGGCGGGACTGGATTTTCCAATGTGTGGACCCAGCCGGCCGATGCCGTGGTGACCACCGGACGTCCCCGCCCGTCGCGAGGGGTTACCTCGGCCGACTTTGACCGCGATGGTGACATCGATGTCTATGCTTCGAATTATCGACTGGAGACCAATGGGCTTTATGTCAACGATGGTTCGGGCAATTTTACAGACCAGGCGCCAACGCGAGGCGCAACAGGGGGTACTGGTCATACGATCGGATCGGCCTGGGGAGATATGAACAATGACGGTTACCTGGACCTGTTCGTGGGCAACTTTTCACACCCTTGGGATTCCCAACCAGGTTCACAGTTTCTGGCCAATACGGGCCCTGGGGGTGGCTACAGTTTTCAAAACCAGCTGGAGTGGGCCTATGGTAACGGTGAGTGGCAGGAGTCGTATGCTTCACCAACCCTGGGCGACTACGACAACGATGGAGATCTCGACCTTTTTTTCACGACCGTTTACGAGGTTGGTAGCTACGGCATTCCCAATTTCCCCCGACTTTACCGCAATGATGGCAACTGGAATTTTACGGATGTTACGGCATCAGAAGGTCTGAGTGGTATTAGCCCTACGTATCAAGCTGCATTTGCGGACTACGATAACGATGGAGACCTGGACCTTGTCTCCCATGGCAGGCTCTTTAAAAACCAGGCTCCAGGAGGGAATCACTGGCTGAAGCTGAAAATGATCGGCGACGGAGAAACGATCAACCGCGATGCGGTAGGTGCCCAGGTCCGAATTCAAGCGGGTGGCCAGACCTTCATGCGACAGGTTGAGTTTGGTACCGGCGAAGGCAATCAAAACGATCCCACACTTCATTTTGGCCTGGGAAATGTCACAGGTCCGGTCGACCTGGATATATTGTGGCCTGGGGGAACAACGCGGCAGCTGAGCGATGTGGCGGTTGACCAGTTTCACAACGTCTATTTTGTTCCACCGCTGGTGCCCTATCAGTGGACAGCCACCGGAGGTGGCAGTTGGCATACCGACGGAAACTGGTCTCCCGCTGGCGAGCCCAACGGGAACGATGACTATGTGCAACTGACCGGGGCAACGGCACCAACGGCGACGATCGATGTGCTCTTGTCGAGGACGGTTGCTGGGATCGAAATCGATGGCTCAAGCGATTATCACATCGTTGGTCATGGTGCGATTACCGGTCTAACGTTGGACTCGATATCTGAAAACACAGAACTGAATGTGCTTGCGGGAGACCATCTGTTCGACCTGCCCGTCAATGCTGTCAGCAACACGAGTATCAATGTCAGCTCCGGATCGAGCTTGAGCTTCGATGGACTCCTTGATTTCACCGGCGTTGACGTGACAAAAAATGGGGCCGGTACCCTGGTCATCCAGGGGGGGACAAGTTCGGGGAGTGGATCCCTCGAAGTCGCCGAAGGAACGCTGGTTACCAGTGGAGAGGTAGATAGTGACTTGCTAGTGACAGGTGGAGTTTTTGTGCCCAAGGATGGAATTGGGCGGGTTGATATCAATGGCGACTTCGCGCTTGGCCCCTCTGGAAGTATGCAACTTGAGGTTGCTGGAACGGCTTCAAACAACCACGACTTCTTGGTGATCGATGATACCGCCAATCTGGGGGGAACCTTACAGATTGAACTTCTCAACGGCTACCAGCCCGACCCTGGTAACCAGTTCCTCATGATGGCTGCTAACCGTATTGATAACACCGGAGTCACACTCGGTGGGGCCAGTGCTCGCTATTTTGAGTTCGCCGTCCTGGGAAGCAGTCTCATCCTGACGGCTATTGATCCTCCAGGGAATGAATGGATCAACAGCGCAGGGGGGAACTGGCATGTGAGCGGGAACTGGTCGCCGTCAGGCGTGCCCGATTCGAACCTTGTCACGGCCAGGCTGACTGGCTCGACTGCCCCGGTGACCAACATCCAACTCGACTCGGCTGTGACGCTGCGAGAAATTGTTGTTGACGGAAGTAGTGCGTATCAACTCACCGGTAGTGGAAGTTTGAATCTCGATGGCCAGCTTCAGCAGGCCGACATTGTGGTGAGCGGTGGAGACCACACCTGGGAGGTTGACCTGGTTGCCAATGCAAAGACCACTGTTTCTGTAGCGGGAGGTGCGTCCATCAGCCTCAGCGGCACTTTTGATTTCGACAATGTTACCGTCGTCAAACAAGGGGAGGGCATACTCTACCTTGATGGCAGCACGAATTCCGGCAGCGGAACGCTTGAGGTGAATGGCGGCACACTGGCTGGCAATGGCGATGTGAACGGTGATCTATTGGTTTCATCAGGCATTGTGGCACCCGGTCACGGCGTGGGCACCCTCGATGTGCGTGGTGACTTCACGCTCGAGTCGCAGGCGACACTGCAAATTGATATCGAAGGGCCTTTCCTGAAGGACACCCTGACCGTATTGGGCGACGCCGACCTGGCGGGTTCGCTGGAAGTTGTGCTTGGCGGCGGTTATCAACCGGCGTTGGGAGCACAATTTCTGGTTATGATTGCCAGCAGTGTTACCGACAACGGTTTGACGCTCACCGGAGCCAACGCCGACAACTTTGAAGCGAACTTCTTCGGAAGCAGCCTTATCCTCACATCGCTATTTGCTGGCCTGGAGGGTGATTATAACGAAGATGGGTTTGTTGACGCGGCGGACTACACCCTCTGGCGTGATACGCGGGGAGAAAACGTTGTGGCCGGCAGTGGTGCCGATGGTAACAGCGATGGGATGGTCAACCAGGCCGATTACGTTTTCTGGAAAACTCGCTTTGGCAACACGCTGGCCGGCGGAAGTTCTCAACCTGTGGAGGTGCCGGAGCCGGCTGGACAGCAATTGTTGTGGTTGGTCTTGGCAGTGGCGGTGGCGCGGCAAGGCCCGTTGGCAACAGGTTGTCGTATATGGCCTCATTCGTGCCGTGGCTAATCGTTACTGGGGACTCCAGGTTCAAAGTCGATTAGAGTCTTTCGACCAGTGCCAGGGCAAACCGCAAAAAAGTTTCAACCCGTCGATCCTGGTCGTACTTGAAATTCCGTTGGCTATGACCTGACACGCACCAGGTCGCGTCCAATTTTCTGAACCGACGGGCATCCAGTCAGCGCAAGTGTCCGCGAGAAATCTTCTTGCAGCAGGCGAATCGTAAAATCGACTCCCCGTTCTCCTCCGACAGCAAGCCCATACAGATACGGCCGGCCGATCATGCAGGCCCGCGCGCCAAAGGCAATGGCCTTCGCGATATCGCTGCCGCGCCGAATGCCGCCATCGCAGAGAATCTCGAGGTCTGATCCCACGGCGTCGGCAATAGGTTCGATCAGTTCAATCGCCGGGGGAGCGCCGTCGAGTTGTCTGCCACCATGATTCGAGACAATGATTGCCGGGATCCCAGCCTTTACCGCGAGCTTCGCATCTTCGACACTTTGAATCCCTTTAATCAGAATAGGACCTTTCCAATGTTCCTGGAACCATTCGATGTCTTTCCAGGAGATGGTGGCATCGAACTGGTCTTTGAGGTACTGACTGAGCGAGACAGGGTCGTTTCCGTCACCCACAGATTTTCCGATGACGTTGGAAAACAAGATTGGTTCGGAGCGAAGAAACCTCCATGTCCATGACGGGTGCAGGATGCCATCCAGGATGGTATCGAATCCAAGCTTCGGTGGTACGGTAAACCCGCTGCGGAGGTCGCGCTCACGATTACCCAAAACCGTGGTGTCGACAGTAATGACTATTGCCTCGTAGCCTGCCCGGGCGGCACGATCCAGTAACTCCTTCACGAGGACGCGGTCCTTCCAGACATAAACCTGAAACCAATGTGGTCCAGAACTGCCTTGTGCGACTTCTTCGATCGAATAGGTGCTCATCGTCGAAAGCGCGTAGGGAATTTCTGACCGTGCGGCAGATCTTGCTACATCCATTTCTCCACCAGGTGTCACGACTCGGGTCATACCGGTGGGAGAAAGGATTAGCGGCAATGGCAGCCGTTTTCCAAGCAGGGTTGTTGAGGTGTCAACCTCGCCCGTCTGACACAAGACTCGAGGGTGGAATTCAATCCGTTCAAAACCTTGCTGGTTGCGAACCATGGTCAGCTCGTCATCGGCACCACCATCAATGTAGTTAAAGACGCTGCGGGGCAAACGTTGGCGGGCAATGCACCGGAGGCCATCGACATTCACAGCACGTCGCAGGCGTCGCAAGTCGCCATCGAATTCGATGGACCGAAACCTCATCACCGAGCGCATGGTTTTGAACATGGTGTGAACTTCGAAGTGATTGAACCTAAATTATCGTTCGGAAATTTCCAGAAATTTGCCGTCAACCCCGGTTGTAAGCCGTGACGACACAAAAATACCAGCTGTAACTTAGGAGCCACAGCCTGTTTAATCAACTTCTAATTGAAGCGGATAATTCGCGCGGGTTGCAGTTGCGGTGTCGGAAAGAAAGCTTGCAATTCAAGGTTCAAGAGCGATGGTTCACCACTCCCGTGTGCCGGGCACACTACCAGAAAACGACAATATTCAAATAACTGGTGATCCCCAGCAACAGAGCTGCCCACAACAGGGGGTTCCGGACCCAACCCGTAACCCCGCCGGTTGTGTCAAACGGCGACTCCATTGCCATGGGAACGTCTCGACGCGATGTGGCAAGCCAGGAACTCTTCTGGTTGGGCGCTTGGACCGCAGCCGAAGATGGGGCACACCCTTTCTCAGAAGTGGCCAGGGTCAGGCCAGCAATTTCATCTCGCGTTGCCCAGCCACAAATTGTGGTGGTCACCAGCATGGCGATGATCGTAGCGATGATGCTCCAAATGTAGCCCCACCAGATGTTGGTCCACCAGGTGGGGAACTCCGCCCAACCTAGCTGTCCAAGCACCGGATCGACAAAACGACTCAAACCGCACACAATTCCCACGATTAATCCCACGGTCGCACTGCTGCGTGCGACGGGTGTCAGAACGCCCATCAGGTACACGATCATTAACGGGACGACGGCCACGCCGGTTATCTTCAAGTAAAAAGCGACCATACCATCTTCCAGAAATGGCACGTAGACAAACGAGAGGGCAATGACGACGACGGTAGTGATACGGCTGGCTTTCAGGTAATGCCGGTCATCGGCATCGGTTACCAGGAACCGCGCGTAGAGGTCGCGCGTGAAGACTGCTGCCAATGCCGAACCAATGGAATCGTATGTCGAGAGTCCTCCCGCCAGCAGGCCGGCCAGAACGATGCCCAACAGTCCTGTTTGTAAAGATGGCAAATAGAGGGCAAGCAGAGTCGGGAAGATGGTGTCGGACTGCTCCAGATCGGGAACAATCGCGCGGCCAAAAATACCCAGCGTAATATTAAACCACAAGACGCAGGCAGTGATGGTACCTGCCACGACAGCAGCCATCTTCATATCCCAGATCGAACGTGCCGCCAGCATCCGCATGGCCTGCGACTGGTTTACGATGCAGTAAGCCGTGAGCACAACCACAAACCCGAACACGACAATTCCGGGTGGCACACCATCTTTGGCGTAGCCGCCAATGTGGGTCATTGCCTGGGCAGTACTTTGTGTGATGGTCCCTGCTTCGACGTGAGCGCCAAGTTTTTGTTGCACCCCGGTCCAGCCACCAACATCGTCAAAGACAATCCACCACAAACTTACTGCCGCGATTAACATCACGACCGATTGCATCGCATCGGTAAGCACGACCGATCGTATACCGCCGGTTGCAGTATAAGCGGCTGCCGCAATTGCAATGCCTACCACCAGCCACCAGGTGCCAGTTCCCCAGCCAGTCAAGATACTGAATGTCAGGAACAAGGAATACGCAACGACGCCCATGACGTTGGTGCGGGTTTGGATTTGAATAAACACGCTCATGGCTCGAGCAACTGGCCCGAAGCGGTACTCGAGATATTCGGCATTGGTGAACATGCCACGGCGATACATCGGCACGAAGACAAGATAACCGACGGTACACCAGCCGATCGACAGTCCGAGCCACCAGGCAGAGATGTAAATCAAACCGTCCTGATAAGCGTTCCCGGCGATGGCTACATAATCACCGCTGTCAACAGCGGTGGCAAACATCGAAAGTCCGACCAACCACCATGGCAGTTGCTTGGCAGCCAGAAACCAGTCGACCGAACGCCGAGTTCCCCGCGCGTGCCAAAGTCCAAATCCAACAATGGCACCGTTTATCGCAAGGACAAGAAACCAATCAAGAGCGGTCATGGACTGATGTGGTGAACGTGGTAACCGTTTACTTTTAGTGGAAAGCGGTACAAGTTCGTATCGGCCGTGATGTAAAGCACGTTACTTTCTTCACCGAGCCCGAATTCTACGTTGCTCGGTCTACCGACAGGTGGATTCTTCGGGTCATCTCCCGCCTGGTTTGGCTGGCCCGTAGGAATGAATGCCACCTCGTTTCCATCCGGATCAATCACAAGAACGCCAGGCCTGGAAAGCTGTCGGGCTGTGAGATAGATGTTCCCTTGCTCATCGACGGCTATGCCGTCGCAACCTGCTTCTTTTCCAAAGTCAACAAGCGTACGCCGCGGGCCTTGAACATTGCCGTCGGTACCCAACGGAAAAGCGTAGACTTTCATCGGCCCCAACTTGAGTGGCTTGTCACTTGCACCAATGCTGTCAGTACCATTGTCGTGATCGACAACGTAAAGTGTTTTTCCGTCCGGGCTCAGCGCAATGCCGTTTGGTTTTGAAACGTCGTGCGTAACTTCGGTCACGTTGCCGTTGGGCTCAATGCGGTAAACCGCGCGATGTGCCAACTCGCGTCGTTCGTGACCCAGGTACTTGGGATCGGTGAAGTAAATATTGCCAGCACGGTCAAGGCAAAGGTCATTCGGAGCATTGAATTTCTTTCCTTGATACCGGTCTGCAATTACCGTCCGTTTGCCTGTTTTAGGATCCCACCGCGTGACCGCGCGACCACCGTAATCGGCTCCTTCGCATGCTACCAGGTATCCCGCTGCATCGAACGCCAGGCCGTTGGCCTTACGGGATCGGTCAGTGAACAGGGTCGTTTCCCCGGTATCGGGATCGAAACGAAGAATCATCCCATATTGTTTGCCGAACGGAATGTCGGTGAAGTAAATAGTGCCGTCGGGAGCGACGGCAGGACCTTCGGTTAATCCGCCTTTCAAATCAGAATTGCGCTTGTGGATCAACTCCAGCTTTGCGTCGGGAGAAAGAATGCTGTCTCCGGTTGGTTTGGGGAGATCGGCCCAGGTAACAGCGGGCAAAAATAACAACAGAACAGAGCAGCTGTTTCGGTAGTAATTCACTGCTGGCCAATCCTCTTGAAGGAGTGTCGTAGAACCGCACATTCTTCATGAAAAGCGTTAGGATTGCAAACGAATTGTGGTGGTAGTATGAATTCGTCAGCGTAGTGACGGTTCTCGACAGCGTGGAACCGGATCTCGTCGATCGCTCCGTGAACGACTCCCTGCTTCAATCTGCCACCAACCATCCACACGGTGAAACCAACAGGAGGCAGAAGCAGACACCCTACTTTTCGAGATGAAACAGGTGATGTAGGATCAAGCACCGTTTAGAACTATCACCGTTTCGGCCGCATCTTTCTTGTTTAAGTCCTTTTCCCATTGGTTGTTACGTTGTTAACGCAATCACAGAACTCTCCTAGTTCCTTCAGAGGCAAGATAATGGGAGTTAGCCGGTTTGTTAGAGAGAAACAGCCATGAGCAAGGCTCGCAAGATTCGTCTGGGGTTGGTTCGCTGTGATACACACGGCTACTGGTACGCGCCGTTCTTCGCCCCTTGCGATCGGCGACTGCTGGAGAAGAATGATTCTCCCTGCCATCACTATTTTTTCTGCGACATCTTCGATCCTGAGAAGCTGTGCATCCCGCAGGTATCGGGCTTTGATTTGGTCAAGGTCTGGGATGCCGACTCGCAGCGGGCCGCCGATTTTTCCGAGACCTTTCTGGGAACCGCCCAGGTTTGCGACACACTGGAGGAAATGGCTGATGGCGTTGACGCGATCTTCATCGCGGATTGCAGTGGCGACGGCGCGGATCACGTCAAACTGGCCACGCCATTTCTCGAAAGAAGCATTCCGGTTTACGTGGACAAGCCGTTTGCCCCCTGTCTCGAAGATGCCCACACGCTCATAAACCTGGCAAAAAAGAACCAAACCTGTGTAATGTCCGGGTCGTTGTTGGAACACAACCCACAGCTGAACCGCTGGGCGCAGTCCTTTAACGAAATCGGTGGTGCCGGGCTGGTCGTGGTTAAGGGGGTTGGCGCCTATGGTTTGGCGGGCATCATTCATGGTATCGGCATGGTCCGCAACATTCTGGGCGAGGGTGTCGAATGGGTGCAGGCGATGGGACACACGCCGTTGGATCCTGCGTCCACGCGCGAATTGAACTCTTCTCCGTTCGCTGAGTGGACCAATGGTGAGGGTCGCGTGCCGGCGGCCTACTTGCATCTGCAATACAAGTCGGGACAGGCGGCTTTGATTGTTAATGCTCCGGTGACGGTTTTCCCCGACATCTGCTGGTTCTTTGCATCTGCCTACGGCAAGGGAGGCGCCCTGCACAGCCCGCCTATTGGTGACCCGGAATTTCCCGCTGGCGGGGAAGTGATCCTGAAGCTCTTCCGGAAGATGGTCCGTTCCGGCAAGCCGGCTATCCCTTACGATTCGCTGCTGGAAAAGATTGCTATTTTAGACGCCGCCCAGCTCTCACAGCAGCAGGGCAGCAAGCGGGTCTATTTGGAAGAACTGTAGCGATGCCGACTTGATAGAACCTGGTCGAGGCGGTGCAGGTGACCGGGGAGATGCTGGCTCTTTTTGGTTAGCGGGAATGATTCTGGCGGATAAACTTTGACGCTTTCTTTTTTTCTGCCGACTCCAAGGCGGTTTTTTTCAACGGCCAGCGGTGCCGGTGGTCCTGAGGCTTTGCTTCACTCTGCGAAGTACGGCTCGATTTCGATGAAGTTGGCCATTATTTCCTGGCCTGCCGGGCCGCCCAGATCGTTGGGCGAGGCCCAGTCCGAGACGGTCAGCGTCGCGGTGGTATCGATGGCGCGAAAAACGCGCCAATGATACGTCATGAAGGCAGTATGATTTACGTTGAACTTACCCAGCGTCGACCCGTAGTGGCTCGGATAAGAGACATCCAGCATATGGTCCGGTAGTGTCGACGGCTCAACATTATCGATCTCAATCGATACCGTACTTTTCTGGTCGACCGATTTTTCATTTTTGATGTGATCAAAATCGGCGGTAATCATTTTCAGGGAGTACATCCTGCCGGGGACCAGGTTTTTGATCTTCTGCGAAAAAATATTCGGTCCTGCGGTGCTGCGTTTTAATACCAGAAACTGGTCCCCTTGGGAGCCACTGATAAACCGGCCTTGAAGTCCTCCGTAGCCCGGGTGTGAGTCGATTCTTACCGCGTCCGGTTCCGCCTCGGTAATGGCCCATCCCTCGGTTCCGTTGGCAAAATCAGGGTTTTCAAGGTGGTCCAAAAGATAAGGGTCGGTGGTGAGGGGTGTTGTTTTTCCTTCGATCCCGTAGTGCCGGAACAGGGCGGCGCTCCACCGCAGGTTTTCTTCACTGACATAGGGGGAGTAATACCAGAATTGACCATAGGTGCCGAAAAAAGCAGGGTGATTGGCAAATGTCTCCGACTGCATTTGCATGAGGACCTTGTAGCTGGTGCCAGGGTTTACATTCAAATTGTGCCCGTGCGGGATGTAGGTCATAAAACCAGGCTGTGGAATACAGCGTCGCATGGAGCCAGGGACTCCCTCCTCACAGCTGAGTGCATTCTTGGTGAAGATTTTGTCGATTACTTCATAGACTTCTTCGGAGGTCCCTTTTTCCGGAATATATCCGTAAAAAGCGAAAGCCCAGCCTGCATCCAGGACAAGTCGCATGAAGGCCATGTCGGGTCCCGAGCCGAAAACACATCCTTCAAACCAGGGACGGTACTGTTTGCCTGCCAGGCTCGGATCCTGCAAAATCGAACTCAACATTTTTGCGATTTCGATCTTCTGCAGGGAGCGGCAGGAGGAAATCTGGTCGACCAGCACGCCGCTTAGCAGCGGATGGCTGAACCCTGCAGTAGGGGAAAGGCGATCTTCGTAGTACCGCCTGGCATCCAGAAAAGTTTCCTGGCCCACGCCGTGTCCGGGGGCTGCCGAGAAACCAAGCCACCGCTTATGGGAATCGGTCCATTCCTGAATGGCGGCCGGGTCACCGTCACCGCCAAGGATCGTGTTGCAGTGAGGTAGCACCTTCTCTTTCAAATAGTCCCACTCAAAATCGCCCGGGTGGTTACTGTAAATCAGTTCGGGAATCGACCGCACGATAACCCGGTTGACGTTTTTCTGGGTTTGTAACTGGTAACGTCCTGCCGGCAAATAACGCATCGCTTCGGTGGGGACGTCTGTCGAGTGCGCGACCAAAAGGGGCCCGTCCTGCCCATCCAGGGTGAGATTGCCGTCACCGGTTGCCGAGAAAAAGACCCAGCCATCACGTGGGTTCATAAAAGCAATTTCCCGGGTGCCCTGCAGTCCGCGGGTTTTGGTATCCATCAGTTCGCTGACAAGATTATTCAGAACCTTGATCTGGTGCTTGCCACCAGGCAGGACGGTGGCAGGAGCTGTGGTGGTGAGTATTTCCTGGCCGTTGGCGGAGGTGAACACAGCTCGAACTTTGTAAACACCCCACGGAATATTGGAGACTGGAAATTCCACGGGAGCTTTTGACGAATAGTTGGTTAATGTTTTTTTGGCCAGGACTTTGTCGCCCTGTGGGGCCAGTAACGCGACCGTAAGTCTGCCATTTTTACGGTGCTTTTGGGCGACCTTGGATTCGACCACAAGTTTTATGGTCGAGGTTTTCCCTGGCGACATGTCTTTCTTCCAGGGATCATCAACGAGGATCCGGGCAGCTTCAAGAAAAAACGGGCGTGGGATATTGGTCACCGAAAGCGGGAGCCCACTTTTGGCGTCTGAAACTTTGACTTTTTTGAGTTCCGGGCTCGAAGTAACCAGGTAGAGGTCATTACGATTGGACGCCAACCGCTCAAGTTCAACACGTTCTGTCGCAATGTTTTTTTCGGCGCCCGGCTTCAGGGTCACGATCCGGGAATCTGTTGTGCCGGCGGTGTCGTCTGTCGAGGTCCAGGTTTCGATTTCATACTGCTTGGCTGTATCAGCGGCGTTCTTTAAGGGTACGGAAAAATTACCAATGGGTCCTTGCGGGGTGATTTCCAGACTAAGAATTCCTGGAGTGACTTGCGCCTGGATGTTGGAAAAATCGACGTCCAGGTTTTCCACAATGGCAAAGTCTTCCGGGCTGTGAAAGGCTCCCTTGGCAGCAATGGTGGATTGTTCACCCTTGGGGTTCCAGGTGTTGCGGCACAAGTTAATGCCCCAAACCTTCGGAGTCTCGGACGTGACTCCCAGGTTGTAAAGTGGAATTGCAATTTCCATCGACCAATACCCTTCGGTAATTTGCGTCGCCGCTGTCCAATCACCATCCCAGTTCGAGTCGAGTTGTGCTCCACCATAGCGACGCAGGCCATCGAACGTCGATCCGAAGGCA
>Ga0315336_1005319_pt1 | contig 14182 bp, 15 predicted proteins | sample ASW5metaG_FD_204512 | JGI IMG/M metagenome (GOLD analysis project Ga0315336, IMG submission 204512) | Ammonia-oxidizing marine archaeal communities from Monterey Bay, California, United States - ASW #5 | ecosystem: Environmental > Aquatic > Marine > Intertidal zone | place: USA: California...
AGCAAAGATGAGAAGGGCCGTAGGGGCGGTCAGAAAGACCGGGACAGATTGCCAGCCGAGGACGGTAAATACTATCGCCGTATCTGCCCAAGATCCCTGCTTCAGGGCGGCGTACAATCCTATGGGGACGCCCAACCCCACAGATATTATCAACGCAGCGACGTTGAGCTGGGCCGAAACCCACATCCTCTTCTTGAGCAGATCGCCAACGCTTCGTCCCCGATACTTGAAACTTTCGCCGAAATCGCCACGGCTAACGTCGCGTATGTACCGCCCATACTGGAGGACGATGTTGTCGTTCAACCCCCGTTGCTCTCGGATGCGCTCCACGACTTCGGGGTTGTAGTTCTGGCCCAGGAGCAACTCCACCGGGTCACCAGGCCCATACCTGCCAAGGGTGAAGGTGATAAAAGACACAATCAGAAGGATGAATGGCAGCCACATCATGCGCCGGAATATATACCTTCCCATTCTCGGCCCCTACAGTTGGTCTATGCCGGATGATGCCGACGGCTCCCTACGGGTCACCCGAATCGCTGGCATCCTTTCCTTTTGTTAAAGATAGGATGCCAGCAGTGGGTAATTGGTCTAACCGCGGCGGTCTCTAAACGTGCAAGCTATTGTAATCAGCCCGGCGGTTGGGTTCAACCAAACGCCGGGTTTGCCTTGTAAGGGGAGCGGCTTTTTGCTACGATGTTCAGGCTGGATGGTGACTAGTCTGAAAGTAGTAGAGGCCTGGCCGGTTCAGGGCTGTCCGGAAGGCATAGGCCCGATTATGGCGAGCGTAGCCAAGTGGTCCAAGGCGCCTGTCTGTGGCACAGGAGATCACGGGTTCGAATCCCGTCGCTCGCCCCAACACGTCATACACCTTTCCCGCGCCTGTAGCTCAACGGATAGAGTACTGGGCTTCGGACCCAGGGGTTGTGGGTTCGAATCCCGCCAGGCGCGCCAAATCTAGGCATAAAAAGAGGCCCTCGGAGCGTTCCGGGGGCCTTTCTTTTTGGTTTTGCTGCCATTTTGATGCCGATGTTTTCCTACCCTGTAGACGATATCACGTCCTGATTAGTCCGCCCAAGCCCCTCATCAAAGCCACGGGCCGCAGCCTCTTGCAATCCCGGCAGGACGTGGGAATATGTATCTAAAGTTATTACCACGCTTGAATGTCCGAGGCGCTCGCTGATGATCTTGGCATTGACGCCTTGCTTTAACATCAAAGTGGCGTGGGTGTGCCTTGCATCGTGGAGACGGACTCCCTGAAACCCAGCTTGTTTCACCAATCGCCTCCAGGCGTTTGTGATCGAGTGGGGGAGGAGAGGACTTCCGTCCAATTGGGCAAAGATCAGAGCATCATCTGACAGGTCGGCCGCCAACAGTGCCCGTTGTGTCTGCTGTCTTTCCTGGTGCTGGCGAAGCACTATGGATAGGGACGGAGGTAGGGCTACCGTCCGGCGGCTTTTTTCTGTTTTGGGTTGGCGGAACACAAAGGACTTGTCTTTCAATTGGTGCAGCGTTCTGTTAACCGAGATATAACCTAGAAGCAAATCTACATCCCGCCACCGGAGCGCTAAGGCTTCAGACCGGCGTAATCCGGTGAACAGCAACGTATAGAACAACGGGTAATATTCGGTCTCTCTGATAGTTTCCAGAAATTCGTTTAGCCCGTCCTGATCGAAGGCTTGCATTTCCTTTCGGTTAAACCTTGGCGGGTCCACTGCGTCGGCCGGATTCCTAGAGATCAACCGCCATTTAACCGCATTCTCGAGGGCAACATGCAGTAGCCGGTGGTGATGCCGGACAGTCCGAGGACTGAGGCCGCCACTGCCATCTCGCCGACCGCGAGCCAGTTTGTCCGCATAATAGGCTTGTACTCGCTCTGGGGTTAACTTTCGGAGTGGGATTGACCCCAATACGGGGATGATGTGGGCATTGGCAATGATCTCATAGACTTGGGCGGTCTCGGGAGATAAATTTGGCCACGCGTGGTCGCGTAGCCACTGCCCTACAAAACCACCAAGGGTAACTTTAGAGGGGTTGGAGTACTCTCCAGAGCCAACTTTATGGACTAACTCGGCGAAGCGGGCCTCGGCCTAGCGTTTCGTGCCCCGGATTGTTACTGTTTGCCGCCGCCGCTTGCCGGTTGTGTCAAGCCCGGTGTCGAAGGTTAAAGTCCAACTGCCTCTGCTGCGTTGTTTTATAGTGCCACGCATCAGTTTCCTCCACTTTCCAATGGGTAAACAAATATAATTATTACGCCTCCCTAGCCTCAGGCTCAAGCCGAATCCGCAGATAACGACCCTTATATTCAAAACGTACATACTTGTTAGAAATCAATACTTCAATCAGTTCGGTTCACCATTAAATCTGACAGTATCTTCGTATTCGATCGCCAACCATGAGATCGAAGCTTGGCACTCCTGGCATGAAACGAAGCATGCCTCTGCTATACCTTGCATCACACCACGGTCAAAGGATGCCCCGGTTAACGGTGAGAGGATCCCAAGCCCGACCTTAAGTACCTCTGAGACGCTCAGATTACCCTTTACTTTCAATTCCTTCAGGGCTGCATACAACTCGCTGTTCACCCGGATGGATATCGTCGGGTTACGCTCTTCGTACCTACTCTGAGAAGGAGATGGCATGCGACGTTTACCGCGTCCCTGGGTAACGGGATTACCATGTCGTTTACGTTGGGGATTACCAGAGTGGTTTACCACGGTCACCTCGTAATTGACTTACTACGTCAATCCTCGAAGTCATCAACGCTACCTCAACATCCGCTGTTATCACTGGCAGGTTCGGAACCCTCCAGTAATCGTTGCAAGGCTATCTTTGGAATTACTATCCTTCTCCCGAAACGGAGTTACGCTATCGATCCTGATCGTACCAACTCGTATGCAGTGCTACTTCCTACGCCCAATAGTTCCGCAATCTCTTTAACGGAATAGACGAGTCTGTCTTCCCTATTCATGTCATGCAACCCCGGTTGGAATTGCCATCTTCTCACTTTTCAAAACACTGCTTTGGACGCGGGAAATAAAAAAGGAGGGCAAGCAAGTTTGAATCTTGCTTGCCCCCTTTACGTTACCCACTCTAGGTTCCCTTCATAGTCCGCAGCTAGATTGGACTAGCTGCGCCTCCAGGCCTGTGGCACGGGGGTCCACTTCCAATTGTTCTGGAAACTCGCGGTAAATCGCTTCCCACGTCCAAGAACGGGTTCCGGAAAGGATTAACGCTGATGTTCTGTTACCAAGCCATGCCTATATAGTCAAAATATGCGGATAAAGGGTTTGACGACCCGTCTGCAAGAATTCACAGACTCCAAAGGGCTTCTTCTGCATCCATGTAGACGACGCTTGAAGACTTACCGTCAAATGCCTTAGATTGCTGAGTTCACCAATCTTTTCTGTCGTTTCCGAATTATTTTTATGCTAATGCCGCGTCTATCGCCAAGGCTGCCTCTCCTGCATATCGGGCAACCATGAGCGTATACATCCATGGTGGTTGCAACGCGGGAGTGGTCTCGAGGTTCTGAAACTATCAAATCCAGGAGGTTTCATCCGTCCTTCGAGAGGCCAACAACAAAATTCAAACCTGGAATTTTATGCAGTTCGGCCGGGTTAATCTTGAATTTCGAGGATCGACTACCTGAACCTAATATTACGTAATCCAGTTCCAGTAACTTCTCGTCGGCATAAATCGACAATCCGTCAGGCAGTCCGAAAGGGGTGACGCCTCCAATCATCATGCCAGTGAGATTCTGGGTTTCCTCTGCGGAGGCGAACGACAACCTTGATACTTTCATTAGTCTCTTGACCGTTTGGTTAACATCAAGTCGTTCTGAGCCTCCGACTATGCATGCACAATATTCCCCAGGAGGCTTCTTGGCTGCCACGATAATCGTATTTCCGCAGTGATCCAGTGGGAAGTTATATTGTTCGCAGAAAGCCGCGGTGTCAGCGAAATCTGCGTTAATCTCTATTAAGTCATGAATGATCTTCAATTCATTCACAGATGAATCAACTTTCGCTCCAATGTCATCTCTTGATTTCATGATAGACACCTCGAGTTCGATTTCTGCCACAATATTGCCCGGCTGGCCCGGTTACCGGCGGTCCCTCAACTGAAGGGTCACCGCTTGCGTCGGCCTGTTTCTAGGGTGGCGGAGTTTGGAGTTCGTATGCATCAAGGGCCGAACTGCGACTGATAATCAAACCAATAATCACGGTGGAAGCCAATATCAGGAGCATCCATGCTGCGAGTGCTATCGGACAAATTTTCATGAGGCGGATTTTACATATTCGACGATTAGACAAGTCTTACACACATGGCTAATATACCACCAACCCCAATCTATTTAGCGTTGGAGGACACTATGCTTTTTCATGTTACAGCCGCACACGACCATATGACATGCCCAGGTAGAGAGGGTGGCGCTGGGTCAGATGCCGTTCGAGACTCTAATAAATGGCTTGAAGGCAATGATGAAGTTAAGGTTCTCGGACAATGGTCACATCAGCCGTCTCATAAGTCATTCGCCATCATAGAGTCAGATGACTTCGCTGCAGTGACAGCTTTGCTACGCCAGCCGATGCTACTGGGCTTAACCGAAGTTCTGCCGGTTAATGATGGTATTGCTAATCGAAAGGCGCGAGGATGGTGGGGGAAGTAGTCTTCCCATTTCGTAGCGCCTTTAAACGTGACTCAAAAGTGACTGAAAGTCTGACCACTTCCTGTGCTTATGACCATTTCTGGCTAGGTTGTAGGCTTGATGGTGCCACTCAAGCTCACCCATGACTAGGCATGGCATCAAACTCACAACCGGTGGTCGCAACCCCGTGTCAGTTCAATTCTGACCTTTGAGTATTGGAACCAAACATCGATCAAGAAATTGATCGGTTAACTATGGAATTGCACTGACGTCGTCCCGCGTGATCGGGTTGAGGAGTTCAGGGTGGTTTCTGGTTCTACATATGCGCAAGCGGTCAGGCGGCTAACCAGATTTGGTTGATATCCCGTAGGCACCGCGGAAACGGCCCTGCCAAAGGCAGGGGCCGTTGTTGTTTAGACATCTATGTGGACGTGGGAATCCCCAGCCGTTTTTCCGGACAATTATTGGCTGTGTGTCCTTTGTTAGTGAATAACAGAGGCGGCAGTGGGTTCTATCCGTGTCACCACAATCTTGTCCCGGTCCAACATCTCCGGAATCTTGGGAGAAATGTTATTCACCCACTCATCACTCTGGTAGACGGCTTCGTATAGCCGCTCCCGTTCGCTTTCGCTTTCAAACCTGCGTATCCATACATACAAGTCTAGTTCTTCTTCGCCCACAAAGCTTCCTACGATCACCATGCCCTTGGACACCTGGAACGGTATGATGATTTCTTCCATGTACTTGACCCAATTATCCCGTTGGCCCGGAAGAGTCCTGTATTGCCTGAGTTCTAAGAACATGTCAACCTCCTACCCGCATTCGTCGAGTTTAACAATTATAAGTCGCCGGCAAACCCGGGCGACCATCAGTGCTGATCAAACCCGCTAGAATGCTACCCCGAACTCCTCGTTGGGAGACCATGTGTGGATCAATGTGTTCACCGCGGTCCGGTGAGCACCCTCTAGGAAAGAACGCCGATCAGCCGCTTTGATCCCTGTTTGCCGGATGAGGGTTTCTCGAAGAGGATGGTGGCTTGAGATAAGGTAGTTGTTCCGGGTGTTCAATCTATCGAGGTATCTCGCCTGAGGTGGCCTAGCTAGCTTCGTCATGTTGCAGGCTCGACATGCCAATACCAGGTTCCATACACCGTCTAGATTCTTGATCTCTCTATGTTCCTTCAGTATGTGAGGAAGAAAATGGTCCACATGGGCCAGCCTATCGTCGCCTGATTCTATGCTGATGTCTAGGAAACAATAGAAACATTTCCCCTTCTGATAGCCGTTCAGGGCATCCCTGCATGAAGTCACATCTACCCTAGAAGTATCTCGCCTAGGTACATATAGCTGACCACCTTCCAAGTCATATTCGATATCTAGAAGATTGGCTGCCATGTTCAATTCCCAGGCAGTTTCGACGAGGTTCCATCTAGCCTCTGCTTCTTGAGGAAGGTTGTTGAATTGATTTCCTTCGGAAAGATAGAAGAACTCGTCGGTAAGGGTAATACCGCCCCGGGCCTTTCTATCGTCATTGAAGAACCTGACCGGGGTATCGCCTTGATTAACAACGTGGAAGGCATCTATGACATTGACGAATCCAAGCCGCACCGTGGATTCGATCAATGCCTCGTTAGAGATCTCTCCCGCATTAGCTTGCCTGCAGGTGTCTAGAAACCTACTCCGAGATGAAGTGATCTGTTTCCCTGCGTGTTTTAAGTGTTCGCACAGATTCCTGGAAAACGGTGCGGCCAGGTCCTCCATAGAAACGAACTCATTCCCTTGGTTCGAGAGTTCCAGAAGGCTCTCGGCCAAAGCGAATTTGTACGACGCTACGTTTCGTCCCATCATCACGATGGCGCGCCAACAAGACTCCTTCGTCGGTATCGGCTCTATAAACGGTGCTTGCATCGAGTAGATATTACCGCGTACATAGCCTCTACACCAATAAGCAGCAGGCAACTATAGTGATACTTACCAGGGTTTCCCCAGCGGTACTGAATTCGGCTTACAGGCGGCTGATCGAGGGCGTTATTAAATGTCGACCCTAGCCCATAGTAAGTCCTCCTGGCAGCGTGGGCACTGTGGGTCACCCCGCGAGAGGCCACCCTCCCCGCAATTCGAACAATAATAATTTCCAATGGTGAGCCTGACGGGATTTTGTTTCGAACCACTATTCTTGGCAGGACCAGAGTTGTCAGAATCGGAGTTGCTAGTATCGTTGTCGCTAACGCCCATTCCAGATATCTCCTTTGAGCACCGAAAAGTTAGTCTGTTAATCAGTAATAGATGAATGCGCTCATAGTCCGATCGAGGGTCTTCAAGTGCATCTCAAAGGCATCAAGACCAACACACCTATCGGTTTAATCATGGATTAAAAGTGGTACCTGAGGAGGTATTTTACCTTCCCCATACCACTAATTGGTGCGCTCCGGTAAACTCTTCCCTAGTATCCGCTTTTAGTAAACATTTGATGGCGAATATCCAAAAGACTAGAACCCGTAACTCACCCAGCGACCGTTGTTTGGATTAGGAGAACGGCCCAAGAAGGAGAGAATTTATGCGCTTGGAAGACAAGGTGGCTTTAATCAGCGGTGGGGCCCGGGGTATGGGCGCCGCAGAAGCCAGACTGTTCTCAGACGAAGGTGCCAAGGTAATCTTTGTCGACATCTTGGACCAAGAAGGACTGAAGGTGCAGGCAGAAATCCAGGAAGCAGGGGGAGAGGCGGAATATCTTCATTTGGACGTAACGCAAGAGGAGAACTGGCGGCAGGTTATGGATGTTGTCAATTCCAAGTACGGTAGACTGAATATCCTAGTTAACAACGCAGGCATCGTCCCTGAATATTCGTCGTCAAATGCTTTAGAAGGAATCACTGAAGAAGCTTGGAACCACGTGATGGACGTCAATGCAAAAGGAATGTTCTTGGGTACAAAACTCGCGATCCCGCTAATGCGGGCTGCTGGCGGGGGATCTATCATCAACATATCATCTGGGGCTGGGATCACCCCAAGTCCTGAAACTCCGGCGTCCTATGCTGCTAGTAAAGGGGCAGTGCGAATCTTCTCCAAGGCCACCGCGATCCAATATGCCAAAGCAAACATCAGGTGTAATTCGGTCCATCCTGGTCTCGTTCTAACACCCATGCTGGAAAGGGCCGGGGCCGGCGGTGCGAACCGAGTAGCCCGGGTTCCATTGGGTCGGATGGGCACTCCGGAAGAAATAGCTTATGGAGTTCTTTATCTAGCCTCAGACGAAGCCTCTTTTGTCACCGGATCGGAACTGATAATTGACGGAGGCCGAACGGCTCAATAAGGTTCAACTGTGGGGTAGGCCGCCTATTATTGCTAACATTTTGCTAACAAACTAGTTAGCACGTGGCAACACCAAATAACACTTCAGACACAAAGGCGCCGGGATGTGGTGGACGCGGCGTTCTCAAAACGTACCTGGTAATACAGAACAGTACAGGTACTATTAGGCTTCGGACCCGGGGGTTGTGCGTTCGAGTCCCGCCAGGCGCCCCAAAATTAGGCACAAAGAAGGCCCCCGGAACACCTCGGGGCTTAAGTTTTTGGTCTTGCTGCCATTGAACCCATGAAAGGACACCGAACATTGTCTTCGTGTCCGGAATGGGCGAGGATTGGCAGGCCCCGGCAGGAAATTCTTATCGAACCGCTCAGCGCGGTTCTAGAGTACCACAAGACATCGTCAGGGACCGATACAAAGGCCTAGTACCAACGTGTCCTGGTCTCGATTACCCTATCACTCTTTGCCACTTTTGGCGCCATGCATACAGCAGCTGTGGCAACAATCTAAGCGTCCTTGAACTTGGGAATCACTTGCTCACCGAATAACCTCAGGGTTCGTTCGACGTGCTGGGGTTCGATCTGGCCCACGTTGGCATTGAGCATCACGTTGCGAGCACCGATGTCTCTCAGCTCTTCCACCTGCTCGGCAACGCGGCGGGGTGTGCCAGCCAGGAAGGCCTGCTCCAACACTTCTCCTGGGGACCGTGGACCCTGGCCTACCGGATCTTGGACTTCGCTGGTGTTGTAGTTTATCCTTGCGTCCAATAGATGCTTGCGGTATCTATCCAGCGCCGGTCCTGCGATGTCCTCGGCTTCCTGGTCCGACTCTGCCACTACCAACCCGCGTTGTACCCAAGTCTCGTCCAACGCGTGCTCGACTTGGGAGTCGGAATACTTAGCGTCGTGCATGGTTTCCCGATACAGATCAAGCCGGTGACGCAGAGTGTCTACAGTTTGGACCCCGATGAGCACCGGGCGGCCGATCTTGGCCATTTCTGCTACCGATGTTTCGCTTATGCAGGCCCGCACCAGAGGAGGGTGGGGTTTTTGATAAGGACCAGGGCGCAATTCCGGGAATTTGCTATGCCAATAGCGACCTTTGTGATCTACGTTCTTGCCTGTCCAGGCTTTGATCAGGAGTTCTTCAGCCTCGGCCAGCATGTCCCGGCCTTGATCGATGGTGATGCCAAAGCCTATGTATTCGTACTCGTTGTAGGCAGACCCCCGACCCGTGCCAACGATTAAACGTCCATTGCTCAAATGATCCAACAAAGCGGTCTGGACCGCCAGCCGAACCGGATGATACAGCGCCATCTCCAGCACCGCGAATCCGATACGCATCCGCTGGGTCCTCATGGCCACGGCCGTTCCGAACACCACCGGGTCGGCGTAGGCCACCGCACCGTCGAAGTGGTGTTCCGTCAGCCAAACGGCATCGAATCCTGCTTGCTCTGCGAGCTCAACTTCATGCAGAGTGCGGTCTACAACTTCATGGTCTTTTTCTGGGTCTGTGCTGATGGAAAAAACGAAAGAGCCAAAGTGCAATGTGTTCTCCTGTGGAAATGTTGTTTAATAGTATAGCCTACCGGCATACTTACGCGGCTATGGCCCTTGCCGATATGCATCCTATTCGTCCTGGGTTGATGGGGTTTGCCTGGACCGGTTAATTCGAAAACAAGACCACTCTTGTTTTCCGATATAGAATGGTTCAGTTGCAACACTATACTACTCGGAAATATCAAACAGCGTGGTGTCAGAGAATTTATTTACTATGAAATCGACCTGGCCGATATTGACCCAAGCTCTCCACATTGGTCCCATCCATTATCTCTATGGATGCCAGTTGACCAATTATCGGAGCCAGCGTCACGCCACTATGGGTTAGAGCCATATAGACGTTGGGCGCTTCTTTCACAAACCCTAACACGGGATACCCATCTAGAGGCATAGGCCGGTATCCTACGGGCACCGGAATGGCGTTGGCTTCCTCTAGCGCAGGGAAATACTGGACGGCCCGCGCTAGCAAGTTGTCGGCGTGTAACTGTGAATCATCAGCTGCTAAGCTCTCCTGACTACCCTCACCAATCATCAGTGTTCCATCGGACAGTTGCCGTAGATGTACTTCTTTATCCTGTTCGCTCAATGGCGGCAAGTAGACCACTGATACTGATTTTAGCAACATAGGCTGGGGATCTGTGCGAATGACTACCCCGGGACTGGATTGTTGAGGAATGTAGGCCCCGATAAGACTCGCTAGCATAGTATTGTCGATGCCACCAGCTAATACCACGGCATCGCAGGCGATGTCGCCGGTTGTAGTGGTGACCGATTGCACCTTGTCACCGCGGCTGGATTCTAGTGCAACCAGTTCAGTGTTAGACAATACTTGTCCACCTTGGTTCAACACTTGGGTAATGCATGCGTCAATCACCTTGGAAGGTTCAACGTGACCTTCTATTTCGCTATATTCGGCTGCCTCTATCCTTCCAGGGGAAAGCCCGGGTTCCATTTCGGTCAATGTTCCTGCGTCGATCAATCTAATGGGATACCCCCACGACTGAAGATGTTTTGTTGCATTTCGTAACTTTTCAGCAGGACCCGGTGCGGACTGCCAGCTGATTTTTCCGCCCCATCGCAGGCCAACATCTACTTCAAGCTGCTGCGAGAAGCGGTTCCAAATATCCATAGAACGCCGGTTGAAATCATGGTAGGCGAACGGAGGTTTGTGACCGGCATTAATCCAGGCAAAAGAATGACTCGAAGCTCCACTCCCGGGCTCCGAACGATCGATTACAATAACCTCGGCATCCCGCCGTGCCAAATGAAAAGCAATGGATGAGCCAACGATACCAGCCCCAATTACTACTATCCTCATTTTGTAGCCCCTAGATCGCACTGACTTCCTTAAGACGCGCATTGTTGCGGTCGATAAACCGGGTTATTTTAGCCTCGGTTGAGATTTCCGTTTGTTAATGCTTCTGATAGCAATAATGTTAGCACGGAGGGACACTACATCTACGATATAGCTGAGACGGTCGAGATGCGATGACCGAGGCTAAAGAGAAGGCTCAAGAAGGCTGTCCGGTCCGCAAGGCGGTAAATAGCCATTCTTGCGGGGAGGTAGGATTAAAATCTAGGACTTTATGTAAGAGTGACTTTGCTTGAACCGACGCCCGTATGCCCTAATGACGTCTTTAGAACTCTTCAATATCACGAGGATTATGTACGCTCGGCTACCATGTCTTGCGACCAGTCGAGAGGTGTTTACGGTGCGTTGGGACCAGAACGCCGGTTGATCAGATAATTTGTTGCCTACCTCAGCCCAGGCGCATGGCCTGACCCGTCTTTCGCTTCGAATAAGTTGATGAACTGTCCGGTCATATCAGCCGGTGCGTAGGCGGCCAAGAATAAGCCTGCGCGGGCGATATCTTCTGGTTGCGTCCATTCAGGTCCTGCGTTAGCCGGGGTCTCTTCGGCAGTCATATCGGTGTCGACCCATCCTTGATTAAGCCCATTAACACGGACGCCAGGCGGACGCACTGACTTGGCAAGCGACATTGTATACCCAACGATTCCCCATTTCGTGGCGCCGTACGGCCCGCACATATCTTCAGGGATAATCCCGGAGGAAGAGCCTATATTTATCACCACTCCCTCATGCCTCTCTGCCATGCTCGCCACCGCGAATTGGCAGCAGAGGAATGTTCCACGAAGATTTATTGCCATCTCTTCGTCCCAGTCCTTGATAGAAGTCCTCCAAACTGGGGTAGCGTAATGAACGATAGCAGCGTTATTCACGAGGATATCTATCCTGTCCCAATGACCAGGAATCTGATTAACTGTATCTTCGCCTTGGACCTCGTCAGATGCGTCCATTTGCCAAGGGACAGCCTGGCTTCCAGATAATCGTATCTGACCCACAACTTGCTCTAAACGCTGGATGTTCCTACCAGTTACGGCGACGATTGCGCCTTCAGGGCAAAATCGGTGGCGATGGCCCTCCCAATCCCTCTTCCCGCCCCCGTTACAAGTGCCACTTTGTCTCCCAATACACCACTCAAAAAGTGAATCTCCTCCACAATAAGCTATCTAAGCTTACGTGCTGCGAACAATATATGTGTTGTCGCAGTGCCGTCAACGGGTACTGTAGCTACGCCATCTCTCTTTCGTCAACGATGGGGAACCCCCTACATCATATAAGCAAAAGCCCGTGTAGATGTACCGAGGACGAAAGGAATGGTTGAGAGGGCGGTCCGGTCCGCAAATCGGCACGTAGCCATTCTTGCGGGTCGATAGAGCGGGAATGAAGATTATTGATGGCATTGACCTTGAGAAACCCGGCTGCTAGCATATGGCGGATTCAGGATTTAGGAGTACAGCATGAGTAACCAAAGCACTGTGCAGGCTGCACAAGCTATCTTAGAGACATTCAATGCCAGTGATTGGGACGGATTCAGGGCGCTATCTACCACTGACGCTGTTTATAACGAACATGGTACACAACGTGTCATCAATGGGACAGATGCGATAATTGATGCTATGCAGGGTTGGAAAACAGCAATGCCCGACGTGAAGGGAACTGTTACCAACTCCTTTGCCAGTGGCAACATAGTGACACTGGAGATAATCTGGACGGGAACTCAAACGGGACCAATGGAAACTCCTGACGGCACTATTCCACCATCCGGGAAGAGTCAGACCACTCCGGCCGCATGGGTTTTAGAGTTTGAAGACGGCAAGATGAAGGAGAGTCGCCACTATTTTGACCTTGTGACATTTCTCACACAGATCGGTGCGATGTAGTAACAAGGAATAACCAGGAGGCGCTCGAGAACCACCTTACTATGATGAAAACGGCCGGGAAATCGCGGCCGTTTTTGCTGCCTTTTTGCTGCCAAATTTCTTGCCACGTAAGAACACCTGTTAGCACTACAGATACAAAAAGCCGCAGATGGGCCGGACGGGATGTTCTAAAAACGTATCTGACGACATAGAACAACATCCCCGGCAAGAGGCTTGGGACACAAGGGTCGCTGAATGCAAATTCTTGATAACAAACTTATGAGCATCAAACGGGATTAGGCAACATTCAGGCATAAACGTTGAGTCGGTAAGATTGCAGTAAACGGACGTAATCGTGCCTGTCAGCATCAGATAAGACCAATTGCACCGGTCTCAAAACCGGTGGGGCAACCCCGTGTCAATTCGACTATGACCTTTGGCACTAAAAATCTAAGCAGGGGAAGCCCCGACGATGGCATCAAGACGTAATCAAAGGCAATTACGGGCAAGACCCACTTATCCGAAGAACGGTCATAATAAGAGAAGGCGGGAAGCCTATCACCTCCCGCCTTTTGGTTACCGCTCTTTTGAGGGAATTCACCCGGAGTTCTAGGACTCCAAACGGATGGAGTCGCCAACCTTGAAAGAGCCGCCATTGATCACCAGGGCGAGCATTCCTCGGCGGTGATTTATCCTGTTCAGTAGCCCGGGTTGAAGGGCGTTCATCTTGCCGCAAGGCTCGCACTCCCCGACGATCTCCATGGTTATCGTGTCGCCGATAAAGAACACTTGGCCGGGCTGCGTCTGGGACATATCTACGCCGATGGTCGTAATGTTCTCTTTGATTTGACCCGGCTCCAACTCAAATTCGTCCAGAGTTTCTTTGTCCATCAACAGCACCTGGCGCATATTCCCTTTCGCACAGCTACGGTCGCCTTCCAACCCCATTCCGGAGATTGCGTTCGCTTCTTCCACTGAGTTTGAAGGTGTGCCCTTGACCCTGGCGATGTGGATATTGACGATGCTACCCTGTTGCATCTTGGGTTGCCTCCTAAGTTGTCTGGGTTCCGCTCTTGTACTAATCTGTGGCCCGAACGGCTTCAAAGACTAACACTGTATTGCGCTCTTAACTCACCTAATTATATAGGCAACATGCGTGAACTGCCACAGGGCTCGTTGACAGCTATCCTCTTCAGAGGGTGGCCGATTCGGCCTGCGCGCACTCTTCGTCCTCTTGAGCGGTGCCGCCACTACCACCTATAACCCCCCACCAGTTCGCCGTTCTTATGCAATGGCACCGCGCCTTGTGCCGGAAGCATCCGACCTCCCATATTGGCGATGATGACCTGTATAACCGGAGAGTCTGCCTGCAGCGCCCCACTAGCACGCCCAAACCCGGCGGAGGCGGACGCTTTACCTTGAGAAACGATAGCGCTAACCTCGC
>Ga0315336_1005320_pt1 | contig 14182 bp, 14 predicted proteins | sample ASW5metaG_FD_204512 | JGI IMG/M metagenome (GOLD analysis project Ga0315336, IMG submission 204512) | Ammonia-oxidizing marine archaeal communities from Monterey Bay, California, United States - ASW #5 | ecosystem: Environmental > Aquatic > Marine > Intertidal zone | place: USA: California...
CTTTAAGGAAGCGCTATAAAACTGAGTATTCGTTAATCGGCAAGGCCCAATTCATAATCAATGATCTGGGCAAAGACTTCATATGGTTGCGCACCAACCACACCAATTCCATTTACAAAGAGTGTAGGTGTTGAATTCACGCCTAATTCACGCGCCTGGTCCAGATCGGCCTGAACCATATCCAAATAGCGATCCTCGGCCACACATAGCAAGAATTCATCCATGTCCAATCCAAGTTGTGCCGCATAAGATTCATAGCTGTTTTGGCTCAATCCCAGGCTCCCGCCAAACAGCAGGTCATGGTACGGCCAAAAGGCATTTTGTTCAAAAGCGCATTGAGCAGCCATCGCTGCAGGAACAGCATTTGGGTGAATGCTGCTGATAGGTAAATCCTTGAATACGTATCTGATTTGCCCTTCGTATTCTTGGACTATCTGGGGATAGGTGCTTTCAAAATGCCGTCTGCAAAATGGGCATTCGAAATCAGAAAATTCGACAATCGTAACAAGTGCATCTTCGGGCCCAAAGCTAGGATCCGAGTCATCTACCGCTATTTCATAGCGCTCAATGGATTCAATTTGCTCAGCAATACTTGGTGTTTCTTGATCAGATTCTCCCGCTAATGTACCGGCACCTTCATCCGCTGATACAGCTTGCGGAACTGCAGCTGCCTGATTGCCTCCATTTCCCCATTGCAAATAGCCCAAACCCAATCCTGCTGCAAAGGCAAGCACTGCAACTGCAAGCGTGAGTTGGCTGCGCTTGATTTGGAATGTTATGGCTTCATCTTTGGATTCAATATTAATTTTTGGCTTGGCTTTAGCACTTACTTTCGCTTGTGGGCTAGTTTTCCCTTGAGTTTTAACCTTAGCTTTTGGCTTTGCTTTTTTTTCAGTTTTGGGTTTTTTGGTTTCGGCCATGGCCGGATTATATCTCCGGCCTTTATCCTCTGCCTAGCTCGCATAATCTCTCAAAAGTAGATTAGTATTCTGTCTATGCTTGATTTCGTTAATCCCCTCCTAAACAGAGCTGGCAGCCTGGGTTTTATTCCGCGTTCAAGTGGAAAAATCCCTGTGGATGCTTTAGGAGTGTTCATCACAAACCCAATCAGTACTCAAGCGCGCAGCAGCGCAAACACCTCTCAGCAAATTGAGTTTCACGGTGGGGTTCTACTGCACAGCGGGCATCCCAACCCCGGATTAAGTGCCTGCATAAAGCAATATGGGTCCAAATGGGCGCGCGCGCCTTTACCGATTGTCGTCCATCTATTGGCAGACGAGCCGCCCAAAATTAAATCAGCCACTCGGCGTCTCGAGGAAATCGATAACATAATGGCCGTCGAGCTTGGCCTCTATCCTAAAGCAGATACCTCGCTCATCCGCGAATGTTGCACGGCAGCCTTGGGTGAGTTGCCGCTTATCGCCCAACTTCCATTTGAACGAGCGCATGAATTGGCCCCTGTTGCAATCGACGCTGGTGCTTCTGCGATTAGTCTGGCCCCACCTCGCGGTCTTCTGCCCAACAATCAACAGAAGCTGGTGTCCGGTAGGCTGTATGGGCCCAGCATTTTCCCCCAGGCCCTATCCCTAGTTGAACACCTTGGGATCCTTGATATTCCTATTGTAGGTTCTGGGGGTATTTCCACTCGGGAGCAGGCGATCACAATGCTGGAAGCCGGAGCCATTGCCGTTCAACTGGATACTGTGCTTTGGAAGTCAGACTTGCAACTCAAAGACTGGCTGCCAATCTAAGAAATCACTCCTTTTCCAGCCAGATGGTAACCGGCCCATCATTTTCAATGCTAACTAGCATCTGCGCTCCAAACATACCGCTTTGGCTGGGAATGCCTTCACTACCTAGTTTTTCAACAAACTGGCCTACCAAGGGTTCTGCGATTTCTGGCTTGGCTGCATGCACAAATGAGGGCCGTCTTCCCTTGCGCGTATCCGCATAAAGGGTGAACTGAGAAACAACGATTGCCTCCCCGGTCACATCTTTTAGCGAGAGGTTCATTTTCTTGTCTTCATCCTCAAAAATCCGCATATTCGCGATCTTGCTTGCCAAGTACTTAACCTGCTCCTCTCCATCCTTATCTGCCGCCCCTAACAGAATAAGGACTCCCTCTCCAATCTTGGCAATAATCTTTCCCTCCACACTGACAGAGGCCGCGCGGACTCGTTGAACAAGTGCCCTCATTAATTCCGTCCCAATTTGTGCATGATTTCGGCAGTATATCATGCTGAAAAATAGCGAATTTGTCCGCCTACTTGCGTATAATCCGCCTATGTCCGTTCCACATTTATCTCTGATTATTCCCGCCTTCAATGAAGAAGCCCGTTTGCAGGATAGTCTTAATAAACTTGCCGCTTTTCTCTCCGAACAAAGCTATCGCAGCGAAGTTCTAATTGTGGAGAATGGTAGCGATGATCGCAGCTTCGAAATCGCCCAGGCTTTTTGCAAGGATCATCCCAGCTTTTTTGTCAAACACTTGGATGGGCGGGGCAAAGGCCTTGCCGTAAAGTGGGGAATGCTGGCAGCAAAGGGTGCCTACCGCATGATGATGGATGCCGACCTATCTATGCCTGCCGATCAAATAAACCGATTTATTCCCCCGCAGCTCGAAGGAAAAGACATATCAATTGCATCGCGCGAAGCCAAGGGAGCTGTTCGTTATGATGAGCCAGCCTTCCGCCACATCGGCGGCCGTATAATGAATCTACTCATCCGCCTACTTGCTATTCCAAACCTGCAGGATACGCAATGTGGATTCAAATGCTTCCGCGCAGAGGTAGCCGAAGATCTCTTCCTCAACCAGAAACTGAATGGTTGGAGTTTTGATGTGGAATTGCTCTATATCGCCCGTCTGCGCGGATACTCCATAGCCGAACTTCCCATCCCCTGGTATTACAGTGAGCAGAGTCACATAAATCCAATAACTGATTCCGTAAGCATGATTGCAGACTTGTTCACCATCCGGCGAAATGCACGCCTCGGAAACTATGGCAAAGCGAATTGATCCAAGTCTACTCCCTGCATTTCCAACATTGGCATTTGAGCAGCAGTTTTGGGCACAGGGCTTGAGCGCGATAGCCGGTATTGATGAAGCAGGCCGTGGTGCATTGGCTGGTCCTGTTTACGCGGCTGCTGTTGTCTTGCCAAACGACTCAACCACGGCCGCTGCGCTGTCTGGTGTTCGCGATTCCAAGGAAATGACTGCAAAACAGCGCAGCATTTGGGCGGGGGAAATTCGCCAAGTAGCTTCTCATTGGAGTGTGGGCAGCGCCAGTTCCGCATATATTGATAGCTACGGAATCATGCCCGCCACACGGCTGGCCTCGATGAGGGCCCTGAAAGCACTCTCTCTTGAAGTTGATCATCTGCTAATCGACGCGCTCAAATTATTTGAATGCGCCATCCCACAGACCATGCTGATCAAAGGCGATATGCGTTCACTGAGCATCGCCGCAGCTTCGGTGTTGGCAAAAGTGGAAAGGGATGCAGAATTGCAATCTCTGGATAAGCATTTTCCAGATTACGGCTTTGCTCAACACAAAGGCTACGGCACTTTAGCTCACCGAAAGGCAATCACCAAAAAGGGGCCAATATCAGCCCATCGCCTTAGTTTTGCACCAATGCGCTATTTATGAAAAATTTTACTGTTCTGCTCTTGCTATTGATTGCCTTAGCGGCCTGTGCCAATTTGGAGCAGCTCGATGAAGGAATAGCAACTGTCGAATTGAGCAGCCCCGCAGAATCACCCGGCGACGCACAGGCTTCGCCATCCGCGCTAGAGGGGCCTCAGAAGCAATGGCTCCGCAGTCAATATCACTTGGATCTGACCTTCGACTATTTGGAAAAAAGTATTTCGGTTAATGAGCAGATAAATTATGTGAACAACAGCGCCAGTTCTCTGGACGAAATCCTGCTGTTGATTGATGCTCAGCGCCAGGGAGCAAACTTTCTTCTTGAGGAACTAACTTGGCGAGACGGGCAAAACATCGAAGCCTTTTCGCTATCTGACGGAGAATTGCGCATCGAATTGCCAGAAGCCCTTCTTCCAGAGGAAGAAATTTCGCTAACCATTGACTTCCAACTAGCCTTGCCATCCGTTTCTGGTCCATTAGGCTACAGCACTCGCCAAACGAATTTCACAGATTGGTATCCCTTTGTGCCTCCCTACCTGGAGAATTCTGGCTGGCTTGTCCATTCTGCAGCCGAAGTTGGTGAGCACCTGGCCTACGAAAGCGTCGATTTTGAAGTCCGCATTAAGCTCATTAATGCTCCCGACGAACTCCGCATTGCCGCACCTGCAATCAGCCGTAAAGACGGCGGAACTCTTGTTTATGAATTGGAAAGGGCGAGACGCTTTGCTTGGTCGGCTGGCGAGCAATACAAGATCCTCCAAACCAAAGTTGGGGGAATCCCCGTGATAGCTTACGTGTTTCCCAAACATCAAGACGCTGGTTTGGCTGCATTGGAGAGCAGCGCAGAGTCGATCCAAGTCTTTGAGCAAATGTTTGGCCCTTATCCTTATGAGAGCCTCAGCCTCGTTGAAGCAGAATTCCCCGATGGCCTTGAATCGGATGCCCTCTTCTTTCTGAGCCAGGATTTCTTTGCCAACTACACAGACGGGCGCCAGAACTACCTAAGTACTCTCAGCGCTCACGAGGTAGCTCATAATTGGTGGTTCGGCCTGGTTGGAAACGATCCAGCACTTGAGCCCTGGCTTGATGAAGCACTGTCGACATATAGCGAACTTCTTTACTACGAAATGGTGTACCCTGAACTCAGCGATTGGTGGTGGCTATTCAGGATTCTGGATTATTCACCAAGCGGTGATGTAGACAGCACGATATACACCTATGCTGGCTTTTCTCCTTATGTGAATGCTGTTTATTTCCGAGGGGCCCTCTTTCTACATAAACTTCGCTCAGAATTGGGAGATGAGGCTTTTCTAAACTTCCTTCAAACCTATATTGAATCAGGGGAGGGGCGCATAATGAGTGAAGAAGATTTTTTCATGCTCCTCAGCAGCAATGAAAGCGCAGACATAAACATCCTTGTTGAGGAGTATTTTTCCAGATGATTACTAACCGGCCTCTAGTTTTTCTCCAAAGTAAGTGAACTTAGCGCTGCCACAAACGCTAGTGCTGCTGTAAGCCAGAAAACACTGATTACCCCATAAGCATCAGCCAGATAACCACTCACCAATACACCCAGCGCTCCCATAGAAAAGATGAAGCCCAGGATTAATCCTGATGTCATGGCCATCCCGCCGGGGATATATCGCTGAGCGAGAACCACCACAATAGAATGCGTAGAGCCCGAAAAAAGCCCGGCCAATGTGATGGCTACATAGAGTAGTGGAGACAATCCAAGCAGTGGAATTGCTGCTAGCGGAAGCACGGCCAATGCCAACATGCTGGCTGCCACTCGCCTTTTGCCAAAACGATCTGCCAGCATGCCGCCGATCATAAGCCCCAAAGCAGCCGCACCAATATATAACGAGGACAGAACTCCATAAACTTCTGAAGACTGGCCCAAGTCACTTAGGTACTTGGGCACAAAAATGATCATATTTTGCTGGACCCATGCACCCGAGGTAGCCAGGATGGCAAACGCAAGCCAAAGAAAACGACTACTCGGTCCATTCCCCGATTCAGATGCTTCTTTTAGGGGCTCGATCATCTCTGTCGACTCACCTCGCAAACGCACGAAGCCGATCACTCCGATAAAAACGGCAAAGAACGACAACCAGAGCAAGCCCGGCATCCCACTTTGGCTGAGCAAAATGCCTCCAAGCAGCGGCCCGACGAACATGCCCGCTTGACCAAAAAGAAAAAACAAGGAGGATGCTGTAGTCTCTCGGCTGGCAAAGCGGTCTCGCCCAACCAGAGTGGCCTGCATGGTTCCAGCCGGGTGAAATGCGCCTGAACCTAGGCTAGCAACCACAAAGAGGGCCATTCCCGCATAGCTGGACGCCACTAGACCGATAGAAAAGAACACACCTATCCAAAGAGTCCCACCAGCTATGGCCCAGCGTGATCCGCGCTTATCGGCCAGGTAACCAAAAAGTGGTTGCATAACAGCGGCCACCAGCACATAAGCAGTACTTAGAATCCCTAATTGCGTATTCGAAAGCCCCAGGCTTGCAGCTATGTAAACAAAAAGCACTGAGCGCTGCCCATTGAGGATATCAACAGCAAAGTGGCTTAGTGCTACAGTGGAAAACAGTTTGTCACGAATTAAAGACATTTAGCAATTTGCTCAGGCGAATAATATATTGGTGCAGTCAATTCCTATGTGTAGACTTTGTTCTCCTGGATGTAGTCGAACACTTTTTCGTGTAAATAGTATCGGAAAGTGCCATCCTCCCTCGCGCGCTGACGTATCTGACGCGAAGAAATCTCAAGCGGGGGAGATTCAATGTATGTCAGCTTTTCTTTCAATTCTGGCAATTCACCCCTAAGTTTTTTCAAGTCGGGCTGGCTTCCAGGCCGTCTCATTACCACCAAGAGGCTGATATTTGCTAAGAATTCTTCCGCACGATGCCATCCTGGTAAATCCTGCAACGAATCAGATCCAATCAGGTAGGCAATATCCTTTCCCGGATGCTTGTCTCCAAGCAGTTTCACAGTCTCCACAGCATAGTGAGGTCCTGGTCTGTCAATCTCTAAACGCGAAATGGCAAAAGAGGCTTGCCCGCTGATTGCCAGCTTAAGCATTGCTAGGCGCTCTTCCACCGCGCTGATTTGGCGTTTCTGCTTATGGGGTGGATCGGCTGTGAGCAAAAATAGCACCTGCTCGAGATCGAGTTGAGCCGCAGCCATTGATGCCAGTGCCACATGGCCCAGGTGCGGAGGATCAAATGTGCCCCCGAGCACGGCCAATTGACCTCTGCCAGATTTTCTCATTCCTGCCACTCCAATTCGTTTTCCCCCACAAACACAATATCCCCAATTTGAATGCCCTGCTCTTTCAACGCTTCGGTTATTCCCAGGCGCTCCATGATGCGCTGGAATCGGCGTACTGATTGCTCATATTCCCAGTAGGTCATGGCCGCGGCCCGCTCCAGCGATACGCCGCGTACCCGCCAGCCATCTTCCTCACGCTCAATCGCAAAATCGCGCGGGTCCTGTTCTGGGCGATATACAGGCATCTCCGTATCCTCAGTGGGAATCACTTGCGCCAATTCCTGCACCGCCATCCCCAGTAATTGGCGCACATTTTCTCCAGAGACGGCTGATACCGGCAATACGTCATAGCCGCGTTTGTTTAGCGCTTTTTCTAATCTCGGCCAAACTGCTTGGACCTCGGGCAAATCCATTTTGTTTAAAGCCACAACTTGCGCCTTCTCCCCTAAATCCGGATCAAACAGCGCGAGTTCACTATTTATCTGAGTAAAATCTGCAAGCGGGTCCTCTGCCAGACCATCTATCAAATGAATCAGCACTCGAGTGCGTTGGACGTGGCGCAGAAAGTCATGGCCCAAGCCATAGCCTTCATGGGCACCTTCAATGAGCCCGGGAATATCCGCCAGCACCACGGTATTGTCACCATCCAAAGCAGCCACACCCAAATTTGGCTCCAATGTTGTAAACGGATAGTCGGCGATTTTTGGTTTGGCGTTCGTCAGAACGGAGAGCAAAGTGGATTTTCCCGCGTTGGGCACTCCCACTATGCCTATATCCGCAATCAACTTAAGTTCCAGGCGCAATTTGCGCTCTACGCCTGGCTCGCCTTTCTCTGCAATCCGAGGAGCGCGATTGCGCGAAGTGGCAAAATGAACATTTCCGCGCCCGCCGCGACCACCTGCAGCCACTATCAGGCGCTGGCCAACCTCAGTCAGATCACCAATCAACTCATCACTCGCTTCGTCCCGAATTAAAGTTCCCTGTGGAACCAGCACTACTAAGTCCTTTCCCGAACGGCCCGACATCTTGGCCCGGCCTCCAGCCGAACCATCATCGGCGAAGAACTGCTTCCTGCGTCTGAAAGGGTAAAGTGTGCGTAGACCGGGATCCACCTCAAATACGACGGCCCCGCCCTTGCCGCCATCGCCCCCATCGGGGCCGCCATGCGATATATATTTTTCCCGCCGAAAGTGCATCATCCCATTCCCACCTTTGCCGGAACGCACTTCAACTATTGCTACATCAATAAATGTTTTGCTTGCCATTGCTGTTTGGGGTCCCGATTCATCAAATATGCCGAGCGCAGCATTATATCATTCTGACCTCAAACTCCATTTGTGCGGCTTTTGTGGGGGATTGCACAATTATCTTCATCATGGTAAATTTGTTTTAATATTTCACTTAGGAGAATGAATGCCAAAGTCTATTCCAGATATCGTAATTGGTCGCCTGCCTGTCTATTTACGCTCACTTCAGCATATGGCTTCTGAAAACCGACAAGTAACCTCCTCGCAGGAATTAGGCGAACGCTTGGGCATCTCCGCGGCTCAAATTCGCAAGGACTTGTCGCAATTCGGGGAGTTTGGCAAGCAGGGCACAGGCTATAACATTGAGTATCTATCCAAACAATTGCAGGAGATCCTCAAAGTGGATCGAGTCTGGGATGTTGTCGTTGTGGGAGCTGGCGACATCGGTTCCGCTCTGGCGAACTATAGCGGCTTCAGTGAACGCGGCTTCCGCATTCGCATGATATTTGACAACAACCCAGACATCATTGGCAATCAGCATGGTTCCTTTGTTGTAAAAGACAGCCGGACTATCAAAGAAGAACTGCAAGCCGCCAATATCCGCATAGCCATGATCTCGGTTCCATCTAAATCAGCCCAGGATGTGGCTGATCAACTGATAGAAGCAGGTGTACAGGCGATAATGAACTACGCGCCAGTGGTCCTTTCTGTACCGCAGGGTGTCTGGGTTCAACACATTGATCCCTCAATCCACCTGCAACGCATGACATATTATCTAAGCTAAACCCAATCTAACGGCAACAAAAAACTCCAGCGCCAGCGCTGGAGTTTTTATTTACATTTTGCATTCTAATATTGGGGCAGATGGCGTTCAAGCAGATGATAAATTTCGGCGGCCTGAACAGCGCCTTCAGCGATGCAATTGACCGGATTATCCACTAAATAGGTGGGAACGCCAAGTTTTTGTGTCATTAAGCGGTCTACGCCACGTAATAGGGCAGCGCCGCCACAAAGCGCTATTCCACGATCAATAATGTCTGAGGCCAACTCTGGAGGCGTTTGCTCCAGCACACGGCGGATCATGTCAAAAACGTCGTCCAAGGGGGCCTGCACAGCTTCGACAATTTCTGATGTAGTTAATGTCAATGGTTTAGGCAGGCCGCTGACCTGGTCCTGTCCCTGAAATTCAATGCTCTGCTCTTCGTCCTGAGGAACAGCAGCGCCAACGCGCAATTTGGCCATCTCCGCAGATCGTTGGCTAATCAGCAGCCCATATTTTCGGCGCACGAAACCAGCAATCGCCGTATCCAAATCGAGTCCACCCTGGCGAAGTGTTTCCCCTGAAACAGCATCATGCATCGCAATTACAGCAGCCTGCGTACAACCACCACCCATACACACAATCATATTTCCGGTTGGCGTCCCAATCGGGAGATCAATGCCCAGTGCAGCCGCCATCGGCTGCGGAATAAGCTGAGCATCTCCCACCTGCATGGCAGCCTCGTGCACTGCGCGTCTTTCAACGCTCGTTATGCCATATGGATGGCTAATTAGTATATTGGGTTTGAATAAGCGGACGGATCCACCGATCTTGCGTACCAAATGGTCCAATAAACGCTCGGTGAGTTCGTAGTATGCGACAACGCCATTTTGCAAGGGGCGGGTGACCTCAATCGTCTCTTCAGAGACGCGGCCAACCATGCCGAGGGCTTCTTCGCCCACAGCAACAATCTTCTGCTCATCAATGTCCACTGCTACGATGGTAGGTTCTTGCAGAACTACCTGATCCCCTTCTGCAATGCGAATGAACATCGTGCCCAGGTCGATACCCAGTTCACGCGAAAAATTGGCCATTAACTAATCTGCGTCTCCCCCAGTAGTTCCACTGGGGAAATCTGCTCGGCGGCGGCGTACTTGCCCAAGGCGTCGAGAGGCATCCAGCCGTAGGCTGGAACGGCGGAGAGCTGCTTCTGCTGCCAAATAGGCATCAGTGCCAGAAGGCGGCCCTTCAGCCAGGCGCACTTCGGCTCGCTCGCGCGCTTCCTCGGCACGAGCAATATCAATCTCTTCCACATTTTCAGCAGCATCGGCCAATATGGTAACGATATCAGGCTGAACTTCAACCAAGCCTCCAGTGATAGTAAAGTTTTCTTCCGTACCAATATAGCGTACTTTTACCACACCGAGTCGAATCGTGGAGAGCAAAGGTGAATGGTTGGGCAAAATGCCCATTTCACCGTCCATACCGGGAATCACAACAATATCCACATCCCCTTCAAATACTGTCCGATCTTGAGATACAACTTCACAACGAATGGTCATAGTCTTTTCGCTGTCTCGCCTAATCCTCTTCGCTTAAAGCGGCTGCCTTTTCCATAGCCTCATCTATCGTTCCCACCATCATAAAGGCCTGCTCGGGCAAATCGTCGTGCTTTCCATCCAAAATTTCGCGGAAGCCGCGCACAGTCTCGTCCAGGGAAACATATCGTCCAGGGATACCAGTGAACTGTTCGGCCACGAAGAAGGGCTGGGAGAAGAAACGTTCCACTTTGCGGGCACGCGCGACAATTAGCTTGTCGTCTTCACTGAGCTCGTCAATACCCAAAATAGCAATGATGTCTTGCAAGTCTTTGTAGCGCTGAAGCACCCGCTGAACTTCTCGGGCCGTTTGATAATGTTCTTCACCAACCACATTGGGGTCCAGAATACGTGAGTTTGAAGCCAATGGATCCACTGCTGGGTAAATGCCTTTATCTGAAATGGATCGTTCCAAAGCAATGGTCGCGTCCAAATGTGTGAATGTAGCTACTGGAGCAGGGTCCGAGTAGTCATCAGCCGGTACGTAAACAGCCTGCATAGATGTGATGGATCCCTGACGAGTAGAAGTAATTCGTTCCTGCAATTGGCCCATCTCCGTAGCTAGGGTGGGCTGATAGCCCACTGCCGAGGGCATACGCCCAAGCAAAGCAGACACCTCAGATCCAGACATGGAGAAACGGAAAATATTATCGATAAAGAGCAGCACATCGCGACCCTGATCTCGGAAATACTCAGCCATTGTCAGCGCAGATAGTGCCACTCTCAAGCGGTTCCCGGCTGGCTCGTTCATCTGCCCATAAACCAACACCGTATCTTTGAGCACACCCGATTCGAGCATCTCACGGTACATCTGAGTGCCCTCACGCGTGCGCTCTCCTACACCTGCAAAAACGGAGTTTCCTTCATGCTCAGTGGCAATGGAGCGGATAAGCTCCATAATGATGATGGTCTTACCCACACCCGCCCCGCCAAAGATGCCTGTTTTACCGCCCTTAGTAAAGGGGGCAATCAGGTCGATCACTTTTACGCCGGTTTCAAAGACTTCCACACTGGTAGCTTGCTCTTCAAATGAGGGAGCCGGCCGGTGAATTGGATAGTACGTATCACTTTCGACAGCGCCCTTGCCATCAATCGGTTTACCCAAAACATCAAACATTCGTCCCAATGAGCCTTCTCCAACGGGAACGGTAATGGGTTCTCCGGTGTTGGCAACTGACATGCCACGCTTTAAGCCTTCAGTGGCATCCAGGGCTACCCCACGAACTCGTCCTCCGCCCAAATGTGTTTGCACTTCCAATACGACAGGATCCTGATCGGGTCGCTGAATTTCTACAGCGTCATATATGTCTGGCATGTTCTCTTCTGGAAAGACAGCATCAACCACGCCTCCCAAAATTTGTATTACGCGACCATTAGCGTCGGTCATTAGGCCTCCAAATCATTTCGCTCGGCTCGCTTGGGCCAAAGCTTCGGCCCCACCGGCAATATCTAACATTTCGTTGGTAACACTTTGCTGACGCACCTTGTTGTATTCAAGCGTCAGAGCGCCAGCCAAATCACTGGCATTATCTGTTGCATTTTTCATTGCAATCATTCTGGCCGCATGCTCGCTGGCAAATGACTCGAGCAGGGCTTGATAAATCTGCAAAGCGGTAAAACGCGGCACGATTTCGTCCAATATTTCGACCTGCCCCGGCTCATACGTGTATGCCGCGGATGGGCCAGTGGAACTTTCTCCAAATTGAGCCTGAACCAGGCCCTCAGAGCTTTCAATTTCAAGGGGAAGCAGCTTCTTCATTGTGGGAATCTGCCTGCCCATATTTACAAAATCAGTGTAGACCAGATAAACCTCATCCGCCTTTTCTTCAAGGAATTCCTCAACTACAATGCGGCCAATCGGAGAAACGTCCGAAAAAGATGGTTCTGGCGGCAATTCGGCAAACTGAGCCATCACATTCGCTCCCCGCCGATAAAGCAATTCCGCACCCTTCCGTCCAACCGCCACGTAGCGCAGCTTCGCTTCCATATCCTCAAAATTATCCTGTTCAAAACGCAGCACGTTGGTGTTGTAAGGTCCTGCCAGACCACGATCTCCGCTAAGCAGCACTACTATCGCATTGCGCACTTCAGATCGTTCTGTAAGCAGCGGATGCAGGCTATTTCGTCCTGGTTGACCCGCAATATGAGTGAGCACCTGCCAGGCTTTGCTGGCATAAGGCCGCGTGCCTTCCACGGCCTCCATTGCTTTGCGCACGCGACTGGCGCTAACCGCCTGCAAGGCGCGTGTAACCTGAGCAATGTTCTTTACGCTGCGAATACGTAATTTGACTTCTCTGGCGTTGGCCATAATCCCTTACTTAGGCGAAGACTTCCTTAGGACCAGGTGCTGTTGTAGGTTTCAATGGCAGAGTTGAGCTTTTCTTTCAATTCATCACTCAGGGCTCGTTTACTGCGAATCTCTTTAAGGATGTCGCTATGCGAAGCTTCCATAAAGCGCAGCAGCCCCTCTTCCCACTCCGTAACCTGCTCAATCTCCACGTCATCAGCCAGTCCACTCGTGCCTGCGTAAATCGAGACGACTTCCTTTTCGAGCGGGCTGGGCTGGTATTGCGGTTGCTTCAATATTTCCTGCAAGCGCTGACCTCGATTCAACTGATCCTGTGTGGCTTTGTCCAAACTAGAACCAAATTGGGCAAAAGCGGCCAAGTCTCGGAAAGAGGCCATGTCGAGCCTCAAACCGCCCGCTACCTGCCTCATTGCCTTGGTTTGGGCATCGCCACCCACACGTGAAACGGAAAGTCCCGCGTTAATCGCTGGGCGTATACCAGCAAAGAAGAGGTTGGCTTCCAAATAAATCTGACCATCGGTGATCGAAATCACGTTGGTGGGCACGTATGCGGAGACATCACCCAAGAGCGTTTCAATAATAGGCAGTGCTGTCAGCGAGCCGCCCGTGCCGGCCAATTCAACCAGCTTGTGGTCGCCTGTTTTGTCCATTGCCTGGCGAGCCTCTTCAGCATTATGTTTGGCTAAAGGTCCACCATAGCTTTGCTTATCAACAGCATCTTTTAATGTAGCTTCCTTCTCTTTGAAAGCTTTTGGAACAATTACGTAATTGTCTGCCATGCGCGCCGCGCGTTCCAGCAAGCGCGAATGCAAATAGAAGAGGTCACCGGGATAAGCTTCTCGCCCCGGAGGCCGGCGTAATAATAGAGACACTTGTCGATAAGCCCAGGCATGCTTGGAGAGATCGTCATAAACAATCAGCGCATCTCGGCCTGTTTCCATGAATTCTTCGCCGATGGCGCATCCTGCATAAGGGGCAATATATTGCAGAGCAGCTGGCTCCTCTGCAGAAGCGACCACGACAACCGTGTGGTCCATTGCTCCATTTTCTTCAAGGATAGCAACTGTGCGGGCGATCCCAGCTTTCTTTTGGCCAATTGCCACGTAAATGCAGAGCAGATCTTGTCCTTTTTGATTGATAATCGTGTCAATCGCCAGCGCGGTTTTGCCCGTTTGGCGGTCGCCAATGATCAACTGACGCTGACCGCGCCCAACCGGCGTTAGCGAATCAATCGCTTTCACACCTGTTTGCACTGGTGTATCCACATCTTTCCGCTGGATTACTCCGGGAGCAATTCGCTCAATGGGGCGAAATTGGCTGTATTGCAGGGGACCCTTGCCATCAATTGGCTCGCC
>Ga0315336_1005321_pt1 | contig 14180 bp, 14 predicted proteins | sample ASW5metaG_FD_204512 | JGI IMG/M metagenome (GOLD analysis project Ga0315336, IMG submission 204512) | Ammonia-oxidizing marine archaeal communities from Monterey Bay, California, United States - ASW #5 | ecosystem: Environmental > Aquatic > Marine > Intertidal zone | place: USA: California...
CAAGAATGCAGGCGAGACGCCTGCACCACAATGAAGCCGCTTTGCGTCGTGTAGATCCCGGGATTGCTGTGTTTACTCTCATCAACATACGCCACGGTACTTCTAAAATCGTGTACTGAGATGCAGGACCTGCGCATCGCTCTGGTGCAGATGAGGAGCCGGGTCGGCGACACCGACGGAAACCTGGCCAGCATCGAGCGCTTTACCAAAGAGGCGGCCACCGAAAAGGTAGACATCCTTTGCTTTCCGGAGTTGTGCGCGTGCGGCTATAACGCCGGTGACGGCTCAATACCAGATCCGGAGCCGCTCGACGGAGACTCCGTGCAACACCTGGAGGAGATCGCGCGAGAGAGTTGCACCACCCTCCTGGCCGGGCTTCTAGAGCGGGACGAAAGCGGTATCGTCTACAACACGCAGGTCATCTGCGGCCCCCAAGGCCTTGTCGGCCGCTACCGCAAGACGCACGTGCCGACCTCAGAGATCGACACGTGGCGTCACGGGAGCGACCTGCCGGTCTTCGTTCATCCCAAAGCGCGCTACGGCATGGAGATCTGCTATGATTCGCACTTTCCCGAAGTGAGCACCATCCTCGCCGAGAAGGGAGCCGAGATCCTCTTCCTGCCCCACGCTTCCTCGCTGGCCGAGGAGACGGCCGCGGCGAAGAAAGCCCGCTGGTTGCGCTACGTGCCAGCGCGAGCCTATGACAACACGGTGTACGTGGCGATCTGCAACCAGGTGGGCGACAACGGCGCGGGGCGGGAGTTCGCCGGGGTTACCTTCATCTGCAACCCGCTCGGCGAGATCATCGCCGAGGCGCACAGCAGCACGGAAGAAGAGGTGGTCATCGCCGACCTGAAGGCAGCCGAGCTGGAGCGGGCACGCAGCGTGGCCGAACACTTTTTCCGCCATTTTCGCCGCCCCGAGCTCTACGCGCGGTAGATTCGAGGTGATGACCTCAAGCTGGCTTCGCCGCTTGTTCCGCTGCTTGGGCCGCTGCTTGGGCCGCCGCGGCTTGCTTCTCGGCCAGGAATAGCTTGATCCCCTTTTTCGACTCCCCGAATTCCCGGCGTTGCTTCTGGGTCAGGCTCCGATAGAGCTTTTTGTCTTCGCGTCTGACCTTTCGCTTCGCGGTTTTCCTCTCTGCCCGGGGAAGGCTCTTTGTGTTCGCCATGGTTCTCCTGAAATGTTGAATTGGGACGATATCCTATACCGTCAAAGGCTCCCCATCAAGCAGGCCACTGAAACAAGTGGTGCCTTCCGCCTCGCAAAGGGCTTGCAAAAAACTTGACTTGGCCGTACCCACGGGTCAAGCTGAAATGTGCATTGAGACGTCTGGCCCCGCGAAGGAGTGTACTTCATGCGTGCCTGGACTTTCTTCCTCTCCGGTGTTTTCTTTTTCGTTTCGGGTTCGCCGGCCGTGGCCGACTGGGTGAATCTGAAGGGTGGTGGCTCGTGGAGAGGGCTCGACCTCAAGAAAAAGGGCAAGCGGTACGCGTTCACTCTCGAGACGGGTCGGGTCATCTTTCTCGATCGGAGCCGAGTCCTCTCGGTCGTGAAGAGTCCGCGCGATGAGAAAGTGGACTTTCGCGGCGAGAAGGTGACGCTGCGCGAGCAAATCACTATACTCCAGCGCGAGGACCAGCAGCAGCAGAAGGAAGCGCTGAAGCATCTTTATAAGTGGGCCCAGGGCAAGACGGGTGCCGACGAGGCCAGGAACCTTGTCCTCGAGCTTGCCGCTGACGACCGCGAGCGCTATCTCGCAGTGGCCCTCTCCAAGAAGCGAAACGAGAAGGTTCGCGTGCTCGCAGCAAGGCAGCTTGCGGCGGGAAAGTCTCCGGAGACCGCGCGCGCTCTGTCGCGGGCCGTGGTTCGCGACCGCAAGCGGGCCGTGCGCGCGGCGAGCATGAGCTCGCTCGCGACCCGTGAGGACCTCGACACGGGTGAGCTGTTTGTCCCCCACCTGTACAGCTCCGAGCGGAAGCACCGGGTCCGCGCGGCCAGAAGTCTCGAGCGTTTCCCCAGCGCGAAAGCGGTGCCGCCCCTCATCGTGAACCTGCACGCCATCTGGGCCGACTTCGGGCGCGGCTACTTTTTCCAGGGCACCCAGCGCTCCTACATCAAGGACTACAACTTGGTTTCGGGCGGTACGGGCTTCTCCATCGTCGAGGTCGCCGACCCGGAGGTACAGACCCTGGCCACAGGCATCGTCCACGACGTCGACATCCGCAAAGTCGAAGCCAAACTCTACGCACGCGCCCTGCGGAACATCACCGGCCAGGACTTCGGCACCGACGCCAGGAGGTGGCAGAAGTGGTGGAAGACGACGGACGCCGCGAAGAAGACGCCGTAGAAGCAAGGAATCCGCTCACGGGTCTCTCAACGCCGCAACTTCCGCAGCAATTTGTCTTTGCTGACGAAATCGATGAATTGCTGCGCCGCCGGATGGAGCTGTTCACCTCGGCGCCTCAGGATTCCTGAGTGGATCGGCCGGATTTTTTTCCCGAGACTGCGAACTCCGACACGCACGCCTCGCGTGACGTCGCCGTTCGGGAGGAGAGGCACAATGGCCAGACCCAGTCCCGCTTCCACCATGCGGACGACGATCTGCGTGCTGGTCACCTCCATGTCGACTCGGGGCGAAAGGTTTTGCTGTTGAAACGCCTCCATGACGTGCTGCCGCCCGGTGGAGCCTCGTTCGAAAAAGATGAGCGGCTGGTCCGCGAGGTCGTGCAGCCGGACACGCGGCGCTTTGAGCAGCGGATGCCCGCGGGGAGCGACGAGACTCCAGTCCATCGAGAAGAGGTGCGCGTACTCGAGCTCCGACGGTGTGTCATAAGGCGCGGCGATCCCCAGGGCCAGTTGTGCGTCGTCCAGTAGCGCGCCCTCGATCTCCTCTTCCGCGCGGGTGCTCAGACGAACGTGGACGCGAGGATGGGCAGAGTGAAAGCGACGGAGAGCGTCGATGAGGACGTAAAACGTCAGATACTGACTCGCCGCGACGTAGACTTCCTGCGTCGCGTGCGAAAGGCGAAAGAGGTCCGTGAGATTGTTGGCTCGTGCGAGAAACTCTACCGCGTGCGGCAAGAATCTGGCACCCTGCTCGGTGAGAACGGATCCGCGACGAACCCCTCGCTGCTTGCGGTAGAGCTCGACACCGAGGCCGTCTTCGAGGGCGAGGAGACGATTGCGGACACCTTGCTCGGTGATGTGGAGCTGTCGCGCCACCTCTCGCAGGCTGCCCTGGCGGGCGAGCTCGACGAAGGCGGCGATCTTTTCAGTGGATAGGGACGGGTGCATGAGGATTCTTAAACAACTATTTACTTTATAACATCAATTATAAACAGGGTTAACATCCTTTCGAAAGATGGCACACTTCGAGCAACTGGCTCGCAAAGGAGGTATACCATGACTCAGCTTGCAGGAAGCAGAACACAGCGCAGAATTCAGCCGTTCATCGTCCTGGCCATCATCGTCCTGGCCATCTTGGTTTACGCCGCTCCGCTCCTCGCGGACCGCCTGGCGGTCCACGAGTGGGGAACGTTCACGGCCCTCCAGGACGAAAACGGCAGGGCGATCGGGGGCATCAACTCCGACGACGAGCCGGTTCCACGTTTCGTGCACCGGGTGGCAGATGGCCTGGTCGGGGGCCAGCATTGGGGGGGGAAAGGACTCGCACCAGGGTGCCATCCCGACGTGACCCTGCGCCTGGAGACACCCGTGGTGTACTTTTACCCACCGCCCGGAACCGAAAAGCTTACACTCGACTGCGAGGTGAAGTTCCACGGTGGCTGGCTCACCGAGTACTACCCCCACGCGTGTGCCATCGCGCCGGGAATCGGACCCGGACGGAAGTTCGGGCCGCTCAGGTCAACGACAACCGGCTCGCTCGCGTGGAAGAAACTCGAGGTCGGCACGGCAGGGAAAGTTCGCCCGACGGCTTCGCACGTGTGGAACGCCCCGCGGCAGGTCGCCGCTGCGACGGTCACGGCAAGAGGAGGCGAGAGCGAGAAGTACCTCTTCTACCGCGGCGTCGGCCACCTGGACGCGCCGCTTCGAGTCCAGCGGACGGCCGACAAAACACTGCGCATTCAGAGCGCCTTCGGAAAACTCCCCGGCAACGAAATTCCAAAGGTGGAGGCGAGCTGGCTCGTCAGCATCCTCCCGGACGGGAAAACGGCGTTCCGCGTCCTCGAGCCGTTCACCGCCGACGAGGAGAGAACGGTCGTCGCCACAGTCGAAGCCCACTTTGACGACACCCAATACAGCGCCGAGAACCTCACCCGACTCCGCGCCGCCATGCACCACGCCCTGGTGGCAGACGGTCTCTTTGCCGACGAGGCAAGCGCCCTTCTCGACACGTGGGAGTCCTCCTATTTCAAGAGCCCCGGCACGCGCCTCTTTTTCCTCGTGCCGGAAGCCTGGACGGATCGCGTGCTGCCGCTCGAGATCTCTGTTCCGGCCGACATCACTCGAGTGATGATCGGACGGATCGAGCTCATCACCCCGCGGGAGCGACGACTGCTCAGGGAGATCGCCACCAGACCCGCGTCGAATCCTGGCTCGAGAGCAAGTCGCCAGGCGAACGGCAACCGCGCCGAGCCCCCGGCCGACTACAAGGCGTATCGAAAGCTTGGGAGGTTCAGGAACGCGCTCCTCCTCGATGCGGCGCGGCAAGAAGGCGCGTTGGACGCCTTCATCGCGAACTACAAGCTGCATGGGTACAGGACGGGCGAAGAGGGGAGGCTCTCGCGTCGAAGCCCCTGAAGAGGTATCCTCCAGCCACAAGGAGGAGATCCATGAGCCCGTTCGAGACAAAGCATCTTCCTTCGAAGCCCGACGTTGTCGCGCCTGACGGTTCCCAAGTGCGTATACTCTGTCAAGCGTCACGTACAACCGCGAACCCAAACGCGAAGCTGCCCGTCCTTGAAGTCTAAGCGGGCACACCCAGTGACTCAAGAACAGAACCTGTAGCAGCGAAGCGCAGCCACGAGGCGAGTTCACATCGCCCGGGCGATGGAGTGAGGAAGACCGAGAACGGCCGCAGGCACACGCTGTGTGTCGCCGAGCGTGAGTCTCTTGTCTCCGAAGCGACACGTACCAGGGTGAATGGAATCTGCGACGACTACCTAACTTGGTAGGGTCCACTACTCCCTATTTGCTGCCGAGCGGAAACGAAGCGTGCCCCCCACCACCCGAGAGGATAACAAAGCGCCATGCACGGGACGGCGAGCATGGGGAAAATGAAATCGCCGTGGTAAAGGCTAAAACCCATGCCCTTTGTCGGCTCGCAGAGGAAAGCGCCGATGAACGCCGGCACGGCTGCGGCCGCGATGAAGCCGGCCGTTCTCCGTCGCCGGGTGAACGGCTCGAGCCCTCTCTTCATAGACGCCAACGCGATGAGCCCGAGTACGATATGCGGCCCGAGTATCCAGCCCCACTCCAAGCAAAAGCGGCCGGGCCGATGGGTCAGCTGATGCCTGAGGCGCTGCGACCATTTCCACATCAGCTCGGCACCGTCCGGTTTGAGGAAAGTGTGGACCGCGCGCGGCGTGAGCGGTGCCGTGAGCCCCAGGCTGACACAGAGGACTGCGAGCTTATATTTCCCAATCATAACTTTGCTATCGGCGAGAAATACCCCTTGCCTCCACCGGCATGAGGGAGCCGCCGAGTTATTGGAACAGAGGCCAAACCACCCCCCGGAGAAACGGCTGGTGAAAGAGGAAGGGCAGCGGTACGACGAGCCACGCGATGGTCCAGAGTCGTCCCCGCCATCCCTCGAGGGGATGCCCTCGATCTCGCAGAAATTTCTCGACGAGCATCGCAGCGCCGTGAAGCAGGAAGTAAAGCATCGGGAACCCGAATCCCGCTTTCACCGGGAGACTGATGGCGGCTTCGTGCAGAAGACCCGAGAACAGAAAAGCCAGGACGGTGGCCGTCGCTGGGCCCAAGCGCCGCTTGCAAGGGCGATGGACCGCCAGAGCGGTCATCTCGGAGAAGGCCAGGTTCCACCGGCGGCTCCAGAACTCAGACAGGCTCTGGGAGTAAAGCGGAGCTTTGAAGAGGGAGCGACAGTCGAATCCGACGACGCGCCACAGGCCAGCGACGATATTGAAGAGACCGAAGTGAAGAATGAGGCTGAGTCCGGGCAACATCAGAAGGGTTGCCACCCACCGCGAATCGAAGGCCGCCCAGGCCCAGCGCGCCAGCAGAACCAGCAGAAGGCCGTAGACGATTCGCGCGAGTCCCTTCTTGATGAGGCTCGCGCCGCCTTGGCGGTTCCCACATGCCGACGACGAAAACAAGGCGGGCCGCATTCCGAACCAGCCAGCGGAGAAAAAGAGCCAGTGCTTGGGGTCCAGGGGAGCCCTACCCGAGATCCGAGATTCCACGGCGACCACCGCTTTCATGCCAAAAAGTCCCATGCCGATCAGGGCCAGCATGCGAAACCCGGGCGCCTCGTCCGAGCAGAATCGTTCCAGGCCGCACATTCCGATGAGCACCAGAGCCCAAGCCGAGATCCGCGCCACCGCGTTCGACGAGATCCGCGTGACGGCAAAGCCGACGGCGAGGCAGCCGAGGAGAGCCAGAGTCGCGGTCAAGAGAACGGGCCATCCGCTCGGAAGGTAGGCTTCCATATCGGCGGTGATCTACTCAGTAAAAAAAACCGCGCTACCGTACACGACAGCAAGAGCAACAAAGAAAATCGTCAGCACCCATTCTGCAAGCCGCGGGAGAAAGCCAGGAGGGGTGTGTTTGCGAAAGAACCCGAGCTGCACGATGACCCGCGCTCCCCAGTACAGGGCAATGTACGCGCACACCGCTCGCGCCAACGGTGAGCCGTCCAGGAGCCACGCCGGCGCCAGGGAGGAAAGCAGCCCAAAGCAAACATTCGTGCCCCAGATATAACCCGAGTAGGTCCAGAACACTTGCCGCGTGAGCGGCTCCAGCTTCGCTGTCTCCCGGCGCCAGTCGAGAACCTTCGGAATGGCGAGGCTGGCCAGGGCGAGGAGGATTTGACCGACGCCGGCGATCATGATGAGCCCGTGCATGGCTTGCAAATTCTATTCTTTCTGTTACCTGCCGCAAGGGGGCGGCGGCTCCCTTGGGTGTTGTGGGCGGGTCTCCCGACCCGCCCACTATGCGGACGCCTCCGGTGGCTGGCCGTTCCACCAGGTGTTATTAGTATTCTGCAGGCTTGTCGCTTGACCAGGACTTTACAGTCACCGAGAATGAATTAGTTTTCGAACCGTAAGAACCGAACAGGAGTAACACAGCATGTCGAGATTTCGACTCATGGCCGCGGTGGTTGGAGTGGCGGGTTTCCTGGCTCTCTCCGAATCAGCGTCCGCCGCATGGCGTAACTCGCTCAAACCCAAGGGCAAGGCGGCAGCAAGCCTCACCCTTTCCACGGACGGAAAGACGGATTACGTCATCGTTATCCCGAGCAGACCGACGCCCCAGGACCGCAGGGCGGCCGAGGAGCTGGCCCTCTGGCTCGGGGAGATGACCGGCGCCGAGTTTCCCATTGTGACGGATTCGGAGACGCCCCGGGAGACCGAGATCAGCGTCGGGAAAACCAACCGACTTGCAGAGGCGGATGTGCCCCAGGCCAATGCCGACCTCGCTGCTGAAGGTTACGCCATCGGCGTCGTGGGCAAGAGACTGTTCCTCGTCGGTGGACGCAAGCGAGGCGCCCTCAATGCTGTCTTCGCTCTTCTGGAGGAAGACCTGGGCTGCCGCTGGTATCCGACCCTGGATGTAGAGCCGGGCGAAAACGGGGGTTCTCCCGTCGCTGACCCCAAGTGTAACCGCATTCCCCAGACGCCTTCGCTCCAGTTCCGGCCCGTACCACGCAGCTACGCACCGCTGTTCATATATCGGGCGCCGGGCTACACCAACGCGTACGAGGTGGACTGGGCGCTGCGCAACCGCACCTGGGACGGCAGCTCGAAAATTCCCGATGAGCTGGGCGGCAACCTGAATTGGATGGGCCTTTGCCACGAAATGGGGCGCTTGGTCCCGGCGTCTGAATACTTCGAGAAGCATCCCGAGTGGCACGCGCTCATCGACGGCAAGCGCTCGCCGCAACAGCTGTGCATGACCAACCCCGAGGTGGTGAAGGTGCTGACCAAGGAGCTCCTAAAACGCCTGAGAGAGGCTCCGGATGCGGATTTTGCCGACGTCTCGCCCAACGACGGCGGCGGCCATTGCGCCTGCCCCAAGTGCGACGCGATAAACAAGGAGAATGGCAGCCCCTCCGCAAGCCAGATCTACTTTGTCAACAAGGTCGCCGAGGAGGTCTCGAAGGAGTTTCCCCACATCAGGATCTCGAGCGCGGCTTACCTCGACTCCAACAGCCCGCCCACGAAGATCCGCTGCCACAAGAACGTCTCGGTCTTCCTGGCCAACGACGCCCACTCCTGGGTCAAACCGTTGATCCCGTTTACCAAACCCGGGGCCAGCAGTGAACGCTATCGTAAGGCCATCGAGGGCTGGACGAGTATCTGCGACACGGTCCTCGTCTGGGACTACTTCTGCAATTTCCAGCACTACCTGACCCCCATGCCCAACTTGCACGTGCTGGAGCCGAGCATCCGCTACTACGCGAAGCACAAAATCAGGGGCATTCAAATGCAGGGTATCGGCTACCACGCAGCCGGGGATTTCTCCGCATTGCGCACCTGGGTCATCGCGAAGGCGCTGTGGGACCCCTCCCTGAGCGTGGACGCCCTCATCGATGACTTCATCTGGGGGTACTACGACGAGGCCGCGCCGGCCATCATCGAGTACCGCGCTCTCCTGGATCGGATCGCGACTCCCCAGCGAAACCAGACCAACTCGATCTGCTTCTCGATGGACCGCAACTATCCCAATGCGCCCTTCCTCACGCGGGAGTTCCTGGATAAGGCGACAGCCATTTTCAACCGCGAGCTCGCGAAGTCGTCGCTTCCATCTGATATCCGACGCCGGGTAGAAGTTGCCAAGCTGCCGCTCACGTACGTGAAGCTCTGCAAGGGCGGCGAGGGCACCGACGAGCCCTGGGTCTTCCGAACGGACGAGGATTATTCGGTGCTCCTCGCGGATTTCAAGAAGATGGTCGAGCGCGAGAAGATCAGTCACTACGCCGAGGGCAGACCCATGCCCGGCTGGCTGGCCTGCCAGGAGGCGCTGTACGGGCGGCTGCCAGAGAACGTCGTCTATGATCTGTACAAGAACATCGGCGAGGCGAAGACGGAGACTTGCCGCATGTTCAAGCGAGACTTCTTTATGACCCAGGATGCCGTAGACGATGGTAAAGACGAGCGGGAGGGGTTCGCCGTCATTGTTCAGCACCCTCCGGAAGAGGGCGTCGCCAACGCCACTTTCGAGATTGCGCTGCCGGATCTCCAGAAAGGCAAGAAGCTTGTCCTCCAGTTCGCCACCTGTTTCACCCAGCCCACAGCAAACGGAGTGGGCTTCACGGTTCTGGTCAACGACAAGGAGCTCTGGAGCGAAGAGCAGAAGGAGCGCCCGCCCGTGAAGCGCCGCGTCGATCTCTCCGGCTGGGCGGGGCAGACCATAGCCTTGACCTTGCGTACGGACGCTCTGGGCAACGGCGCTTACGACTGGTCGTGCTGGGTGCTTCCGCAGGTAGCCTTCATCGATGCCGTGGCTGCCCGGCCGGGATTCGAGAGCTTGACGCCACTGGGAAAGAACGCCCAGGGGTACCGTGAATGGAAGCATGCTGCGACCGGCATCGTGCTCGTGGAGCTGCCCGGAGGAGACTTCGACATGGGCAGCCCCGAGGCCGAGGAGGGACGGGGCGCCGGCGAGCTCCTGCACAGGGTGACCTTGAGCCCCTTCCTGATCGGGAAGTACGAGGTGACACAGGCCCAGTACGAGGCCGTGATGGAAGCGAACCCGTCTCACTTCAGGGGAGTTCCTCAGCGTCCGGTGGAGGGCGTGTCGTGGAGCCAACTGCACAACCCCGGCAGTTTTCTCCAAGAGACCGGCTTCTGGCTGCCTTCGGAAGCGCAGTGGGAGTACGCCTGCCGCGCAGGTCACCCTGGCCCCTACTCGGGAACTGGAAACCTGGATGACATGGGCTGGTACAGCGACAACAGCGACACCGGTAACGGACGGGAGACGCACCGCGTGGGTCTGAAGCTGCCGAACCAGTTCGGCCTTCACGACATGCACGGGAATGTCTTCGAGTGGGTCGAGGACTCCTCGGAGCCGAATTTTTACTCGCACCCGGAAGCGGCCGGTCCGGATCCCGTCCATAGGGGACCGCCAGACTGCGCCTTCGAGGATCCACCGTGCGCTTCCGGAGAGACCTGCAACGCCCCTTTCTGCGCCAGCTACCGGGGCGGCAACTTCAGCCTCAATCGGTCCTCCAACATAGAGAACTCCAGTTTCTGCCGATCCGGCCACCGCGGCGGCAACAGCCCCGACATGGCCTCTGAGGACGTCGGCTTCCGCGTCGTCCTGTCGGCAGCACTGTAGTGGAAGAAGCAGGCGAGACGCCTGCACCACAAAGAAAGGATGCTCGCCAGTAGACTGCAGCAGAAACTTTCGTCTTTGACGGTAGCGTTTGTCGCCGACGCCAAGGTTCGGCTGGGACTGCCGGACAGCCATCTGGACCCCGGCATCCGGCCGGCGGTACCCGGCAGTCGGATGCTCGGGCCAGCGGTGACGGTCCGGCTCGAGGTAGCTCAAAGCGCGGAGGCCGCCGACCTCTCGCTCCTGACGAAGGCCTACAGCGCTCGTCCAGAGGCCGGGTGCATCATGGTGATCCAGGTGCCTGAAGAGTTACACGATCGCGCGATTTTCGGAGACGGCGCGGCGACCCTGGCCCGGGCAAACGGGTATGTCGGCGCGCTCGTGGAAGGCGGGGTCCGGGACATCCGCGAGTTGGGAGAGATGCAGTTCCCGCTGTTCTCCCGCACCATCACTCCCGGATACATCCTGGGCACGGCCTCGGCGGTGGCGACCCACGAGCCGGTCCTGGTTGGCGGCAGGACCATTCACAGCGGCGATCTGATTTTCGGCGACACCGACGGCGTGATTGTCTTGCGCCCCGACGAGGTGGACGCCGCCGTCGAGCGCGCGCTCCAGATCAAGGACTGGGAAGATCGCTTTCACGCCATGCTGGCGTCGGGTCACAGTTACGAAGAGACCACGGAAAACCTCGGACCGACACCGTAATTCTCGTGGAAAAAGACGAGCACTACCTCAAGAAAGAGCTGTACGAGCTGGTCCGAACGACTCCGGAGATCTTCGAGTTTCTGCAGGCGGGCTCTCTGGATGGGATCTGGTACTGGGATATCCAAGATCCCGAACACGAGTGGCTAAGCCCACGGTTCAAGGAAGTGTTCGGCTACGAGAAGGACGACGTCCCACACACGTCAGCGTGGTGGCAGGAAAACATATTTTCGGAAGATCTTCCGAAGGTCCTCGACAATTTCAACAAGCACTGCGCCGATCCCAACCACCTCTATGACCAGATCGTGCGCTACCGGCATAAGGACGGTTCGACGGTTTGGGTTCGTTGCAGAGGGCTCGCCATCCGGGATGCAGACGGCAAACCCTTACGGATGCTAGGAGCGCATACGGATGTGACTCAGCTCATGCGGATAGAAGAAGAGTTGAAAGGCAAAGTGAAAGAGCTGGAGAGCATCAATGAGATCATGGTGGACCGGGAGCTGAAGATGGTGGAGCTCAAAGCGGAGATCAAGGCCTTGAAGGCCCGCCTCAAGTAACTGACAACACCCGGCCTCTCACTGCTGAACACCCGAAAGTACCGTAGTTCGTCTCTTCATTCACCTGCACTCGTGATCGTGATCTCGGGAGACGGGGCGAGGACCTCGATAATGTTGTCGTCCCCGTAGAAGAAATGGTGCAAGCACTCCTCGTCAAGGAGCATCTCGAGATGCTCCCTGGGGAAGGCGTCGTTAAACTTTGCCAACCACGGTGAACTGGGATAGGTAGCTGTGCGACCGATCTCCCGAGTGGTGCAGACGTCGTCGGCGCCGGCGGGATAGAACGACTCGTCCATCACGCGGTACGCGAGGCTGCGGCCGAAAGAGAAGCGACACTCGACTTGAGTCTGCCGATCGCAGGCCACGATCCCCCAAAAACCCTCCGCCGTTGCAATGTCGACGCTCAAAATCTCCGCATCAGAGACCGGAGTTTCCCACCGAACGAGGGGACTCGAAGCCATGCTACCTCCTTGGGCATTGTGGTGCCGGCGTCTCGCCTGCCTGCACCAAGCATTAATGCTATCCAAATCGTTGACGATCATTGGCCACCAGGCTTGCGCGTCACCCGAGTATACACAACAAAGCAACCGAGGAGGCAGATTACGCAGGCCGCTTTCCACGCGCAAAGCCACCAGGGTTCGTACCACGTTCCGGTTCGCGTCTCCACGATGTCGGAGATCCCGAAGAGCACGAATGCCGCGGCCGCCGCGATACCCAGGGTGCGCAGCTGGAGACGCCTGGCACGTGTCCTCCAGAACACGCAGGCTCCGGCGACGGTCCAGACGGCAGCCTCTGCGTAGTTGAAAAACAGGTGCAGGTTCCTGGCAACTTTGACCGGGATGCGCAGTACCTGCAGATACAGAAGCAGCCCGAAAGCCCCAAGTACGAGCACCACTACCAGGAACGGAAGTCGGCGTCGCAGACGCCCCCGTGACACGCAGCGGACCATGAGTCGAGTGTAGCCCACGTCCGCTTCTCACGCCAGCGGAGTGTGGCACCTCGTCAAAGACGGACCTTCACCTCGCGGACATCGGGGTTGCCGGCTGCCCCGTAGCGTTTCGTGACGACTGCGTGCTGAGTGGCTGCGTGAGTACGGAGAATGGGCGCCACCACGTCAAAGAGTTTGTCTGCGTCCCGACCGTACAGGAAAAGGGTGCAGTGACCTCGGCCCAACTCGTCCCCGTCGTACTCTCCGGCCTTCGAGCTTTTGACGGCGCGCTCCAGCTTGTCGGCGATGCCATGGAGAACTTGTCGTTCAGCGGGAGTCCCGAAACCTTCGTCCGACAGCTTGACGCGTATGAGGACCGCGTGCTCCTCAGCTTCGCGGTGGGGTTTCACTGGCACGTCAGGCGGCGGGCGGGGCTCGCGCGCAATTTTACGCGGATAGGTCAGGACCAGAGCGAAGAGTACTACGGCCCCGACAGCCGTGATCACTAACGTCGTACGGCGACTCACCGGTACACTCAATGCCTCCCTGAGTACTCTGGCCCTAGCAGTCCGTTGAAAAAGTGCTGCCAGGTTCGGTGACGTTTACTCCGTGCCCGTGCCCGACTCCCGCCCCTCACAACTCGAGCTCCGGAGAAATAGTGTGGATGAACTGCCGGGTCGCGGCCGATATCGGCCGCCCTCTGTTGATGACCACGCCATAGCTGCGCTTGGGAAAGTAACGGTGGATGGGAGCCGTATGCAGCTTTTCGTCCCCGGTCAGGCAATGGTTCATGACGATGGCGATCCCGAGTCCCAGCTTGACGTAGGTCTTGATCACCTCGTACCCCCCCACCTCCAGCTTCACCTCGTGCGGCAAGGAGTGCTCGGCGAAGACCATCTCGATCAGCCGGAAGGTGCTCAGATGTCTCGGCGGCAGGATCAGGGGATACTTCGAGATATCCTTGAGGCTGATCCGCTTCCTCTTCGCCAGGGGGTGATCCAGACTGGTGATGAGCATCGGTTCGTAGGACACGAACGGGTGAAAAAGAATATCCGTCGGCGTATCCAGCATCGGCCCCACGGCCAGGTCCACGTCCCCGGCACGGAGCAACGCCAACCCCGCCTTTCCTGTGACGTTGTGAAGCCGGAGGTCCACCTGCGGATACTCGCGCACGAAGCGCTCGATATAGGGCGGCAGAATATACTGGAGGGTGGACCCACCCGCCGCAACGCTGACCTGGCCCCGGGTGAGGGAATCCCGCTCCGAGGCGAATTCGTCGTCCAGCGCGTCGATGCCTTCGACCAGCGGGCGAGCCAGCTCCAGGAGCGCTTCACCGTCACGGGTCAGTCGAATCCGTGGCCCCCGCCGCTCGAAGAGCTGAGTGCCCAGCTCCGCTTCGAGGGCCTGGATCTGCAGGGACACGGAGGGCTGGGAGAGAGACATCTTCGTGGCCGCCCCGGAGATGCTCCGTGCGCGCGCGGTATAGTAGAAGCCGCGCAGCTGCTGCATGC
>Ga0315336_1005322_pt1 | contig 14179 bp, 6 predicted proteins | sample ASW5metaG_FD_204512 | JGI IMG/M metagenome (GOLD analysis project Ga0315336, IMG submission 204512) | Ammonia-oxidizing marine archaeal communities from Monterey Bay, California, United States - ASW #5 | ecosystem: Environmental > Aquatic > Marine > Intertidal zone | place: USA: California...
GTGCGGTGTCACCCTACTGGAAAAAAGTGCGCGCGCGGGGATTTTTTCGAGAAGACGTTCCAACAACGGCCGCGTTTTGCAGATGAGTAGGGTAGCGGGGCAGCCAAGAGACCAAAAGTCAGGAGGTAACGATGAGACACGCCGGGATCTTCTTTTGGATAGGAATAGCGGCGCTGTTTCTGAGCCAGCGTCTCCCGGGTCAGAGCTGCGGATTATTTCAGCCGGCGCAGAGCTTTGCCGCGGGTGACGCCCCTTCCTCGGTGGTCGCCGCGCACCTCGACGGGGACGGCATCCTCGACCTGGCCACCGGGAACACCAATTCCGACAACGTTTCGGTTCTCATCGGCAACGGGAATGGCACGTTTCAGCCGGCGCAGAGCTTTGCCGCTGGTGACGGCGCTCGGTCCGCGGTCGCCGCGCACCTGGACGCGGATGCCATCCTCGACCTGGCCACCGCGAATTGGCTTTCCCACAATGTATCGGTTCTCATCGGGAACGGAGATGGCACGTTTCAGTCGGCGCAGAGCTTTGCCACGGGTAGCTTCCCTCGCTCGGTGGCGGCCGCGCACCTCGATGGGGATGGCATCCTCGACCTGGCCACCGCCAGTCAAGAATCCGACAACGTCTCGGTCCTCATCGGCACCCCCACCACCCTGGACTGCAACACAAACGGCGTCCCAGACGTGTGTGACCTCGCCATTGACTTCACATCTCCGGACTCCCATACGGTTGGGTCTCTCCCCGAGTTCTTGACGGCAGCGAAGATGGACGGCGACGACCGCATCGACCTGGTGGTCCCGAACTTCAACTCGGATACCATCTCGCTCTTGATCAACGCCGGAGGAGGGACGTTTCAAAATGCGGTGCATGTGGCGGCCGGAAACGGTCCGACCTTCGTGACGGCAGCCCAGCTGGATAACACGGGCGGCGCGGATCTGGTCGTCGCCAATCAGCTCGCAGGCAACGTCAGAGTCCTGCGGAACTTTTCGGCAGGGTCTTTCGAGTCCAACCAGACCTATACAGTCGGAAACGAACCGACTTCTGTAGTCGCTGCCGCCCTCGACAACGACGCCCACCTGGACCTCGCCGTGGCAAATTTCAGCTCGGGCACCATCTCCGTCTTATTCAATGACGGCACCGGCCTGTTCCAGGCGGCACCCGCGCCTTTGACCGCAGGACCGAGCCCGGCTGTCGTGACGGCTGCCGACGTGGTCGGTGATGACCTCCTCGATTTGATTGTCGCCAACAATGTTTCCTCGGGCACCGTGTCGGTGTTCAGAAACCTCGGAAACCAGAATTTTTCCGCACGAGTCACTTGTCCAGTCGGAAGCAGGCCCTACACAGTGATCGCCGCCGATCTAAACGGGGACGGCGATATGGACCTCGCCACAGCGAACACCACGAACAGTGTCTCCGTGCTTCTCAACACGGGAGGCGCAGGATGCCCGTTCGATACCGTGACCTATGCCGTCGGAGCAACGCAGCACGCCGTGGCGGCGGCCGATATCAACAAGGACGGTCACCTGGACCTCGCGTTTGCCAATTTTGATACAGGGGACGTTGGGGTTCTACTGAACCGCGGGGACGGGACGTTCTCTGCGAGTGATGTCCTGAGCTTTGACGTCCAAGCAGGCCTTCTCGGGCTTGCGGCCGCGGACCTGGATGGAGATGACGTCCCGGACCTCGCCGTTTCGCGCCGCGCGGGTGCCGGTGGTCTTCCCAATGGCACGACCGTCTCCGTATTGCTCAACGGGACGACCAGTTTCGACTGCAACTCCAACGGCGTCCCGGACGAGTGCGACATTGTAAGCGGCACGTCACAAGACACCAACTCGAACGGCCGTCCGGATGCGTGTGAGCCGTTCCTGCTCCCCGGCGACTGCAACCAGGACGCCGCCCTGGATCTCTCCGATGCTTTGTGCGGCCTGGGGGTGCTCTTCACCGGCAATCCTCCCCTCTTCCCCTGCGGAGATGGAACGCCAACGGATCCGGGCAATATCGGGCTCATGGACTGGCAACCGGACGGCGGTGTTGATCTCTCCGATGTCCTGGGGCTGCTCCAGTTCTTCTTCTTCAGCGCCGACGCGCACCCGTTGGCGGTTCCGGGGGCGGAGACGACGGCGTGCGTTCCCATCGCGGGTTGCTCGAACAATTCCAATTGCCCGTGACACTCCCCGCTTTCACTTCACCCTACCAAGAACCCCCCGGAACGCCTCCGCGGTCTTCTCGATGTCCTCGTCGGTGTGGACGGCGGAGAACCATCCTCCCGGCCAGGGGCTCATGTCGACACCCTCGAGGATGAAGGCCGCGCGGATTTCGAAGGCCAGGGATGACGGGGTGGCTTTCAGCACGGTGGCGTCCACCTTTGCGCTCTGGATGTCCTCGAGGCTGATGTCCCTCTGCTCGGGATTCGGAAAGATGTGGAAGGCCGAGAAGTCTCCGTAGACCACCCAGTTCCTGTCCTCCTCGCGCAGGACCTGGTTCATGGCGGCTCGTAACGTTTCCGCGCTGGCGTTCGCCTTCGCGCAAGCATCCGTCGACTTGATGAGCTTCAGCGCGGCCACGCCTGCCGCGGCAGCGACCGGGTTGCCATTGAATGTTCCTTGATGGGGCACCCGGTGCTCCTCGTTCCACTTCTCATCGTCGCGAATCGCTATCACATCGAGAACGTCCGCCCGGCCGAGCAGAGCTCCGCCCGGGAATCCTCCGGCCACGGCCTTGGCCACGAGCGCCACGTCCGGCGTGACGCCGTAGTGTTCCTGGGCCCCTCCGGGAGCAACCCGGAAGCCGCTGATGACTTCGTCGAACATCAGCAAGACGTTGTGCTTTTCGGTGAGCTTCTTCATATCCGCCAGGAACTCGCCGCCAGGCAACGGCACGTGGCCGAAGCTGGCTCCGGTCGGCTCGAGGATGACCGCCGCCACATCGGCGTTGTTTTCGAGCGTCTGACGGAGATAGTCCAGATGGTTTGTGGGGCAGACGCTGATGTTTTCGGTAAACGTGCGAGGAACGCCCGGGGGGATCTGGCCATCATAATGGGAGATGGCAGCGTACGCCACCTGGTCGTGCCAGCCGTGAAAGTTGTGGCTGAAGCGTACGATGGTGTTCTTCCCCGTGAAGGCCCTCGCCACGCGAAAGCCGAGGAGGGTCGCCTCCGTTCCGGAGTTGGTGAAGCGAACCTTTTCGGCGCACGGCACCATTTCCCTGATCAATTCTGCCCACTCCAGCTCGAGCTCGTGCGATGCTCCGTAGTGAGTGCCCTTGGAGAGCTGCTCCTTGACCGCCTCGACGATCACCGGGTGATTGTGTCCCAGAAGAAGCGCCCCGTGGCCGCCGAAGTAATCGACGAGCTCGTTTCCGTCCACGTCCCACTTGCGGGATCCACTGGCGCGTGCAACGAATACGGGGTGGGGTGGGCAATGCCGAACATCGTGAGTCACACCACCCGGAAAGATGTTTCGAGCTCGTTCGTACAGGCGTTTTGACCCGGGTGTTTTGGCAATGTAGTCGCGGGCGACCGAAGAATCTGTCTTGTGCAATGGAAGCCTCCAGCTGGTTTGTGACAAGGCAATATGGTCGCATGTTTACCGCGCAGATTCCAGTCTGTGGGGCGTTCTGTGAGGGGGCAGTTGTGGTTCAGGGTGTGCAGATGCACTCAGGGCTTAATGCTTGCAAGCGAGAGGCCTGTACCACAATGCTTCGGGGATGGGGAGAGGGGGACGGATGAAAGTTGCGCGCTATTCCTTCAGCACCATGTCGATGCACATGACTGCGCCGATGATGAGGAGGCGCACCGGGTTGTCCGGGGGCACCTTCTTCGAGATCTCGAGGACGTAGTTGTCGGCGGTGGTGAACAACTCCTTACCGATACCCGCCCACTTCTTCGAGACGTGCGCCAGTTCGACGTCCCCATTCATAAAGCGAAAATCCCAGCCCGTCCACTTCCCCTTGAGGGTACACAGGACCTGATCCTGAGGGTCGAGCACGTTGAACTTGCCGCCAATGGAGAACAACTTCTGTTTGAAGCCACCGACGAGGACGTTGTCCTTGTTGAACACCTGCACCTTCGACAGAAAAAAAGACACTCCCCGGCTCACCCTGATGAGAGTCTCGCCGCCCGGAACGCGGATCTCGATGTTGAAGGGCGTCATGCGCTTGTAGTCCGTAAAGCGGAGCATCTTCGTGATGAAGCCCAGCTTCTCTTCGCGGCACTCCACCAGAATCTCACCGCTTTGCGGATCGAGGATGTCGAAATTGTTCGCCGCCTTGAACATGCCGACGTGCTCTTTGACGAGGAACAGGTTCCGATTCAGGACATCACTCTGCTGGGTCACCTCTTCCATGGGTCTCTCCTGTCAAAGGGTCGTTTTCAAGAGGCTTGTAATCCAAGACTACCGCTGCCCCTCCTCAAGGTTTCGGCACTTACAGCCTGGGGCTTGATTCGCCGATTTGATAAAGAAGTGGCCGAGCTGAACCCGGAGTCCGGCACGCCATGTGCAGTACATCGCCTCAGGAGCTTTGGTAAACCATGTTCACGGCCTCGATCGACCTTTCCGATAACCTCCCCGCCAGCGATCTTTTGCCCAGCACCCCGGTGAACACGCGCTGGGACTGTCAGGAGCAGCTGAGGCTGATCGGCGAGCATAGGACGCAACTCTGCCAGGAGTTAGGTTACGACGTGAACCCCGAAGCCGCGGCCTCCGACTGGATCGAGAAGTACGCCGCCTCCTGGCGCCAGGCGAGAGAGCGGCGGCTCCCGTTCGTCCTGGTGCCCTCTTCGAGCAACTGAGCCGGGCAGCGCGCACCAAAGAAATCGCTTCCTCCAAGCGTCAGGAAGGCTGACAGCTTACATTCGGCGGGCTGTTTCCCTATCCTGATGGGGCTCATGACAAACTTCCCGAGCCTTCCACTGGCAGCCACCGCCGACTCCGAGATCCTAGGGTGGACTCAGTGGGTCGTCACCGGGATTGCGGTCGTGGAACTCCTCTTCCGCCTGGGCACGGCAGTGCGGATCATCTGCCGCCGCTGGCCCACCGGGGCGACGCTTTCCTGGCTGGCTCCGGTCCTCGTCAGCCCGATCCCGTTTCTGGCGACGGTCGCCTACTGGGTCATCGGGGAGAGCCGGCTGGGGCACAAGCGCGCCCGGCGTGAGCAGGAGATTCTGGAGCCTTACCGGCGCTTCCGTGAGGAGCTCTGCTCCCGGGAGCACATCGACTTTTCAACCCTTTCCCCGGCGAGTGAGAGTCTGCACCGAGAAGCCGAGAGCCTGGTCGGAGTTCCCGGACTCCCGGGAAACCGCCTCCAGCTGATTTCCGACAGCGAGGCGGCCCTGCGCTCCATCATCGTGGACATCGACCGGGCGAAGAAGTCCTGTGACCTTCTCTTCTACATCTGGCACCCGGGGGGGACGGCCGACGAAGTGGGGGAGGCGCTGATCCGGGCCTCCGGGCGGGGAGTCACCTGCCGGGTACTCCTCGACTCTCTCGGTAGCGCCAAGTTTCTCAAGTCCCCCTTGTGTCGCCGGATGCAACAGGCTCGAGTGACGGTGGTGAAAGCTCTGCCGGTGGGCCTTTTTCGTTCCCTCTTCGTCCGCTTCGACCTGCGCAACCACCGCAAGATCGTTGTCGTCGACCATGAGGTTGCCCACACCGGCAGCATGAACCTGGTCGATCCCCGCTTCTTCAAGCGAGGCGCCGGGGTGGGGCAGTGGATCGACGCCATGGTGCGGGTCGAGGGTCCCGCGGTCGAGCTCCTCGCGGCGGCCTTCCTGGTGGATTGGGAGATGGAGACGGGTGAAGGACTCTCGAGCGGGCCCTACGAGCTCCCGCAGCACGAGAACGTCGGCACGACGCCGGTGCAGCTCGCCGTCTCGGGTCCGGGAATGACGGCGGGGATCATCTACAAGCTGCTGATCTCGGCCGTCTACAGGGCCCGCCGCGAGCTCTTCATCACGACGCCCTACTTTGTACCGGACGACGCGCTGCGCATGGCGCTCAAGTCGGCCGCCCGCCGCGACATCGACGTCAGGATTACCGTGCCCAGGAGGGTGGACTCGTTGCTCGTGCGCTGGGCAAGCCGCTCGCATTTCGACGACCTCATCGCGGCCGGGGTAAAGATCCTCCAGTTCGACGCCGGTCTCCTCCACACCAAGGCCGTAACGATCGACGGGGAGACCGGGTTCCTGGGTACGGTGAATCTCGACCAGCGGAGCTTCTGGCTCAACTTCGAGCTGACGCTCCTCATCTACGACTCCGCGTTCGTGAGCGAGCTGCGCGCCCTGCAGTTGTCTTACAACTCGAACGCAACGGCCGTGGACCTCGCACGCTGGCGTCAGCGCCCCTTCGTCAGGGAGTTTGTCGAAAGCGCTGCGATGCTCGCTGCTCCGGTGTTGTGAGAACGGGCAGCGCGCTGGGTCACTAGAATCAAGGAGTCATCGAAATCCGGCGCGTTTTTCTATGCGCACCTCAGGAGTGTTCGGTGTTCAGTGTTCGGGAAAGAACGAAGAACTCAGAGAGAAATCCACGAAAGATCGAAGACGGCACGGTCCTATGGAAGAATCGAAGGGGGCCTTGCATCGGAGGCCCTGAACACTGAACTACTGAACACCTTATTTCCTTGTTGTTTACCCTCCCACCAGGCGTAAGATGCGATCAGGGCTCGGGCGTTGCCATCGCGAAAAGGAGGGAACCCCATGTCGCGAGGAATTCGGTCGCTATCGCTCTCGACCTGTATCTTCGTACTCACCGTCTGTCAGCCCCTTTTGGCCGAGGATGCCGCCATCCTCGTGGGTCCACAGGAGCTCCATGCGGGGGGGCAGTCCGCATTTACTGTAACCACTCTCGACGACGCGACACGAGCGGCCATCGCTCGCCCCGTCGTGGTGACGCTCCTGGAGGGCGAGAGGCGCGTCTCGACCCTTTTCGTGGGAGGTACGGGTCTCCAGGGGCACGTGCACGTTCCCTTCCAGGTACCGGCGCTCGATGCAGGTTCCTACACCATGGAGGCCCAGGTGGTCGGTGTCGACGATCCCTTGCGCTTGCTCGTCACAGTCTCGCACGCCCCGGCGATCCTGATCGAGACCGACAAGCCGATCTACAAGCCGGCGCAGACGATCCAGGGGCGGGTCCTGCTCGTCGACAACGCCTTGCGACCGACAAGCGGCGAGGTGGAGGTTTCGATTCACGACGCGAAGGGCATTCGCATCGACCGCCGCGAGCTCACCGCAAACGAGTATGGCGTGGCCGACTTTTCGCTCGACCTCGCTAGCGAGGTCAACTTCGGTGTCTGGAAGATTCGTGCCCGCTCGGAGTCGGTAGAGAGCGTGCGTGACGTGCGCGTGGAGGAGTACACGTTGCCGCGGTTCGACCTCTCGCTGAGTTTTCCTCGCTCGTGGGCGCTCGTCGACGAAAACATCACGGGCACCGTGAACGCTCGGTACTTCTTCGGGCGCGACGTCGAAGGCGCCGTCGTCCTGAGCGCGAAACGCTGGGTCGGTGCGTGGGAGGAGTTCGACCGCGTCGAGGGGAGTCTCTCCGGGGGTGAGCTCGCTTTCAGCTTGTCTCCCGTGGGCTTCGTCGCCGGCTCCCCCGGAAACTCCGGCCAGGGCTCGGTGACGCTCGACGTCGAGGTCACCGACTCGACGGGACACACGCAGTCGACCACCGATGTCCTCACCATCACCGAGTCATCCCTCGTCCTCGGGTTGATTCCACGAGCGAGTTACCTGAAGCCCGAAATCCCTTTCGAGGTGCTCGTGACGGGGAGGACCCCCGAAGGCGAAGCTCTGGATGCCCAGGTGACCGTCAACGCGGAGTACTTCGGTGAGTTCGGGGACTCGCAAAGCGTAGAGCAGGCGACGGTGGCCGTGGTCGGTGGAAGCGGCATGGCCGCGTTTTCGCCGCCGCCGGAAGCCTTCTACGCCGACCTCACGGCGAGCGCTTCGCGCGACGGTCGCTCGACCAGCACCTCGGTTCGCCTCGAAGGGACCTATTCCTCCGGTAGCAGCTTTGTCTCCCTCACTCGCGACGACGGAGAGGGACCCGCCTCGGTCGGGTCCCAGCTGAGCTTTTCGACCGTGTCCACCCATCCCGGTACGGTGTATTACGAGGTTTACGCGGGGGGCCGGACGGTTTTCTCGGAAGCGTCCGAGTCCGACAGCTTCTCCCTTGCCGTCACCACGCAGATGATGCCGAAGGCGAGAGTGGTCGCCTACAAGATCAACCCGAACAACGAGATCGCGGCCGACAGCCTGAGCTTTGACGTTCGTCTATCGAGCTCGATCGAGGTGGTTGCCGTTTTTGACCACGAGGAAGTCAAGCCAGGGGATCCCGTGGAGGTGACCATCGACGCCGGCACGGGCGAGAGAACGCTGCTGGGGGTGTCGATCGTCGACCAGTCGGTCCTTGCGCTCGGAAGGAGTCGGCTCCACCTCGCGGAGGTGTTCGGCGAGCTCGAGCGCCGCTTCCTCGAACCAAAGGCAGAGGCGCACGAGCCGGATGGAGGGGAAGGGCCTGGAGGACCTGCCCCCGGGGGCATTGTCGCGGATATGTGGTCCCCCCCACGCATCCACGGCGCAGAGGATGTTCTCGAGGAAGCCGGCCTTCAGGTTGTGACCAGCGGGAGCGTCTGGATTCAGGCAGGAAGGCAGCTCTGGGATGACCTCGCGGAAGCCGACGGTCCCCCCCAGGCGGTCCCCGGAGCGGGACCCAGCGGGACGGCTCCCCCCGCTGTTCGCGTCCGGCAATTTTTTCCCGAAACGTGGGTCTGGCAGCCCCTGCTTCTCACCGACGAGTCGGGAAGGGCGACCCTCAGCCTTACAGCTCCGGACAGCATCACGAGCTGGAAACTCAGCGTCGTGACGAGCAGTAGCGCGGGAATCGGTTTCGGAGAAAGTGACCTCACCGCGTTTCAGGACTTCTTCGTCGAGCCGTCGCTACCCTCCTCCGTAACGCGCAACGAGGAGTTCCCGATCAAGGTGGATGTCTTCAACTACCTCGATGAGGTGCAGGACGTCGCGCTGAGCTTCGGGGAGTCGGAGTGGTTCGAGCTCCTCGGTGACGGCGAGCTCCAGGTGAGCGTGCCGCCGAACTCGGCGACGTCCGTACACTTTCCGATCCGACCCGGGACGCTCGGCGAGCACGATATCGAGGTTACGGCCATCGGATCCACCCTCTCGGACGCCGTCAGGCGGAAGATAACCGTCTCGCCGGAAGGAGTTCCGACCGAGCTGGTCTTCAACGGTGTGATCGAGCCGGGAGATGCCCTGCCCCTCGACCTCTCCTTCCCGCATTCCGGCGTGGAGGGATCGGAGCGCGCCTTCCTGCACGTCACCCCCAGCCCCGTAGCGCAGACGATGGAGGGAGTGAGCGATCTTCTCGACATGCCGTACGGCTGTGGTGAGCAGAACATGATCTTCCTCGCCCCCGACATCGAGATTCTCAAGTACCTGCGCGAGATCGGCGAGCTTTCGACCGAGATTCGGGCTACAGCCGAGTACTACGTGAACGTCGGCTACCAGAGGCAGCTGACGTTCCAGACCGAGGATGGCGGTTTTGCAGCGTTCGGCGGCGCGGAGGGGAGCCTCTGGCTCACGGCTTTTGTTCTCTCGACGTTTTCTGGAGCGCGGGAGGTACGCGACATCGACGAGGCGGTGCTCGCCCGAGCGGCTGGGATGCTCGTCTCCCGTCAGAACCCGGACGGCTCATTCCTCACGGATGACTTTCTCATCCACAAGGAGATGGACGGCGGTCTCGAGAACCTCGTCGCCATGGCGGCTTACGTCACCAACGCTCTCACCGATTACGCGGAGGGTGGGCAGCCGGCTGATGAGGTGCTCACGGCGATTTCGCAAGCAGCGGCCTACCTCAGGGATACGAGGTCATCGGTCAACGACGATGCCTACTCCCTCTCGATCGTCGCTGTCGCTCTTGGTAAGGTGTCCGGCTTCGAGGCGGAATCGGAGGCGGTGATCGACCGCCTCCTCGAGCTCGCCATCGACGAAGGCGTGGGACTCCACTGGGAACCGTATCCCGTCGAGACCACCGGCTACGCCGCCATGGCCCTTCTCACCGCCAACGGGGGTGCGGGCCGTCCGCAGGCGGGGCTCGCCGTCGACTGGCTTTCGACCCAGCGTAACGCGCTCGGTGGTTACGGCCAGTCGACCCAGGACACCGTGGTCGCCATCCGGACTCTCTTCCTTGCGGCAAGCAAGGCGAACCGCGACTTGAACGTCAACCTGTCCGTCGTCTCCGGGGCGGAAACCATCTGGAGCCTCGTGGTCAACGCCACCAATTTCGACCTCCTGCACACGACCCCGCTGCCCTCAGGGGACGGCATGGGCGAGCCGTTCGAGTTGCGTGCGAGCGGCTCGGGCAACGTCGGTTACCAGGTGGTCAAGCGCTTCAACCTTCCAGGAGAAGAACTGCCTCCTCCGAAGGACATGCTCATCGGGGTGGAATACCGCACGGCCGGCATCGCGGTCGACGACATCCTGGAAGTACGCGTGCGGCTTCTCTACGGTGGCTACAAGGAACGAACGGGGATGGTGATCGCCGATATCGGCGTGCCCACGGGATTCGCAGTGGTACGTGTTTCCACTGACGCGCTGATCGAAAACGGCATCGTCAGCCGCATCGAGATCGCGGGCCGCAAGGTCATATTTTATCTCGACTCTCTCCTGCAAAACGAAGCGTTCGAGTTCAGTTTCGAGATGCTGGCGCTCTACCCGGTGCGGGCTGAAGGCCCGATCAGTCAGGCCTACGAGTATTACGACAACGACATCCAGGCGCACCACCGTATGGGCGACGTGAATGTCTTCTCGACGCCCGGACCACGATTCTTCCGCGGCGACGCGAACCTCGACCTCGAAGTTGATCTCAGCGACGCCATTCGGATTCTATATTTCCTCTTCGTCGATGCCGAAGCCAGCCCGCTCCTCTGCGAGGACGCGGCAGATACGGACGACAGCGGGGAGCTCGACATCACCGACCCCATCTACCTCTTGCAGCACCTCTTCGTCGGTGGGCCACCCCCGCGCGTGCCGTACACGGAAATGGGCCTCGATCCGACCCCCGACTCGTTGAGTTGCGGTGGGTGAAGGAATGAATAGTGAACAGTGAATGTGAACGTGAATAGTGAATAATTCACATTCTCGGTTCCGCTTCTCTATTCACTATTCAGTTCACGAGATCCCAGACCCCGGAACGCGCTACTCCTCCGGGCAAGGCTCCAGATCGCAGCCCACCTTATCCACCGTCGGGTCGAGGCCTTCGGTGAATGGCCCTGGTGGGAGCGGTTCGCGGCCTTGAAGGAAGAGATAGACGAGCAAGAAGGAAGCGTCCGCGAGGTCGATGCGGCCGTCGTCATTGGGGTCGCAGGCGTCGAGGCATGGAGGGGAGGACTTCCAGGTTCCCACGCCGAAAAGAAAGGAGATGATCTCGGCCGGGTCGGCGATGTCGATCTCCCCGTCGTGGTTGCAGTCCCCGCGCCTGAAAATGGAGCCCGGTATGGTCTCCATGCAGACCTGGCAGTCATTGGTGCCGGCGAGGAAGGACATGTTTTCCGTCGAGATCAAGTTGAACGTGGGAATGTTGCCGCGACCTTTGATCCCATCCTTGAAGCGGACGTTGAAACACCGGGTCGAGCAGTCCGGGATCTCGGGCCCGATCAGGTCGACGCAAGCGAGCTTTAACGGCACCTCGGTGGGCGGGAGAGTCCGACCGTCGAATGGCGGTTCTGCATCGATCAGGATCGCGAGGATCATCTCACAGCCATCGCCGTCCGACGGATCGTTGTCGCACTGGAAGCTGACGTACTCGGCGTTGAGCGCTGCCGTGATGGAGTCGGGTGGCAAGCGGATGGAGTCCTCGATGCAGGTGAGGCGGCAGTCGAAGGTCAAAGCCATCGAAAGGCCCTGCAGGTGGTCGAGCTGCACGTGACCTATCGAGAAGTCCTCGGGCGAGCAGTACCAGAAGAAGAGCTTCACGGGCTCTCCCGGCTTACCGATCGGGGGGAGCGGCTTTCCGTCGGGACCCAGGTCGGGGCCGCCGCACAGAAACTTGGGGCCGAGGAAAGGAGCACAGATCTCGCAATCGAAGGTGTCGGGCGTAAACGACTCGCCGTGGATGGAGGCGATGTTCTTGATCGGCACCCTGCCGTTCCCGTTGATACCGTCGCAAAAACTGACGGGCAGACAGAAACCGGGTTTCGCGAGTGGCCCCACCTCCATGTCGACACAGGCAAGCTTCAAGAGGGCCTCGGTGGGTGGCAGAAAGCGATCGATCGGTGGCGCGAGGTCCATGAGGAGGCCGATCACCATCTCGCAGCCATCTCCATCGTTCGGGTCGTTGTCGCACTGGAAATTGATGAAGTCGGGCGGCAGCGTGCTGAGGATGCTGTCAAACGGGATGTGGAACGACGGCTCAATGCATGTGAGGTTGCAGTCGAAGCAGAGCGCCATGGAAAGCGCATCCAGTTCCGTGATGGGTGAGCAGTACCAGAAGCAAAGCTCGACTTGCTCCCCGCGCTCGACGTCCTCTAGCCGGGTCGGTAGCCCGTCCGACCCGAGGGGGCCCCCGCAGAAAAACTTCGGCAGCGGTCCGACGCAGACACGGCAGTCAAACGTTCGCGGTGGAACCACTCCCGAGGGTAGCTCCACCATGTTGGATGCGGTGGCGCTGTCCTGATACTCGACGGCGAGACAGCGGCCCAGGGTGTCGTCGGTGATTCTCACCCGAACGCCGCCGAGCTTCCGCGGTTGGCCGGTCAGCGGGAGGAGTATGCCCGTCTGGGTTTGGCTCGAGAAGCCGACGATCTCGAGGACCATTTCACACGGACCCGGGCCGGCCGGATCGTTGTTGCAGGTGAAGTTGATGAAATCGGCCTGGTCGAGATTGGGAATGTCCGGCGCGAGCTGGAAGGTGCCCTCGAGGCACTCCAGGCGACAGTCGAAGCGGATCGACTGTGTCAGAGCGAGCACCGCCTCGGCGGGAGAGCTGTACCAGAAACAGATCTCCACCTCGTCCCCCGGCTCCCCGGTCAGCAGCTCGGGTCTGCCATTGGCATCGAGCGTATCCGAACCGCAGTAAAAGCTGGGTCCTTGCATGACGCAGACTTCGCAGGGGTGGGTTGTCGGCGTTACCGAGAAGTTCTCGACCGCGACCAGATTCTTGATCGGGACGTTGCCGCCCCCGTTGAGCCCGTCGACGAAGAGAATGTCGAGGCACTCGCCCTCCTGCACGGCCCCCCCAATCTCGAGGGTGACGCAGGCAAGCTTGAGCGGTATTTGGGTAGGGGGTAGGAATGACTCGCCGAAGGGCGGAAACGAGTCGACCAGGATGCCGAGGATCATCTCGCACCCGTCTCCGTCGTCGGGATCGTTATCGCAGTGGAAATTGACGAAGTCCGCGCCCACGATCGCGGTGACGCTGTCGGGAGGCACGCTGAAGGTGTTCTCGAGACAGGTCATGCGGCAATCGAAGGCTATCGACATCGACAGTCCCTGGATCTTGAGTTCGCCTGGATCCGCGAATGTATAGTAAAAACAGACCTCGACGTTTTCTCCGCTCGCGGCCTCGAGGGGAGATGGAAGATTGGACGCATCGAGTGGACCGCCGCAGTAAAATTGCGGGCCGTCTTCATCGTCAAGCCTGGGGATGCACGTAATCCGACCCGGAAAAACTTCGGCAGTCAGATCGAGACTTTCGAAAATAACGAAGTTGTCCCTCAGGGGGTCTCCGAGCACCCCATCGAGAAACCGTACCTCGGTTTGGACCGTGTTCTCGAGGGACCGGTCCACCCCCGCATAGGTGAACTTCGCGACGATCTGGTCGTCGCCCGGGGGAAGCACGTTGCTCAGGAAAGGCTGGAGCAGGTCGAAGACCACAGCCAGGGTGCCTCCGTTGGCCAGGATCTCCGCAGCGTTGAAGTCGGCCTCGTTAGCGTCGGTTGCTGTTCCATCAATGGTGATTCCCTCGAGCGAAAGGACGGCAGATTCATGGGCCAACGCCACTTGAAAGCCCTCGCTCTCCCCGGTCGAGCTCAGCAGGATGAGCACGTCGCCAGTTTCGCCGGCGACGATCACGGTCTCCTGCGCCTTGAGCACGGGCTGGGGAGGAGTACCGCCGCCACCACCCGCCAGCCCGCCCCCGCCTGGTAAGCCTCCGGAGGCAATCGCCAACCC
>Ga0315336_1005323_pt1 | contig 14178 bp, 10 predicted proteins | sample ASW5metaG_FD_204512 | JGI IMG/M metagenome (GOLD analysis project Ga0315336, IMG submission 204512) | Ammonia-oxidizing marine archaeal communities from Monterey Bay, California, United States - ASW #5 | ecosystem: Environmental > Aquatic > Marine > Intertidal zone | place: USA: California...
TACAGGCGGATTATGGAACGGATCAACCAACGTGGTACGCAGGGCAATGTCCCATCATTGATAAAGGCCTCGCAATCATCGCGCCCGCCGGTGATGAAGTTCTAATGATGGCAGTCGATTGCGAGACGGGGGAGATCGCTTGGGAAACGCCCAATTCTGGTGATTGGGAAATGTCGCATTCCTCCATCATGCCGATGACGCTCTTGGGTAAGAAGACGTACGTCTATTTTGCAATTGGGGGCGTAGTTGGTGTTGCGGCTGAGGGTGACGATGTTGGCGCGATCTTGTGGGAGGTGCCTACGGGTATCAATCTAGTGATGCCTTCGCCGGTGCAAATTGGCGGGGACCGCATATTCGTGACGACTGGATACGACGCGGGAAGCATGATGCTCAAGGTTTTCGAAGCGAACCGGGGATACATCGCGGAGATCGTCTCGACCCATCCGGTTGGCGAAGGCTTGTCGTCCGAAATACAGACGCCGATATACAGCGATGGGCTGCTCTATGCCGTCATGCCGAAGAAAGCAGGCGATCTGAGTCGTCAATTTGTTTGCTTCCGACCCGATGGCACCCTTGTCTGGTCGAGCGGAAAGTCCAATCGATACGGCCTCGGCCCATTCCTTAAGGCCGACGAAAAATTTTATTTACTGGACGATGACGGCGTCCTTACGATGTTGGATGCAGCAAAATCAGAGTATGTTCAACTTGGGCGGGCAAATCTCTTCGTTGAGGGACATGATGCTTGGGGCCCGATCGCGCTCGCCGGTTCACGTATGTTATTGCGCGACATGAACAATCTGGTGTGTATCGAACTCGGTGTGGAGTAGGCGAAAAGTAGTCAGGCCTTACTGCGCAGCAGCGACTTGAGTGGGGGCTGGTCCCGGCGTAGCGGTCGTGAGTGTCGCTACGCGTTCAGCGGCGGGGGTGTTCCAGACCGCGACTTCGCCGTCCCAGGCACCGGCGATTACCTTGCCTCCTGCGTGGCCAAATCGGGCTTGGAAGCCCCAGTCGGGGAGTGCGCCGTAGTTAATCAATTCTTTGCCGTTGATGTCCCAACGTTTGAGGACTTTATCGCGGCCTGTCGTGACGAGTTCGTTGGTGGGGCTGAAGTCGACGCTAAACGCGCCGCCGCCGTGAGCATTGAAGGATCGGATTTGTTTGTATTGCCATGTGTGCCATAGGCGCACAGTACCGTCGGCCCCGGCGGATGCTAAATTGACACTGTCAGCAGAGTACGCGAGGTCGTGAATCGCGCCATTGTGACCGCGGAGTTGTTCGACCGCGCGTCCGTTCGCGGCTTGCCAAAGGAAGAGGCCGCCCGCGCGATCGGCCGTCGCCAGCACTTCGCCATCCGGTGTAAACCTGACTGCATATATCCAGTCGGTGTGTTCTTCGAGTTTGTACATCCGTTTGCCATTGGCCGTGGAGTAAACGCTGATGCTCTTGTTGGGTCCGCCGATCGCGATCATACGGTGATCGGGACTGATGTCGGTGGCGAGGACGGTGTCGTAGGCTTCACCATATTTACCCAATCGTTCTCCGGTGCGGACTTGCCAAACAACGGCGCACCCGGATTCACCAGCCGCGCCTCCACCGGCAACGAGGAGTTCGCCATTCACGCTAAAGGTGAGCGTGTGAATTTCACCTTCTTCAAAAGGAAGTGCGCCGAGGAAAGCATTGTCTTCGAGATTGTAGAGCATCACCTGCCGGTATCCGGCGACCGCGAGTAGGGGGGACCGCGGATTCGAGGCGATGGCACGCGCGGGAATACGCGGCGGATTATCAACTAGCAATGGCATGGCCACTTCAGGCATCGGTGGCGGGCCGTCGACGATGTCGGCGGCAACATACATCTGGCCGACTTCTTCACTCTCTTCCTTGGCCAGCATGATCTTAGAACCGCTGTTTTCTGGAGCGCCAAGCGATAGCCACGTACGAATCACTTCGATTTGTGCTTCCGTAAGGGGCTCGCCTTTACCGTCCGGCGGCATGACCGGTGTTTCGGCGCCCGTCACCAGTTTGAACAATCGACTGTTGTCGGCACTACCCGGCTCGATGACTTCACCGGAACTACCGCCTTCCATCAGATACTCAAAATTGTCGAGCTGAAGACCGCCCTTTTGTTTGTCGTCGTTGTGGCACTTCGCACATTTTTCTTGAAAGATCGGAAGAACATGATCGGCAAACGTAACCGCTGGCGCTGCATCCATGTCGGCTTTGGCGACTTGCATTGCGCCGTCGGGTGTGGCCGAAGGCGCGGCTTCGCTGAACAATGCACTCAACGCAGAGACGCGAGCTTTGATGGCTTCGAGTTGGGCGTTGATCGCCTCGGACTGTTGTTGCTTGGCATCCGCTTCACCGCGGAGTCTCGCCGCTTCAGCTTCCCAGGTAGCGGCTTGCGCCTCGTACTCTTTCAGCTTCGCGGCGACAGCGGCCGGATCCAGTTGCAACAACTTATCGATTGAAGCATCGGCCGTTGGTGGCGCTTCTTGCGCAAATGTTGCCGTAGGAATTGAAGCCACAATAATAAGTAGCGCAGTACTTATGCGGAAAAGGTTATCGAGTTTGCTTTGCATCGTACTTCTGTTCTTTCAGTCGATTAATATTTCTACTTAGCTTCAGCGGGGACAGCTGCCGCTTCTGCGGGAGCTGTCGCTGCTTCCGCCGGTGCAGGTGCCGGTTCCACTGGGGCTGGTGTTGGTTCGGCTGGCGCGGGTGCCGGCGGCGGTGGTGGTGGTGGCATTAACGCCTTAACAAACGCGTCCATCGCTGCGATACGTTGGCGCAACGACTGTGCATCCGCATCCAATTTCGCGGCCTGATCGCGTAAGGCTTGAGCATCGGTGCCCAGCTTTCCTACTTGGCTCTTCATTTCATTGACACGTGCCGCGAGTGCTTCCGGCCCCAGTTTTGAGAGTTCATCGAGCACTTGATCGATGTTGGGACCAGCCGGTGCAGGCGCCGGTTCGGCAGGCGCAGGGGCTGGCTCCGCAGGTGCAGGCGCTGGTTCCGCGGCGGCCGGTGGCGCTTCCGCTGGCGCGGGGGCTGCCTCCTGTGCAATCGCGCTGCCGATGCAAACGATCAGGACCAATAGCGATGTGAACCCAATGCGATAAGTGATACTCATGGTAATTACCTCTAGTGATTAAAAATGAACTCTTTGGAATTGACGACGCTCCACATGACGTCTTCCAACGCTGATTGCTTGTCTTCGACGCCGGCCAAATACGTTGCCATCTCGCCACGTTCTTCGTCCGTCGGCTTTCGACTGAATGCCGCGAGCCAAATCTCGTCGATCACGGGATCCGGCTCAAATGTCTCTCCGCCCGTCAACCGGGCAACACGACCGTCGCCCGCCTTTAATGCAGATTGTACGGTACCACCGTTGATCAGGTGAAGCGCTTGGGCAAGCGTCGGCTCGCCGCGGCGTTCGCACACGCAGACCGTGTCGCGTACCGGACGACCGAATAGCGAGAGAAATCGATTCCCGCTCGGGCCGTCGGCGACGGACATGGCGCTCGCGCCGAGTGGAAGATTTGGAAATTTTACTTTCGTCTGCGTGACCTGGCTGATGGCGTCCAACAATTGCTCGGCCGGCAAACGCCGTACCAGTGCGTGTGAGAAGTTGCGGTCGTCTTTGATCTCAGTATCACGCGGCTGGGTCGCCATTTGATAGGTGTACGATGTGCAAATATCGCGAACCAACGTGCGCAGATCGTATTTCTGATCGGTTAGCCGTCGCGCCATTTCATCGAGCAAAGCCGGATGTGAAGGCGGATTCGTTACGCGCACATCGTCCGGCGGATCCGTAATGCCTTTGCCGAAGAAATGTTGCCAGGCGCGGTTTACAAGCGTCTGGGCAAACCAAGGATTCTCAGGCGACGTCAGCCATTCGGCAAGCACCGCGCGGCGGTCTTTTCCGTTGACGTCGGGCGTCGCGCCGCCGAGGAACTTCGGCGCCATCACTTGTCCGTTCTTGGCGTTTTTTACTTCGCCGCCACGGCTATCAAAAATGATGCGTTCGCGTGGATCGTCTGATCCCTTTTGTTTCACCTGCGCAAAGAATGCCGCGAACGAGTAATAGTCTTCCATCGTCCAGCGCTCGAACGGGTGATTGTGGCATTGCGCACACATCACCTGAATGCCCATGAATACTTGCGCGACGTTCTCCGCCATCTTTAGGGTGTCTCGTTCAGCCACATAGAAATTGACGGCAGGGGATGCGAAGTTTCCGCCTTGTGACGTAAGCAGCTCTTGTACAAATTCGTCGATGGGCTTGTTCGTGCTGATGGCGTGGCGCAGCCAGTCGTTGTAACGATGCAGCGCTTTACGATCGAGAATGTTCGCCGTCGATCGCATACGTAGCAGATCCGCCCACTTCATCGACCACACTTCGGCGAATTCCGGACGCTGTAGAAGTTGATCGACCAATTCGGCGCGCTTGTTCTCCGACGTACTTTCGAAAAATGCGCGCGACTCGTCGACGGTCGGCAAGACACCGAGGACATCGACATAAGCGCGGCGAACGAATACTTCGTCCGAACAAAGTTCGGCGGGCGGTATACGCAATTTCCGCAATTTGGTAAAGATGAGCTCGTCAATGTAGTTGTACGGCGTAACCCCAGGCCACTCCATCTGAAGACCTGCAGGCAATGTAATGACTTGGGATACCACAGCGAACGTACCGAAACGGGCCATCAAGTACGCTTCGCCCCGGCCCTTGGCGGTTGCGATGCCTGCATCGTCCATGGTGATGACTAAGTCGTCACTACTACTGAGTACGGATAGATCGGTCACGTCACGATCGGTGCCATCGGAATAGGTCGCGCGAACAACAAATCGTTGTTGCGATCCTTCACCGTCTAACACGCATGCCTTGGGCAGAATATCGACACCGGTCAGTTTTGGCGGTTCAGGCGGGTCGTTTTGCGCGCCCTCATTAATCCACCGCAACAACACGTCGTAGGGCACCGTGCCCTCTTCTATCACCGTGCCGCCTTCATGAATAACCTCGCCCAACGGTTTCAGTAACATAAGGCTTTCATCCGGTGCGCCAGTGTTCAAACGGCGTCCCCGAATTTCACGCGTAAGCCGGGTGTAGTCATTGGGCGGGTCATAACCGAAGAGTGATAGCTGAAACCCATTCTTGCCGCGCGCGCTGCCGTGACACGAACCGGTATTGCAGCCCGCTTTCATGAGCACGGGTTCAACATCGTTGAGAAAACTGATGGGCGGCGTGATCGCGGCGTTGGTGACCGTCACCGGCACCGCGATTTCCTGATCGTCGTGCTTGAAGTACATCGTAGTCTGGCCGTCGGCCATCGCATGGACGCGGCCGTTTTCGTCGCGACGGGCGATTCCTTCAGGATCAAATCGGACTGACGCGTCCGTTGTGAGATCGAGGGTAACGCCGTCCTCGCGTTCGCCCACAAGAATTACGCGTTGAACGTCGTCCTGGCGTTCGATTCGGACTTCCGCCGGATACGCATCAAACGCCGACGCTACATGTGCAAGCGCCAGCGCGGTAGTGAATAAAGCGAAAAGGGTTAGTCTGTAATGCATGATCAATCTTCGCTCTTAGGAAAGCGCGTCTTGCGCTCAGGTTCATCAGGTTTCGGTTCTTCGGGCGCGGCCGCTGGCTCCGGCTCCGGTTCATCCACCGGTGGTGGCAATGGTTTGAACACAGTGACTTGTCCGCTGCCCCATTTGTGCAACACGGGTTCTTCGTTGGCGGTCACCACGGCCTGCACGAAAATGTTCTTGTGTTTACCCGGTGCAGCGTCCGCTGCCACTTCCAAGGGAAACGTCACCTCGGTCACGTCGGCGGCCACATCCAACGTCGGCGCGGTGACACCTTTCGGCAATCCCAATAACTGCGCCTTCGCCGCGCCCTCGTATGCTTGGGCCTGGGCCACTTTCACCAGTAGTTCGATCGGTTTGCCTTGTTCGGTCTCAACGGCGGCCACGTCAAAGGTCATCCAAGGTTCAGCAATTTCGAGTGTGCCGACCTGAGAGCTTACAACATACCCGGCGGATCGCGCATTCAATACCAGCGGCCAAGGACCGACCGCGGCCTTACTGTTTGCATTTATGTGGATGTGCGCTTCCGTTTCCCCTTCGGCGATCGTTGCTGTGCCTGCGCCAACCCCCGGCGATCGCCAAGGCATCGTAATATTGATCGGGGCCGCAAACTCTTCTGCGCGTGTCGCGACGATCTTTACGTTCATCGTGCCGTTTTGCACCAGTGGTACTTGTGGCTGCACAAGTTCGATCGAAAATGGAGCTGGTTCGGCTACGACGAGGGCGAGGCCATCGACATACCGATCCCAAAACACAACCTTGTTCGCTCCCAATATAAGTTTTACTTGCTGATTCATGCCGCCGCGCAATGGGTCGGCTTCGCGATCCCAACGGCCCGTGACGCCCAACAATGAACCTGCAATCGGGGCGTCAATTGCAGCGCTTATGACAACCGGCCAACTGGCGCGGCCGTTGGTGACTGCGTCGCCGTGAATCGTCACACCTTCAGGGACGTTGGCGTATTCAATCGCAATGTCGCCGCCGAAATCCTTTCGGCGCGCAGTCACTTCAACGAATACGCGGTTGCCTTGAGGCACCGCTATCGCCACACGGTCGTTGTTGTTGATGCCCATTTCTAAACTGGGTGTAATCGGCGCCACTTCAACGCGATACGCAAACGTCTCGCCACCGCTTCGCAAATGATCGTGTACACGCAACATGTGGACGCCGTCTTCGGCCAAGGTGATGCGCATTGCGCTATCGGGGCCGCCTTGATCGTCGTTTGATGCCAGATCCGATCCTGACGGATTTTGCACGAGCAATACGCTGTCGAGCGGCGACCCCATCGCACGCGCCCAAACACGCACATCAAATTTCTGGCCGGCCTTGCCCTCGAACGAATACCAATCGTAGTCCTCGGGTTCACCAATGATGCCGTCAAAGGCACCCGGTACCGCGCCTACGGTGGCCTCGCCCTTATTATTATTCGGCTCGACTTCCATGACGCCTGCATGCGGAAACGCACGGAAAGGAACGGCGGTAGGGGCGATTCCTGCTTCGGTCGATGGGGCGAGATCGATGGTCCCGTTCGCATCGGCGGGTACCGTAATCGCCTGAGCGCCGAGTGCTGAGTCGCCAAGCCACGTGACCTGCACCTCCGAGCCGGGAACCCCACCCATAGGCGTGATGCCAAGCGGACGTGGAAAATCGCCAACGTGTATCCGATAGCGGTAATTTCCCGCACCACCGTACGCCGCTTCGCTGATGGCAAGAACGTGACGGCCGGCTTCTTCGGCAATGAACACAAACGCGGCGTCCTGCCGCGCAATCGGAGTGTCGTCTTCGGCCACCCGTTCATGGCCGCTCGGGCTGAACAATCGCAGTTTTGGATCAAACAACGCTTCGCCCAGGCGCAACGCTTCCACTTCGACGGCGATTCGCTGTCCTTCTGTAAGGTCCAACGCAAAATAGTCGACGTCTTCATTCGTGACGACGCCATTGATCGTCGTGCCCAAAGCGATCTTTTCGACTGCTGCGGGATCGTTATTGGGTTCAGTCTCTTTTACTTCGGTGAGCGCGCCAACGCTGAATAGGCGAAGATTGGATACCCCTGTCTTTGTTCTAACGCGCACCCCTTTCGTACCCAACGTGCAATCCGGTGTGATTTCCACTTTGCAGGTAAACTTTCCTGCTTCAATCACACCCATCTCGACTAGCTTGAGTCCAGAATCGTGAAAGATCAGATCAACGGAATCGGCAAAATTCTTGCCGTGAAACGTTAACTCCACCGTCTGTCCCCGCGTCGCGCCCCGCGGTGTGATGGTGCTCAATGCAGGATTTATCGCCCATGCCGAGATTGACATCAACATCGCGAGAGCCACGATCGCAGCTAACGTCTTGTCGCGTATGTCGGATCGAAACGTTCTCATGGGCGCGGTGCGCTATGCCAATACATTGTTGATGATATTCCCGTGGCGAACAATGTCGATGGGCCGACCTCCTGGGCTCATGATCTTGTGTTCGGGGTTGATACCCAGTTGGGAAAAAATGGTCGCAGAAATGTCCGCTGGGCCGACCGGCGCATCGGCGGGTTCGCCGCCGTATGGATCAGTCGCGCCGTGAATTGTGCCGCCCTTGATTCCGCCGCCAGCCAACATCGTGCTAAACGCCTTCGGCCAATGGTCCCGGCCACCGTCATTATTCAACTTCACCGTACGGCCGAACTCCGTGGTCAGCACCACCATCGTCTTATCCAGCAGTCCACGGCTATCGAGGTCGCTAATGAGCATCGACAGACCTTGATCCACTGGCGGCAACTTATTCTGCATCGCCTCTTTAATGCGCTCGTGATTATCCCAGCCGCCGTCCATGATGGTGACGAAGCGCGCACCGGCTTCCACGAGCCGCCGGGCCAACAACAATCGTTGACCAAACGGGTGTCTGCCATAGGCATCGCGCATTTCAGCAGGTTCTGATTCGATGTCAAACGCCTCGCGGGCGTCCTGCGAGCTAATGAGGTTATAGGCGCGTTGGTAGTAACTGTCCATCGCACCAAGCACTTCACTCTGTTCCATACTGGCGAAATGGGAATCCACCGCAGACAACAAGCTCTTACGTGCTTCCATACGCTCGGGCGCGATTCCTGCAGGCAGGTTGAGATCTTGAACTTTGAATCCCTCTTGAGAAGGCTCACCGCCCACGCTGAATGCGCCGTAGGCCGCGCTCAAATAACCCGTACCGAAGAACGGATTGCTGGCATTTGGAATCGCGATGTACGAAGGTAGATTGTTCCGCGGCTCATACTCGTGCGCAACGACGGATCCCATACTCGGATAAACGATTGCGGGACTTGGACGGTAACCGGTGAGCATATTGTGCGTGCCACGTTCGTGCGCCGCTTCACCATGGGTCACCGAACGCAGCACCGCCAACTTGTCGGCCGTACCCGCGATTTTCGGCAGCAGCCCACCAAATTCTTCACCGGTGTTCGTCTTGGCAATGCCCAATTCGCCGCGGTACTCGATCGGCGCGTAGGGTTTCGGGTCAAACGTGTCGATATGGCTCATGCCGCCAGCCATGAATATAAAGATAGCTGATTCGGCTCCCGGGCTCGCAGGCGTCTGCTCAGCTTCCTCCGCTTGAGCATCGCGAAGCGAGAAATAATCGCCGAGCGTGAGCCCCATCCCGCCCAAAACTCCGACACGAAGAAAGTCCCGCCGGCTAGGGCCGGGGCAGGTCACGTTACCGAATCTACCGCTCATTCGTTAGATCCCTTTTCGCATGGACGCATCTTCAGCGTGAACTTAGCGTAAGTCACCGCTCCATAAGGGTATCAAGTCGATGAGCGACCTGGCCAATTGGGCAACCCTACACGCCCCCTCTTCCATGTATCATACCGGTAAGACCTGGAAAAGTTGCATGACAATTCGGGTTGTAAGTCTTTTTGGGTAAACAGTTTACAATACCGATATTACGGCGTCGAGCCCTGGTCAGCGGTCACCGTGTCCACAATCTTCATCAAACGTCGCCCGTATTCCGTATACGACTGATAAAGCGCGTCTTCGTTGTCCGCTTGTTGACCGGTGTGGATGATGGCGGCGAGGTGGGGCTCGATCGAGATGCCGCCGTCATATCCCTTTGATAAAAGGTCGCTAATAATCTCGCGTACATAGCCCTTTCCTTCACCGCAATACGTGTAAGTGTCCTCGCCGTTTTCGCGGATGGCGTCTTTCACGTGGACATAGACGATGTCCTTGTACACGTCTTGGTAATAATCCCAGGCGTCCTGGCCGTATGTGACCGGGTTACCGGTATCAAAGACGACCTTGAGTGCCGGACTGTTCACTTCGCCCAGCAGGATATTGCTGTTTTCAGAAGATAGGCCGCCCCAGCCACTGCAATTCTCGTGGGCGAGAATCACGCCGCCGTCTTCAGCCATCTTGGCCAAGACCTTCATTCGCGAAATCGCCTCGTTGCGCCAGTCAGAATCGCTCAAGGGGGTCTTGTCATCGTTCGGATAGCTCATCACACGAATGAACTGTGTGCCAAGCTTCTGCATACGCGGAATGGCGCGTTGCAAATCGTCGATATCGATTTGCGGATCACACGTAATGGGGCGTGCCCAATTCGCGATAGCGCTGCCGAAACAGGAAACCTTCTTATTGGCTGAACTCAATTTTTCGCAGACCGCATCAAATGTCGCATCGGAAACGGCTGTGAAATTTTCTCCGTCAACCATCCTCAATTCAAGGTGATCCCAACCCAGTTCGTTATGCGCCTCGATTTGGCGGTCGATCGACTTTCCCGCTTCGTCAGAAATACCGGAGTAATACATGGTGTGATCCCTATTGATAATCAGTTTTAGTCTAAGAGTATCGAACCGTTGTTCAGAGTTCTGCTAATGACGTAGCGTATCAAGTTTCACTAGCGATTGTAATCGCAACGCGTTTTCCATCCAGTTCGTCGAACGGTCCTGATTCCACGCGAATCACCAATTCCGTGTGATTGTCGCCGCCTACCGTGGTATCGAGGATATGTCCAGTTTCATGATGGACGTTGCGCCGGTGAATCGCGGTGACTTTCCCAAGAACGACATGGCGCGCACGCTGCGGAGCACTCCCCGTTTCAGAATGCCCGTCGACCGGCGGCTTCGCCGGCACGCCTTGTATCGGGTCCACGTATTCGTTCATCGCGCAACCTCCGTCAGTTTGGTCGTTCCTTAAGCGGACACCGCCGCCTGTTCGTTCGGCTGCGGACGTTTCAAAGATGCTTCGACCTCGTCCCGCTTATCACGGCCGACCAAAGCGTCGACCAACTCAAGTGCAAAATCGAGCGCGGTGCCCGCACCGCGCGATGTGATCACTTTCCCATCGCGTTCGACCGGGCTGCCCGTATAGTCGACCGTCGGCAAATCCATCTTATCAACGAAGCCGGGATAGCTGGTTACGCGTTTGCCGTCGAGGATTCCCGCATTGGCGAGCACTATCGGCGCGGCGCAAATCGCTCCGGTAAATTTGTCGCTATTCGCCATCGTTTTGAGTAGGTCATGAACGCGCGCATCGTCGTTTAAGTTCGAAGCACCCGGCATACCGCCAGGCAAGGCGACCATGTCGTACTCCTGTTGCAGTGCATCGTCGAGATTCATATCGGGTAAGACATTCGTCCCGCGCGACGCCTTAATCGGGCCATCGGTCAAACCTGCGACGACCACCTTAATTCCCGCACGCCGGAGAATGTCGATGATGGAAATCGCTTCGAGTTCTTCGAATCCTTGGGCAAGTGGGATGAGTACATTTGCCATGGTGAATCTCCGTCGTGATGGACAGTCGGCGAGCCTATTCGCTCCTCAAACAGTTTACGAACCCGCGGGCCAATCGATCAAACCGCCTCGCGCACTCGTGGCTTTGGACCGCAGCTTCTATTGGCGCTACCATGCGAACACACATCACCAAGATCCAGACATTCGAAGGGGCACCATGCTAAATGTCGCGAATCGTATCGTAGATTTTACCGAATTCTACGAGTTGGCCAATAGAGTCGAGAAGATTCCCGGATTTCTTCACGGCCCCGAAGGCGCCGCGCTCTATACGTTGGCTGCTGAGGGTTACGGTGTGGGAGCCATCGTCGAACTAGGAAGCCTGTTCGGGCGATCAACCAGTTGGCTCGCGGCCGGATCCCAGAAAACGCAACGCGAGGGCGTCGTCGCTATCGATCTATTTAGTTTTAGCAATGAGGAATCGCCTAACCTTGAAGGCATGCTACTCGAAGAGCAAGAAGCGATACTAAGAAAAGACCTCCTCGATAGTGAACATCGTGGCCGGTCGTTGAACGTATTTCAAAAAAACATTCGGGAAATGAATCTCGCTGAACGTGTCACCGCAATCGTGGCAACCTCCGAAGAAGCGGCCAAGGATTGGGACAAGCCCATTCGACTGCTCTTTGTTGACGCCGATCACGGTTACGAGGCCGTCAAGAAAGATTTCGAAAAGTGGTCGCCGCACGTGTGCCTGGGCGGTTGCATCGCATTTCACGATGTGGGCGATTGGCCGGGCGTCACACGCTTTTACGAAGAGTTCACGGAGACGGACAACGGGTTTAAACATCTCATTCGAGTCGGAACGCTTGCCGTTGCCCATCGGGTGTCAGCGTAACTGAAGCCCACGGTACATCCGAATTTCGACAGCTTCGTGTTTTTTCGCTTGACGCGTCCGCGATGTCGATTTGTGCGATGCGCATCGCGAGGAGAGAGGTATGAGTGCCGGTAGAACCATTCCCAAAATTGTGCCATGGGGCCGGTCGATGGATGAATATGTCCGCATGTTCGCGCTGTCGGATTCTGACCGCGCTAAATCCATTCTCGGATGCGGCGACGGGCCTGCTAGTTTCAATGTCGAATGGCGTGCCGCAGGCGGTCGCATAGTGTCATTCGATCCGGTGTATCAATTCCCCGCAGACGCAATCGCGAGCCAGATTGATGAAGCGCGGGATCTCATCGTGGCAAACACACTCACGAACATGGATGCATACGTTTGGGACGAAATGAAATCCGTTGACCGTTTGGTCGACATTCGCACAAAGGCGATGAGCCGTTTTCTGGAGGATTACAGAGTCGGAGGTAAGCCGTACGTCGCCGCGCAATTGCCCGATCTACCGTTTGCAGACCACCACTTCGACTTGGCGCTGTGCTCGCATTTCTTGTTCACCTACACCGAATTGATTTCGACGGAGCACCATATCGCATTTCTCATGGAAGCGCTGCGTGTGGCCCAGGAAGTCCGCGTGTTTCCTATCCTTGACATGGACGGCGGGCCATCTCCCCACGTGGATCCAGTCAGGATCGCGTTGACGGGAGCCGGTTTTGCCGCCAATATCGAGCGTGTGCCCTATGAATATCAGAAAGGGGGAAACCAGATGCTCCGAGTACTTTCGAACCCTACCGTCTAGAGGAGTTGACCGCCCATATTATCAGCGGACAAAACTGTTGACGACGCAACCAGAGACGCATATAGTGGTCAATCTGTGATCACATTGGAAGTGGGCTGTTTTGGGGTAATGGTGAAATGAAGAATTTGCGAGCTGCGATTCAAACTACGTTAGTTCTGTTACTGCTGGTCGGCCTATTGGCCCCACCGCTGGCGTGGGCACAAAATACGTTATCGGCGCAGGCACTGACACAGCTAGATGCGATTTACCAAGAAAAAGCATCTTGGACTCCGGCCCAGCAGAAGATGGATTCCCATCTAATTTTCGAGTCGCAACGGCGGCTTGGAAGGAGCTTCACCCCAGGCTTTCCTTCACTCCGTTCGAGTACGCGATTTGACGCATCGGACCGGGCGTTGGTCGATATCAAGGCGACGGTAACCCAAGACGTACTCAATGCGATTACGCAGTTAGGCGGCGAGGTCGTATTGAGCGTGCCACAGTTCGACGCGATTCGAGCCGCAGTACCCCTAGAATTCCTCGAAACTCTAGCGAGCCACACGGATATTCGGTCCCTTCGCCAAGCGGACATTGCAATGACGAATAAGATCAACACTTCCGAGGGTGACACCGCCCATCGCGCCGCGACCGCGCGCATGGATTTTGGTGTAGACGGTACGGGCATAAGCATTGGCGTATTGTCCGATAGTGTTGATGCATTACTAAGTTTACAAGCATCAGGCGACTTACCGCCTGTCGTGACCGTCTTGCCGGGCCAGTCTGGTAATCCAGGATCGAGTGAAGGCACGGCGATGCTTGAGATCGTTCATGATTTAGCACCCGGATCGGACTTGTTCTTCGCGACGGCATTCAATGGTCAGGCAGGCTTCGCGCAGAACATCCTAAATCTTCAGGGGGCCGGCTGTAAGGTTATCGTGGACGATATCTTCTATTTCTTTGAACCGATTTTCCAAGATGGGATTATTGCTCAAGCGGTTGAGACGGTGGCGGCCAACGGCGTTTCATATTTCTCCGCCGCCGGCAATTCCGGAAATCTGAACGATGGGACGTCCGGGGTGTTTGAGGGCGACTTTAACGGCGTGACCACCTCGACCCCGGCAGGAACACTTACACTCCACGATTATGGGTCTATGACGGTCACCAATACCATTCAAGACGTGGGATTTGTCTATGTATTGCAATGGGCGGATCCGATGGGCGGATCGGGAAACGATTACG
>Ga0315336_1005324_pt1 | contig 14177 bp, 19 predicted proteins | sample ASW5metaG_FD_204512 | JGI IMG/M metagenome (GOLD analysis project Ga0315336, IMG submission 204512) | Ammonia-oxidizing marine archaeal communities from Monterey Bay, California, United States - ASW #5 | ecosystem: Environmental > Aquatic > Marine > Intertidal zone | place: USA: California...
GTTGAATTGAGGTTGGGTGTAGGCACAGGTGGGTCACCGGCACACGCGGCAGTTGCGACCACCATTACGGCGGCCAGTAAAGCAATCACATTTTTGAATCGGGTAGCCATTGCGGGTTATTATACCCGTGCCGTAACCATCCAGCATGAGAAAGAAGGCAATCCGAATTAGTCTTGCGGGTGGTATGGCGTGGGAGTATTGAAACAAGTCCTGCTAATAGTATTGGCCGTGGTTCTAACGGTAGGCGCAATGGCCGCTGGTGCCGGTATCTACAAGTGGAGAATGGTAGATGCTAATCTGCCGGTGACGACTCCTTCACCCACGCTCAGCCATTGCGAAAGCCTTACTCAGCAGCTTGCCCAGGCCGAAACAGAACGGGGAGCGGCCTTTCTAATCCGGGAATGGGAACAAAAGGGTTGCGCTCCGCCAACATCAACGCCAACTCCTCAGACACGGACTATTAGGCCACAAGCTGAGCGATTACCCGTACCAGGGTTGTTCGTGCCAACCAAAGAACCTGATTTAGATATGGCGACGTGGCTTGAGCGTAACTGGACGCCCGAGGTTCGCCTTAACCGTTCGCTCATAGATGGGTTGTTAAAAGAATACATATCAGACGAGTCAAATCCCTTTTTCGAATGCCTGACAACGTCACACTGGCCCAAGGCTGGCCTGAAACACGGATATTGGGCTTAAGCAAGTGCTGCCAAGTTCAAAGCACTGCATCACCCAGGAAGCCTAGGAGAAGACAATCAGGACAGGGGGGCGACTGGCTTAATGCGGGACGTTTGCGTCGATTATAAATTCCCAGGAGAATCGAAAACCCTTGTTTATACTCACCACTGAACGAACATCGGCATAACCACGTGGATGTAGTCTTCGGAGTCGGTGGGTTTGAAGACGCCGGGGCTGGAGGATGTGGTCGTTTCCAGGGCTACTTTGCCTCTCTCTAGAACCGACAATACGTCCAAGAGGTATCGGCTGTTGAAAGCAATCTTGCCTTCTCCGCCCTCAATGGTCTCGGATTCTACTTCGTCCTCGTTGTCGCCAACCTCTTCAGATTTAGCAGAGATTATTACCTTGCCGTTGGCGTCGCCGTTCTCGCCGGGCACCACATGGAGGCGGATAATGTTGCTACCGTCCCGGGCGAAGATGGCCGCCGTGCGCGCTGCCCGCAGCAAGGCGGGGAGGTCGAAGACGGCACGGGTTTCGTAGGTTTGGGGAATCAACTGCTCGTAGTTGGGGAAGGACCCCTGTAGCAACTGGGAAACCGTCTCGATGGTCTGACTTCCAGTCACACGGAAGAGAACCTGTCCCTTGGCCGGAGACATCATTATCTCTACCGGTTCATCTTGGTCGCCCAACAATCGCCCAATCTCGTTCAACGTGCGGGCAGGAACTATCACCTTCATATTGGTGTCTACCGAAGCGTTCAATGCGCCATGCTGCACTGCCAATCGGAACCCGTCAGCGGCAGCCAAGCTGAACTTGTCCCCTCCGAGCTTGAGTTCAACACCCGTCAACACCGGACGGGATTCTTCGGTGGCGGCCGCAAAGACCACCCGGTTAATGGCGGCCTTCAGTATGGGAGGGGCGACGCTGGCGGAGACCCCGTCATCCACTGTGGGAATCGGGGGGAATTCGCTGGCGTCGGCGCCATGGATGGTAGCTTTGCTCAGCCCGCAGGAGAGCTTCAAAACCCCAGAACCCATCTCCAACTCAATTTGAATATTTTTGCTAGGCAAGGAGCTAACGAACTCGGTCAACAGCCTGGCAGGGACGGTGATTGTGCCTTCTTCCTCTACCATGGCTCCGATCCAGGTAGTCATGGCAATCTCGAGGTTCGTCGCCGACAGCTTCAGCATCGAGTGATCGGTGCTTAGAAGCACGTTCTGCGTTATCGGTAGGGTGGACCGGTTGGACACAGCCCGGCCGACGATGCCAAGTCCTCGGTTTAGGTTTTCCTGAGAACAAATTAATTTCATATTCGGATCACCTGACTTGAAGATGGAGAGAGATACAAACCAGGTACGAACCGGGGTAAGGTTCGAATATACGGTACGACCAGGCTCACCTGAGCGGCCACGCCTATTATGGCACCCCTAGGCAACAAAAACAACTTATGTAAAGCCATATCATTTTCGAAGCAAAGGAATCCAACGGACTTGGCTGAGTTAGTCACCCGGTTTTTATCCGATTCACGGGCCTGCGTTTGCTATAATAATCCGCGTCACGGCCATCCAGCCGTACTGAAACACTGGTACCAACGCTGTTTTCACTCCAGTGTGCGCGCCGAGGCGAGGTTGAATATGACAGACCTGTTGTTCCATCACGATAGTTATATCCGGGAGTTCGAGGCTAAAGTCACCTGTGTGACCGAGAGCGGTGTCATCCTGGACCGCACCGGCTTTTATATCGGAGGGGGCGGCCAGCCTCACGACACCGGAGCTTTAATCTCAGAAGGCCAGGCGAGCCAAGTCATCAGGGTTGGTAGATCCAAGGGACAAATCGTTCATACCATTGAAGGTCCGCCACCTTCCGAGGGCGCTGTTGTCACCGGGCGCATCGACTGGGAACGGCGGTTCACCCTGATGCGCATCCACACCGCATTGCACATCCTTTGCGGTGTGATTTGGCGGGATTATGGAGCGAAAGTGACCGGCGGCAATATGACTCTCGGCGAGGCCAGGATGGATTTTGAATTGCAATCCATGAGCGCCGCATTCGCCGAGGAAATCGCCGAGCGGATTAACGCGGAAGTCGCGGCAGCACGGGACGTGTTGGTGAACCAACTGACTCGCCAACAAGCCGAGATGGAACCGGACCTGATTCGTACCAAAATTAATCTCCTCCCGGCCAACATAGAAGAGATCCGGACCATCGACATCAAGGGATTGGACATGCAAGCCGATGGTGGCACCCATGTTGCCAACACTCGGGAGGTTGGCGGTATCAAAGTGGTCGGTCATGAAAGCAAAGGACGAATCAACAAGCGGCTCCGCATCGCCTTGATCGACGCCTGATTCTGACCCTAGATTATCTTGACCGAACGAATCGCAGTCATTCAAGGCGATATTTCCCTACAGCAGGTCGACGCCATCGTTAATTCCGCCAACCCGTCCCTACTGGGCGGCGGGGGAGTTGACGGGGCGATTCATCAGGCCGCTGGACCGGAACTTCTGGCCGAACGCCGGGGACTGGGCGGTTGCCGCATCGGCGAGGCCAAGATTACCAAGAGGTACAACCTATTCGCCCACTGGGTGATTCACGCCCTCGGGCCGGATTGGGAAGGCAGTGATTCTAGTGAAGAGGAGTTGCTGGCCGGGTGCTACCGGAACTCCCTGACATTGGCCGTGGATAATTGATCTCGAAGCGTCGCTTTTCCAGCCATCAGCACGGGGGTCTACCGGTTTCGGGTTGACTTAACGACCGAGATCTCAGTTGGGAAAGTGTCAGATTTTCTTAAAGAGAGTGATTCCATAGATCAAGTTACTTAGGTTTGTTTCAACGATGAGTCTTACCAGGCATATCTGGCTGATATGCAGACTGTTGATGTCGAACTTTAGCGGTTACTCCAGACCATGTTGGTGTCTCGCAAAATTTGATTCACAAGCGATTTCTGAATTCCAGCCTGCGCCGTGATGACGGTGTTTGTTAGTGACGCTTTCGTCATTCCCGTGCAGACGGGAATCCAGTAAGCTAGGTGGAACGAGCGTACTATAGCTTACTATTTGGAAACGGGGATTCGATGCACTGCGGCCTGTGCCGGAACAACGGTGTTTAGGCCGAGTAGCTAACGTGAAGTCCGGTTCTCCTCGATAGCGGACCACTGGGCACTAATGTAGACCGGATTAACGGAAGGGGATTTACCTTACCTATGGCAAAAACCATCGTCGGAATCGATGTGGGCGGCACTTTCACGGACATAGCCGTATTGGAAGATGGCCGGTTGCAAGTCCACAAACTGCCTTCTACCCCCAGCGATCCGTCGGTGGGCATCATGCAAGGAGTTTGCGAGGCCTGTCCTGGTCTTGTCGACGCTGATGGGGAATCCGGCGCCGATTTCGTCCATGGCTCTACCGTCGCAACCAATGCCTTGCTGGAATGGAAAGGTGGTAGAACCGCGTTGGTCACCACCCTCGGATTTGAAGACGTGTTGGAGATTGGCCGTCAGAGTCGCTCCGAGCTGTATAACCTGAACATGGACCGCCCTGCCGCCTTGGCTCCATGGGAACTGCGTTTCGGATTGCCGGAGCGGGTGGATCACAACGGCGCCATCATCGAGGACCTACTTCCGGAAGCAATCCAAACTTTGGTGGATCTACTGAAAGACGCCGACGTTGATGGCATCGCGGTATCGTTCCTATTTTCCTTCCTGAACCCCGCTCATGAAGAGGCCGTTTTGGCTGCTTTGGAAAAGATGCCCAACCGCCCTTTCATATCTATCTCCAGCCGGATACTGCCCGAATTCCGCGAGTACGAAAGAACCAGCACCGTGGTCGTTAACTCCTACGTTGGCCAAATCATGAGGCGATACCTCACCAGCTTGGAGAACTCCCTGGGGCACGGACTCCGCATAATGCAGTCCTCCGGCGGCAGCATCACGGCCCGGTTAGCGGCGAACCAACCGGTGCGCACCATCCTCAGCGGTCCTGCCGGAGGGGTGGTGGGGGCGTTCTACACCGGTGTTCAGGCTGGCTATCCGGACATTATCACATTAGATATGGGTGGCACGTCCACAGATGTTTCCTTGTGTCCGTCACGGATAAAAGAAACCACGGGTTCCCAGGTTGGTGGATACCCCATTAGTGTCCCTATGATTGAGATACACACCGTCGGCGCTGGCGGCGGCTCCATCGCCCGGGTGGACAGCGGTGGCGCATTGGCGGTGGGCCCCCAATCGGCCGGGGCAGATCCGGGCCCGGCGTGCTACGGAAAAGGGGACCAAATCACGGTCACCGACGCTAATCTTAGTCTGGGCCGGATGCTTCCCGATCATTTCCTCGGCGGACGATTAACCCTGGACCGCCAACGGTCCGAGGATTTGATCGCGCAAATGGCATCGGAGATTTCCTTGAGCGCACAGGATACTGCTCTGGGTATCATCCGGGTGGTTAACGCCAACATGGAACGGGCCATTCGGGCAATCTCCCTGGAACGAGGTTACGATCCCCGCCAGTTCACCCTGGTGCCCTTCGGTGGAGCCGGGCCGATGCATTGTTGCGAGTTAGCCGAGGAACTGGGAATCCCCCGAGTGTTGGTGCCAGCCCGTCCCGGGATTCTATCCGCTCTGGGAGTCGCCATCGCCGATATAGTTAAGGACTACTCCCGAACCGTGATGCTAAAGGGAGATGACATCAACCGGGCTCGGCTGGACGAAGAATTCCATGGCATGGAAGGTCTGGCCAGAGAGGAGTTGGAGGATGAGGGACTGCCCATGGACCGCATGCAACCCCAGCGGTTCTTGGACGTTCGTTACGTTGGGCAATCCTTCGAATTGACCATTGATTATCCGTCGCCTTCTCGCCGGATAGACACGGAACGAATGCGTCGATCCATCGCCGATAGTTTTTACAAATCCCACCTACAGCGGTTCGGTTACGCCGACAAAAGCGAGGCAGTAGAGATCGTCAATCTCCGCTTCAAACTTGGATTGGAGTTAGATAAACCCCAGGTAGTCAACACGAAAACTCCGGCCCTTGATGCTAAAGACGCGTTGTTCGGAGAGGCGCAAGTCGTATTCTCCAGCGGTGCGACCACCACACGACTCTACGACCGGGATAAATTGGAAACCGGCAACCAAATCGGCGGTCCGGCCATCGTCCTACAGATGGACACCACCATTGTGATGCCGCCGGGTTGGGCCGGTTCGGTGGACAGCTATGGCAACCTGCTGATGGAGATTGTGTGAACTTGAAAAAGTATGTCGGTTTAAGCAGATCGATCGGGAACCGCCTGAAATGTTAGCGGCCGAACGTTGGCGGCAGATGGTAGAGGTGGAGCACGCCCAATCGGACGAGTTGCGTGGGTCCGTACCTCCACCTGTCGATTACTGGCGTCCCTACGCCGCCCAGTTTCGGGCGGACCCCCGCCGTTCTGGTGACGTTTTGGTGGACCATCTGTTGGAGTTCATCGGACCGGATGATACGGTCATGGATGTTGGCGCTGGAGGGGGCCGCCTATCGTTACTCATAGCGCTAAATTGTCGAAGTTTGGTGGCCGTGGAACCCTCTGAAAGCATGGCGGAGGTCCTGACTCAACAGGCCCAGGAATCCGGAATAGCGAACGTAACTGTGGTCCAAAACAAGTGGCAAGACGCCGTCGTCGATCCGGCAGATGTCGTCCTGTGCGCTCACGTTCTGTACACCATTCGTGACATCGGCGGCTTCTTGAAAAAGCTGGGATGCCACGCTAGAAATACCGTATTGGCGGTGGTTCACCAGGCTCCTCCCCAAAGCCAGATCTCCGCGCTCTGGAAGGAAGTCCACGGACAAGAACGTCTGGCTCTGCCCAGCTTGCCCCAACTTAGGGAAGTCCTGGAAGAACTAGAGATAAGCTACCAAGTGGACCTGATGCCGCCGCAACCGGCCCGGGGATTCGACACTTTGGAACAAGCTATAACCCAACTCAGTCGCCGCCTTTATCTGGCGGACGGAAGCCCGGAAGCTGACCGGCTGGAGCGAATACTTCCCGGCTTATTAATGGAAGAGGAAGGCGTATTCCGGATCAAAGATTCCCAACCCCTGCGCCCTGCCCTGGTTTCGTGGCATCCAACCACTGCCCCATAAAAAGGTTTTGTTAACGATAAGGAGACTGGTTGATGGTTAGTAACTCCAAGGACTTGTCCGGACTATCCGTTCTCGGGTGCTTTGCTCATCCCGACGATGAAGGGTTCGGATCCGGCGGCACTCTAGCGATGTTAGTGGACCGGGGTGCCCACGTTACCCTGGTATGCGCCACTAACGGCGATGTCGGAGAGATTAGCGATCCGGCTCTGGCCACCTCGGAGAACCTGTACCAAGTGCGTCAGGCGGAATTGCGGGACGCCATGACTGTTACCGGCATCCAGGAAGTTCGGTTCCTGCATTACCGGGATTCGGGAATGGCGGGGACAGCCGACAACGACCATCCCAACTCCTTATCGCAAGCTCAACCGGATAGGCATGCGGAGCGATTGACCGAGATAATACTCGAGGTCAAGCCTGACCTAGTTATGACCCACGACCCTACTGGCGGATACGGGCATCCTGACCACATAAGTGTTTGCGAGGCGGTGACCCAAGCATTTCCCGCGGTAGTAAACTCCCTTGCCTCCCGAGACACCTCTGGAGCAGACAACCCCTGGGGACCACGACGGCTTTATTACGTTTGCTTTCCGCGCAGTAACTTCCGGCGGATGTGGCAAAGGATGATGGATATGGGGATCGAACCTCCATTCGCTAGCCAGATGGTTGATACCATCGGTACCCCAGACGGAGCCGAGACGACAATCCTTGATGTCAGCGCTTACGTGGATATCAAGAGAGAGTCGTTGAATCGACATCGTACCCAAATGAGGATGGACGGAGCATTTGCCCAACTGCCCGAAGAATTTATGCGGGAAGTAATGAGCACAGAGTATTTCACCCTGGTTTTTCCGGAAAACACGGCCAAGAACGATGATTTGCTCGCTAGCCTTTAGTCCTTGTCACTTACCCCTTCATGTGGGAAGCTTTGGATTAGGATGAATTGCTCGCAGTAACCAACATGGATTAGACCAACTAGACCACATTCAAGAAGCTATTCCACATGAGAGGTGGCCGATGCCCGTCGACCCCATAAGCCTGGAAGTATTCAAGAGCTTGTTCGTCTCCGTGTCCGAAGAGATGGGCGTGGCGTTACAACGTACTGCTTACTCTCCCAACATCAAGGAACGCCGGGATTTTTCCTGCGCCGTGTTCGATCCCGAAGCCCAGATGGTGGCGCAAGCTGCTCATGTTCCGGTGCACTTGGGGGCCATGCCGGCTTCGGTGCGGGCAGCTATCGATTTCTTCCCCAACGGTCTTCGGCCAGGAGACATGGTCATCCTGAACGACCCATACCTGGGCGGAACCCACCTACCGGACATCACCCTCGTCGCGCCGGTATATGCCGAGAAAAACGGCATAAAAAAACTGGCTGGTTTTGTAGCCAATAGGGGGCATCACGCCGATGTCGGTGGCATGACCCCCGGATCCCTCCCTTTGTCCACAGAGCTATATCAAGAAGGGACGATAATCCCTCCCATAAAACTGGCTCGGGGAGGAAGGCTGAATCAGGAAATCATCCAGCTTATATGCCGAAACTCACGCACTCCGGAAGAACGCAAGGGAGACTTGGCCGCCCAGATCGCCTCGATTAGGGTTGGGGAGCGCCGTCTGCAAGACATCACCCGACGCTACGGCAATGATGACACCCAGGAGCATATGGCGGCCCTGCTGGACTATTCGGAGCGTTTGACTCGCCAAACAATCTCCCGTATCCCCGACGGCGTTTATGAAGTGCTGGACTACATGGATGACGACGGGTTGAGCGAGCAACCAGTGCCTATCCGCGTGTGCGTAACCGTTGCCGGGGATGAGATAACCATGGATTTCACCGGGACGTCTCCCCAACGGCCCGGTTGCATCAACGCCCCTCAAGCCGTTACTGTTTCAGCGTGTCTGTATGTGATTCGGTGCATCGTCGGAGGTGACGCGCCAGCCAACCAGGGCTGTCTCCGTCCGGTTCACATCATCACGCCCCTGGGCACTCTGGTTAATCCTGAGCCGCAACGGGGCGTGGCAGGGGGCAACGTGGAGACTTCCCAGCGGATAACCGACGTTCTGCTATCGGCTTTATCACAAGTCCTGCCAGAGTTGATGCCGGCGTCCAGCCAAGGCACGATGAACAACCTGCTGGTCGGCGGTCATGATTTGGACCGGAACAAACCCTTCGTTTACTATGAAACCATCGCCGGCGGCATGGGCGCCCGTCCCACCAAGGACGGTATATCGGGCATCCACACCCACATGACCAACACCATGAACACTCCTGTCGAAGCACTGGAGTTCGCTTTCCCGTTGCGCTTGAAGAAGTACGCTCTGCGGCGCGGGACGGGCGGGGATGGCAAATACAAGGGGGGCGATGGTTTGGTGAGGGATGTGGAGTTCCTGTCCCCTGCCAGAGTAACCATCCTGTCCGAAAGGCGGAAGTTCGCACCCCCGGGATTCCATGGAGGCCACCACGGCGAGACCGGTGAAAACGTGCTGCTGAGAGGGGGCTACGAAGAGGTACACCTGGCCGGGAAAGAGACGTTGGACGTGGAAGCGGGCGACGTATTGAGTATCAGAACACCAGGCGGTGGCGGGTGGGGCGCTCCCGAGGGTTAGTATCAGGAGGATCCAGGTTAGCCACTAGATATTTCCACAGTATGGGAGTAGTTTAGGCTGGTTGCCCCAGTTTAGAATCCAGTTCCTAACTATCCAGACTCCAATTGCGGCCATGGCAGCCAACACCAAGGTACGGTATACCCAAACAGTCCGGTGTCCCTTGCGAACCTGATCTTGGATATGTAGCGTGAATCCCACTAATCCGAATCCCAGCGCGGCTACTACAACTCCCCAGAGAATTAGTAGTGTTACTATATCTGGCATGTTTATCCTACAGACGATCTACGGGGAGGCGGGAGAGCATCGACTAAGATTGGCCCGCTACCTTAACGCGAACCATTGTCCAGCCTGCAAATCATCAAGAAATATGCTCTAGTCTTCCTAATTGGCAATGGCCTGGCCGGCTTCCTTCAATGTGTGGCTGTCTTAACCCGGAATATTTCCACTCCTTCGAAATTAACCAGCAGGTTACGGGGCTACTCCACATTCGATCGACAAGATAGGCATCAGGTGTTCCATCGATAATTCCCAGTTGTCGCCGTTGTTCCGGTTGTGAAAAAAGCTGCACAGTTGTCGTGCCGACGTTGATGCCGCAATCGTCCAGGCTGTCGGAGGCCATTCCTTCTCTGAGAACATGCAGGTAGGTATTTTCTTGGGGCAATCCTTGCGTCAGCGGCTCGTGGTCTCGGCCTCCGTTCCGGCTGCGGTAAACCCGGAACTTGGCTTCGGTGACGTAGCACTGACCGCTCCCACGTCTTGTCCCAAAACCTGGTCTTCCGGAAGCACGAACAGAGTGTCGGGGTCTCGAGAGTGGAGCCCCAACACAAATCCGAACTCGGACGGCAATCCCTCTGTTATGTCCTGACGATTCTCGCCCCCCGACTCACTTCTATATACTCCGCAGTGGTTCTGCTGATAAAGCAATCCGGGCCTGGCATGATGGGGCAAAACCTTGTGTGGGCATTGGCCGAGATCAGGTAGCGGGTCAGGGAGAAAATCAACCCTAACTCCCTGATTCACAGTGGTCCAAGTTTCACCGGAATCGGTGGTGCCGAATACTCCAACCGCCGAGATTCCAACCCACATCCGGTTGGCGTCCGTCGGATCCGGAACTATGCTGTGGAGATACAAGTCGCCCAAACCCAGTTGCCATTGACTGCGGAAGGGTGTTTAGACAGGCTGGCAATCTCATTCCAGGTGGACCCATAATCGTTGCTTCTAAACAGGGCCGCCGGGGCAACTCCCAGATAAACAGAACACGGCTCCTCAGCTCTACCCGGCTCCACGTACCAAACCTGGTCTACCCGGTCGGCTATGCCGCTGATGAAACGGGGCGGGTCTTCCGGCGGCAACCACGTGGCTCCAAGATCGTGGCTGCGCTGCACTGTAGGTCCCCAAATCATCTGGTTGACCGCTGCGAAGATCGTCCCACAGTTTCGAGGGTCGTAGGAAACGTGGTACACCTCGCTCTCTGGACTGTGAGGGCCGGATACCAGCCAGGCCATTCTGGAGTCATCTCTGGACAATATAAAAGCCCCTTACCGGGTGCCAACCGACATCAGAAGGTCGCCCTTTGTAGCTGTCGAACCCTGTATCATGGCTCACCACCTTTATTCTATGGAGTGATTTGGATGCGTATGAGCCGGCATTTTGTCACTCAACACCACAAGGATAGCGCTCTGCCGAATGTACTATATGAGCTTTTTCACGAGGTAGACTGCCCTATATTGACCGTGAATATAACTCTTGATTCAGAGCATTTTATAGCCAGTTAACGACTGTATGGCCAAATCAGGTGAAAAAGACTGGTGTCAGGCTTGCCGTAATGTGTATAATTGGGGCGAAATCTCCGCTGGGTTGAACGTTTGGGTGGACCATTGAGGTTTGCCGGAGCGGCCCGGTGGGAAATTCCTAGGAGGATTAGCAAATGCCAACGCAATACGTGCGCTGTAACTGGATGCTCTCGTTGGCCTTGGACGAGAATGGAGACCCCTGCCGATACATGGCCCAAGCCGAAACAGCCGATGACGTGGTAGCCGATGTCAGCAAACACATACAGAGTGTTCACGGCATCGATCCCGCCGATCTTCAGAACAACATCAGAGCAGTCACCAAAACCATCCGGACCAAACCTCTGGGAACGCGTGCCCCAGGCGAACACTAAGCCAACCTAACCTGTCTCGGCGTCAACGCGCTTTCGCCGCAGCTTACTGCAGGCTCAAGATTGGCGCTTGGATGGGCAGCTTCCGGTTTACCCGAGACACTGTAGCATCCCACACAACCCTGGATAATAAATATGCCAGCTTCGGCATCGCCGAGGCTGGCATATTCTGTGCGCCCGGATAGTATTTTCTAAACGACCAGGCTTCTTCCCAGGATAGCCGAGATGAGCCCGCCGGAACGACCCCACACCTACTTGCCGTCGTCGAAGAGCACGATCACTGCGGCATTTGTGATGACCATCGCGTCATCCCCAGTCTCATTAGGAATCTCCAGGCCACCCGATACAACCTTGCAGGTGCCGGTGCCGTGAGGCAGGGTGGCCACGACCGCTGCCGTGTCGACCTGGCTGGGCTGGGGCGACCCAATGGTGACCTCGACCGTCATGTCGTCGGCAGTTTTCCCAATCAACCTCTGAAATCCCAGGCTGCTGTGATGCAAAGCATCGAATACCGCCCTTTTGGCACCGTTGGTGTAGTCCCTGCCGTGTACGTCGACTCCCATCCCCATTTCCATGATGCATCGAACTAGAGCCATAGCTATTCCACCTCAAGATGACGGATGTTCCGCCGTTTTATTCCTTGGGAAGTCAGGTAATATGAAGCCCCTGCCTGCCTAAGGCAGTAAAGGGATGTCCATGAGTCTGATTCCCCAAGCCTCTTCCCGAAGCCACATTAGACTCCAGCAGGCTGGCTGCGTCAAGTGAGGAATGAACGTGCGCAGAGGATCCGGTAAAGGGGGCGGCGGAATAAGAGGCGGCATTACAGGTGGCACGATCAGTTACGAGAAACCGGAAGTCCCATGGCCGAAACATCGTAGCCTCCAAGAGTTTCGACTCTGCGCCGTATGCCAGACTCGCGTAGCAGGTCAAGCAGCACCTGAACTCCGGCGTGATCAAGGAAATGGTTGGGAATCACCAAGTCGTAGCGTTCCTCATCCAGTGGCACAAATCCTAAACCCAATGCGGTGGCCGCAGCTTCCACCCCAACACCGGCGTCAGCTTGTCCCGATGCGACTGTAGATGCGACTGCCAGATGCCCGCCAACTTCCTGGCTATACCCAGTCACCGCACCGGTCGGCACCCCGCTGCGGTGTAGCGACCGGTCCAAAAGAGTCCGGCTCCCCGAACCAGACCGGCGGTTGATGATCTTAATCTTAGGCCTGGCCAAGTCTTCCGCACCGCGAATCTCCAAGGGGTTACCAGGCGATACGATGAATCCCTGCTGCCAAGAGGCGAAGGTGATCAGGGTGCAAGGGAAAGGGATTAATTTAAAGACCCAGGGAAAATTAAATTCACCTGTCTCTTCATCTCTTAGATGACAGCCCGCTACATGGGCTTCTCCTCTTGCTAAGCCAGCCAGGGCTTGATGGCTCCCTTCTTCCGACAGAACCAGGTTTATGCCGTGCCGGTTCAAGGCTGGCTCCATTAAGGCCCCGGCGGGGTCGCAACCGACCAATCCTAGACTCGTTGTTTTCGGATCCATATCGTCGAAAGGCGTAACCTCCACCAGGTTGTCGATGCAAGGTTTGCCCAAGGCCACGCCTTCAGCCCGTATCAACGATTGGCGTATGCTCCCAGTCCTGGAGACTGGCCGTGCCAACAGGCGGTCGCCTACTTGCACTAGCTGGACCCTAGCAGATTGTTCATCTAATGGCGTAGGAGAGTCATCTCCTGGAGGGCTGACGAGTTCAGCCAGCATCTGCTGAGGAACGGCTTCCGGCAAAGAAAACAGATGGCCGACGCTGGTTTTCAGGGCTCGTGCAAGCCGCAGAGCTACTTCAGTAGATGGATTGGAGCTACCCGACTCCAATGCCGAGTAAGCCTGTCGGCTTATGCCAGCCAAACCGGCCAAGGCCTGTTGGGAAAACCCGGCCTCCAGGCGAGTACCTTTAAGGTGATTCAGCAAGGTTGCCACGTGATTACCGTACACTTTCCTTGATGTTCTATCAAGCATACTTTACACTTGTCCTTCCCGACGCCTGATGTGATAGGAGGCAACCGATGGCTGAATTGGCTTTGATGGATAAGGCATTCTCCAACATCATGATGCGGTTGGTGGAAACCGGCCAAGCCCCTCACTACACGGAACTGGCCTCGGATCTAGGTCTTTCTGTGGAAGAGGGGCGTCAGACGTTGCACGATCTGATTGCCACCGGTATCCCAGCTTGGCTTCATCCGGACACCGATTACCTGGTGTCGTTCCCTCCGTTCAATGTCCTGCCGAATCAATACCGCATCACCATTAGGGGTGAGCAGAAATGGTTCGCCCAATGAGGGTTCGAATCGCTGGCGGTCTGCTGGCTTTTTCCCGGAGAGACGGTACGCGTCGATTGCCCTTGCTTGGACTGTGGTGATTCGATCTCCGTAGAGATGCGGGACGGCAAGGTCCTATCCGCATCTCCGGATACCATCATCGGCTACACTCGGTCGGAAGTTGGAGGTGCGCCGGAGAGCCGTCCGTGGCGTTGAGCCGGCATGAACCTCTTCCGGTCGGAAGAGCACGCAAGAAACTGGCGGGAATTCGACCCCCAGTTCATAGCCAGCCTTCAGCCTCTCGCTCATTGGGT
>Ga0315336_1005325_pt1 | contig 14175 bp, 12 predicted proteins | sample ASW5metaG_FD_204512 | JGI IMG/M metagenome (GOLD analysis project Ga0315336, IMG submission 204512) | Ammonia-oxidizing marine archaeal communities from Monterey Bay, California, United States - ASW #5 | ecosystem: Environmental > Aquatic > Marine > Intertidal zone | place: USA: California...
CGAATGTGGATTCTAAAAACTGCGGAAACATTGAAACGACAGCAAGTTGAGAGCCAAAGGCCAATGCATAAACCATGCTCAAGATAAATATTTGTTTGAACTCGTATTGTTTTTCAGGTGTTATAGGTCCGGTAAATTTTGACAAGTTAAAGCGCACGAGATGCATCACATTGCAGGCAAAAAGGAAAAAAATTCCCACATTTAGTATTTTAGAAACGGTAGGAGAGAGAAGTGATGGCGGGTATCCGGAAAGTTTCCAGACGAGAATGGCCACGGCCCCGTATAGAGGAATTAGCAACAATATTTGAAGAAGGATATCTTTTTTTGAGGTAACCTCGATACAATGTTCAAATCCCATAATGAAGTTGTTACTGTTCTCAGAGTTTTCTTTTGCAAAACAAAAGTAAATAATAGCCCAGATTACACAAAAAATTCCATTTAGAATGATGGCGACACGCCAGCCTGTATCCTCAGGGAAAAATGAAGCTATAATTGGAAGAGAAAAGGCTGCTGCTGCCGCTCCAAAGTTCCCCCACCCAGCGTAGATTCCTTGAGCAATGCCCATTTTATTTGGAGGAAACCAGTCCGCAATCATTTTGATGCCAACAACAAAACCGGCTCCGACAATTCCCATAAGGAGCCGCGCTATCAGAAGCTGTTCAAATGTTTTTCCCGTTGCAAAATAAAAACACACTCCAGCAGAGAACAATAAAAGGTAACTGAAAACTTTTCTTGGGCCAAAATAATCGACCCATATACCGATTAGGATACGCGCAGGAATAGTCAGAGCAACGTTGGCAAGCATTAATATATTGACCTGTTCCTGACTGATTTCTAAGGAACGAACGAGGGTAGTATTAAACGGAGCCATATTGAACCAGGCTAAAAATGAGAAAAAGAATGCGATCCAGGACAGGTGCAGGATGAAGTTCTGCCTGGCATTAAAGTTAAACATCAAATATGAATAGTTAGGTTCAGTTTATGGGGTTGGTTCACTAGTCATGAACTGGTGGGATTGGACTACTCCGTTTCGACCAAAAACTATGACAAGGTCTTTGAATGCGTCGTCATTGATTAAATTATAGCGGTTGTGTTCATAGACCCAGATCGGTTGACCATTCTGTATCCCGGTTTTGAAAGGCTCCCCGAAAATTATTTTTATTTCCGCTTGAGTGGTAATACCATTGGCAATATTTGTGGTTCTAGATTCATTGAAGTTCTTTCCCACAGTCCCGCATCCGCCTAAGACCCAAGCTGTTTCCATCGAAATAATTAGCATGACACATCTCATAAGCAACTTTTTTTCCATATCCAAGCAGTTTACTCAAGAATGATATTATATTTTTCTTGGTGGAGTTTATGGCTCACTAGGAATTTAACCTCGAGACCATATTCCTGCTCTATTTCCTCTAGGAATGAGCTTTCTTCATCAAAAAAGAGATCATAAACACAAGGGTGGACTTCAATTTTTAGGTTTGTCTGATTTAGGTGGTTGTCTGTGCAGATACGTTGAATAGCCCTTATGATCTCATTAGATATAGTTGTGGGTGATTTGATGTGGCCCTTTCCTCCACAATAGAAACAAGTGTCGCACAAGGTTTGCGCTATGCTTTCACGATCACGTTTGCGTGTCATCTCGACAAGGCCTAGTTCTGAAATTTTTAAAATCTTTGTTCGCGAACGGTCTTCTTTAAGTGATTGGATAAGTGAGTTCCATACGATTTCCTTGCTCTCTTCTTTAAGCATATCAATAAAGTCAACAATGATAATTCCACCGATATTGCGTAAACGCAACTGATAAACAACCTCTTTAACTGCCTCCATATTTGTTTTAAGTATGGTTTCTTCTGGATCGCTGTGCCCTACAAATTTTCCAGTATTTACATCAATTGCGATGAGGGCTTCGGTTTGATCGATTGAAATATACCCACCCGACTTGAGCCAAACTTTTCTGTCCAAAGCGCGGTTGATCTCTATTTCCACTCCGAAATGGTCAAAAATGGGTACAGGACCCTGGTATAATTCCACCTTGTCATAAATGTGTGGAAGATAGTTTCTACTAAATTCTAGGCAGTTTTGATATTCTAATTTTGAGTCTACTACCATTCGGTTTATTTCTTTTGTGAATAAGTCACGCATTGAACGAGAGATCAAGTTCAGATCTTCATAAAGGAGGTTACAGACGGGTGTTTCTTTTGATTTTTTTTGCAGATCGCTCCAAAGTCGGTGTAAGAAGCGCAAATCGAATTCAAAATCACTTTTTTCGCAGTTTTGACTGGCCGTGCGAATTATATAACCTTCCCCTGGATTCCCTATATTGGAGATCAGGGTTTTTAGCCGTTCTTTTTCTTCTTCATCCTCAATACGCCGTGAAACATAAATGTGGTTGATTGTCGGCATATAGACTAGGTAGCGTCCAGGGAGGGTTATATAGGTCGTGATGCGAGCACCTTTAGTCCCAATAGGATTTTTGGCGACCTGAACAGCAACTTCCTGTCCTTCTTTCAATAAGTTCTGAATTGGGATATTGTGTTTAACAGGTATGATGGATTGGTCTTGCTCAGATGCACCTATTTCTTTCCCTTCGTTCTCGTTTAAGGCGACGCTCTCCAACGCATTCTTTTGGGTTAAGTTCTTCTCCGAGGTTGTTGGTATGCTGCTAATATCAATGTCCGCTCCACACAGGAACCCAGCCTTTTCTAACCCGACATCCACAAAAGCGACTTGCATACCAGGTAAAATTTTGGTCACTTTGCCTTTATAGATATTGCCAACAATTCCTTTATTGGCTCGATGCTCGATAAACAGTTCGGCAAGTTGATTATTTTCAATCAATGCAACTCGGATTTCTCGAAGGTTAGAATTTATTAGTATCTTAGAGGGCATTTAAAAGTCCTTTTCTACACCTTATCAGTCTATCTCAACGATAATTTATATATAAACCAGAAATTAGGTAGAGTTGATTTAGTAACACATTTTACACGGGATACTAGTTTAGGCCAAACATATCTTGTTGTTTTTAAGATGTGGTTTAATGAATTGTGCGTTTCATTTCTATATTGAGTAATAACCCGAAAGCAAAGAAATTAGATATCAGAGAAGACCCACCGTAACTAAGAAGGGGAAGGGGGAGCCCAGTTACTGGGAACAAACCAACAGTCATCCCAATATTGAAAAAGATATAGAAGGAAATTGAACTGGTAATTCCCAATGCCAGGAAGAGGCCGAATCGATCTGCTGCGCGAAAAGCAATGTTTAACCCCTTAAGAATAATGAAAAGGTAAAGTAATAAGAGAACCATTACTCCTATGAACCCTGTTTCCTCTGCGAACACCGAAAAAATGAAGTCGGTGTGTTTTTCGGGAAGAAAATTGAGGCGGCTTTGTGTTCCCATAAAAAGCCCTTTACCCCAGAAACCTCCTGAACCGATGGCGATTTTCGACTGAATCGAGTGATAACCGGCACCGAGTGGATCCATTTCTGGGTTGAAAAGAGTCATCACGCGCATTTTTTGGTAATCCTTGAGAAAAAACCAAAATAGAGGAGCTAAAAGTATACCAATGCCAAAAAATCTAGTCAGGAACTTGCTATCGATTTCTATAGCAGTAATAAAAACAAGAAATATAAAAAAAATCATAATTGCCGTTCCAAGATCAGGTTGAACGACTACCAATATACCAATGATTCCAGCTAGCAGGCCAGGTACCCACAGATCTTTTAATGAGTATTCTCCCTGTGTTTTAGTTGATTCAAAATACTTGGCTAGGGCAAGGATCAAAGCTATTTTTGCAAACTCTGAAACCTGGATGCTGATCGATCCTATGTAGATCCAGCGTTTAGCACCAGAAGCAACTACACCCCCTATCAAGACATAAACAAGAGATAGGGCCGTAATACTGTAAATTAAGTAGGCGTATTGACTGAGTTTGCGATAGTCAATCACCAAAGCTATGAGCATGGCCACAAGCCCGCAAAGAATCCAATAAATTTGCTTAATATAAAGGTCGCGGAAGAAAGGTTCTGGCCGACCGTGGTTGGCGCTATTTATGGCCACCACACCGATAATGGAAACGGTGAGAATAGTTATGAAAAACAACCAGTTAAATTTAGATACCAGTCTTTGTCCTATCATTGAAGCATCATACTAGCATAATTACGCTGTCAAAAATCAGATTTTAATATAACAAACAATAGTTTATAGGTTTTTGTGTAAAGAAAGTTTTTATTCTGCAAAAACTAGTTTTTAACTTGATAACACAACACGATGAATTTGTTCGCTGAACTTGGGTTTGTAATGGCCTGTAAACTCGTCAGCGTGATGTTAAGAAAATGAGCCGACTTTTTAACCAAACTTAACTAAATTAAAAAAAGGGTACTATCTTTTTTAATATGGACCTGCTTACTGGTAAGTTTTAATTGGGCTATCAACTAGTTGATTAAGTGTTATTTAACTATCTGCCCATTTTTTAATCAATTAGTCTAAACCCTTTAGTTTTCATCTAATTGAGGGTTAAAACGTGTTTTTATCTACAGGTTATAAACAGATGTGTGAAAAACTCAAGTTCTAAAGCCTGTTGGGGGCGCTACCTATATTTAGATACGGGTATTTTAGGGATAGGGTTCTTTGGGCTAGGTTTAGTCTATAATTAAACGCGGAGCTACTAAAAAACCCACTGCTTGCAAGATATTTTCAAACCATAATTAATAGACGTAATATTTTTCCTGCCCTTATAGCCTTAATTAAGGCGTCAAAATTTGGTCCTTTATGGCATTCTCTTTGAGTAGGGGTTTAGAGGAGGTGTTCGATGAGTGCGCTTTAAAAACTCCTTAAAAAAGGGGTAATTCCCATTCGCCAATTTTTTGATGTTGGTTTTACCCATTTCTAGTGGGTTTATAGAGGTGGGTGATCCAGAAGATTGAATTTGTGGAAAACTATTATATGCCGAGTCATTTTTTGTCCTAGTTAATAACAAGATTGGCTACTAACCTTAACCAGTTATTTTTAAATAGGTTACACGGTTTTATGAAAGACGTCCTTAAAGATTAAATACTTCTTAATCCTTTTGTTTCAATAGCAAACTAAACTTCTTAACAATTTTTCCACAACCAGTTTTGCTATTTACAACATAGTGCGATGTCCTCGTTTCTTTCCAAGGGTGACTTAATCAATTAAGGTCAATCAGGTTTTATATTAAATTCTATAGGGCTCATACTATGTCTTGCTTATGGTATTTAAAATTTATGTTTTAAAGAGTAGAGTTTTTATTTTGACGGAATATTTTCAGGTAATCATTGATATCGGCTGGAACCGGGGCTTCAAAAACAAGTGGTTTTTCGCTGATGGGGTGAATAATTTCTATTTTATGGGCGTGCAGGGCTTGACGTGGCATCTGCTTATATGATGCCGCAATTTTACCACCGTATAATTTATCACCAAGAATGGGATGGTGAATAGAAGCTAAATGGACTCTAATCTGGTGTGTTCTCCCTGTTTTCGGGAACACCCTAAGGTAGGAAAAATGCCTAAAAGTTTCCACTACTTCGTAGCGGGTCTCTGCTTCGCGGCCACGATCAATGTTCGCGGCCATTTTTTTTCTGTTGATTTTATGTCTCCCTATAGAAGTTTCAATAATCCCCGAAGCGGGTTTCATCAATCCGAGTACGAGGGCGATATAGGTTTTTTTAATTAGTCGGCTTTTGAATTGACGAGACAGGGCACGGTGGGCAGTTTCATTTTTGGCCACTAGGACCACTCCAGAAGTATCTTTGTCCAGCCTGTGTATGATGCCTGGTCGTTCGACTCCGCCGATTCCGGATAAATCGGAACAGTAATTGAGTAAGGCGTTGACGAGTGTTCCTCTCGCATGGCCTGGAGCCGGATGTACAACCATCCCAGCAGGTTTGTCTATAGCTAATAGAGCTTTGTCTTCATAAATAATTTTAAGAGGGATCGACTCTGCTTTTATTTTTGAAGCTGAGGAAGCTGGGATACTAAGAATTATTTTATCGCCGGTTTTGAGTTTATATTTTGCCTGTGCCGGAGAGTCGTTGACTAAAGCATGGCCTTGTTCGATCAGTTTTTTGAGGCGGGAGCGACTAAACTCATTCTGACTTTCAGAAAGAAAGACGTCTAGCCGGAGGGTCCTGCGACCAGAGTCAACAAGAAATTCTAATCGTCTCATGGAAGAAATATTTTTGCAATCATCCCGCGATCTATTTTTCCATCAATCGGGGCATCAGTTCCACTAAGTTGCAGGGTTTGTGGGTGCTGTCCAATTGATGAACGATGATCATATCCCAAGCGTCTTTGCAGGCGCCTGTGGAACCGGGCAGGGCGAAAAGGAATGTTCCCTTTGCCACTCCTGCAGTAGCGCGCGACTGTATGGTGGAGGTCTTGATATTTTGATAACTTAACCATCGAAACAATTCCCCAAACCCAGGAATGTGCTTTTCATACAAAGACTCGAAAGCCTCAGGCGTAACATCTCTTCCTGTCACACCGGTGCCACCGGTTGCTATAACTACATCGACTTGAGATGAATCGATCCATTCCCTAAGAGTATCTTGCAATAGAGATAATTCGTCCTCAACGATTCGTTTTTCGACAAGATGGTGTCCTGCTTTTTTCACGCGTTCTACCAAAGTATCTCCAGACTTATCGTTTTCTTTGGTGCGCGTATCGCTTACTGTAAGAACAACAACGTTTACCGGTTTTCCTTTGGTTGTATCGCCCATGATTAATTAATCTATATTTTTTAATGGACAGATTGCTTGATGCATTCACTTCGCCAGGTCAAAAAACTGATGCTTGGCATAGAACATTTAAACTGCTAGTTTAGAAAACTATTGTCTAATTGTATCCCCTTTTTGCTCCAAGCTAAAGGGGTTGGCAGTGTAACATAACGAGAGGAAATCCGTTATGCCAACAGTATTAGTAACAGGAGGTGCGGTTCGGTTGGGTCGTGCCATGGTTCTGCATCTGGCAGGACGAGGATATGATATTGCTCTTCATTACGGGTTGTCTCAGGAATCCGCTGAAAAGACCGCTGATGAGGTGAGGGCATTAGGTGTAAGATGTGAAGCCTATTGTGCTGATTTCTCCGACTTCAGTGCGACTGCTTCGTTGATGAATCGAGTGCTAGTGGATTTCGACTCAGTCGGGCTACTTATCAATTCAGCAGCAAACTTTGTTCAAGAAAACTTGGAAAACACTTCTGACCGCAAACTTCTTGATACAATCAATATCAATCTGATCGCTCCATTTATTTTGATGCGTGAGTTTAGAAAAAAGGTTAATCAAGGCCTCATTATAAATATTCTAGATCAACGCATCTTAAGGAGAATTTCCAATTTTGGGGCTTACTCAGTTAGCAAATCAGCACTGGCTCACCTAACGGAACTTTCTGCCCTGGAGTGGGGCGAAACGGTTCGTGTTAATAGCATTGCTCCGGGTCTGATTTTGCCGCCTGCAGGCGCCTCCGGTGAATACCTTTCTAAAAATGTTCCAGATATTCCTACCAAAACCCACGGGAATGTTTCGGATATCCTGCGCGGAGTCGACTACCTTATAGATAGTCCTTTCGTTAATGGAGAAACTTTGTTCATAGATGGTGGAGAATCGAAGAAACGTTAATGTTCGTCTGACCTGGGTATTTGACTTTGCGGGTTTTAGGATGATAGTTTAGTTTGCTATGAGCCTCATGATTTTCAATACTTTATCTGGTAAAAAGGAAGCTTTTGAACCTCTCCGTAAAAATACTGTAGGAATGTATGTTTGCGGGGTAACAGTTTATGATTATTGTCATGTTGGCCATGGTCGTTCGTGTGTCGTTTTTGATACTATTTTTCGCTATCTAAAACACCGTGGATACGATGTCACTTATGTAAGAAATTTCACAGATATCGACGACAAGATTATTAACCGGTCTCAAGTACAGAACATTTTTTGGAAGGATTTGACTAAAAAATTCATCGAAGTGTTCTATGAGGATATGGAAAAGCTCAATGTACAATCTCCAACGGAGGAACCCAAAGCTACAGACCATATTCAAGAAATGATTGATATGATCTCATCACTGATAGAACAGGGAAATGCTTATGAATCGGAAGGAGATGTTTTTTATTCGGTGAGCTCTTTTGATGACTATGGGCAACTGTCTGGCAAAAATATAGAAGATCTTCAAGCCGGTGCGAGGGTGGAAGTGAATGAAAGCAAGCGCGATGCGCTGGATTTTTCTCTATGGAAAAAAAGCAAACCTGGTGAACCTGCATGGCCAAGCCCTTGGGGCAAGGGGCGACCTGGATGGCATATTGAGTGTTCGGCCATGGGGCGTAAATACCTGGGTGATAATTTCGACATTCACGGTGGTGGAAAAGATCTGGTTTTTCCTCACCATGAAAATGAAATTGCACAGTCCTGTGGCGTCTCAGGTTGTGCACCGGTGAGATTCTGGATACATAATGGATTCGTTAATATTGACAAAGAAAAAATGTCAAAATCGCTGGGCAATTTTTTTGCTTTACGCGATATTTATAAAAAATATCATCCGGAAACATTACGTCTGTTTTTGATTAGTAGTCATTACAGGAGTCCGATCGACTTTAGTGAAAAGAATCTAGAAGATGCAGAAAAGGTACTATTACGTTTTTATGAGGCATTAGAAAATGCTGAAGCGACCTTGGGAAACTATAATGTCCATTTGGATAAGGTCAGAAGCCACCCTCTTCTTGCTAGATGCGAGAAGGCGATGGATGACGATTTTAATACAGCTGTGGTGATGGCTAATTTGAACGAGGAATCGCGAGGAATTAATTCTGAATGTGTTAATGTCGATCGTGGATTAGGAGATAAAAAAAGCCTGGCGGTTAGAGTTGCCGCCTTTAAACTTGCAGGTGGTTTGCTGGGTTTGCTTTTAAGTTCTCCTGAAACAATCAAGAAGGAAATATTTGACATCAAACAGACAGAGCTTGGGCTTGATGTTAATAAAATTGAATGTCTTATAGATGACCGTGATCAAGCACGGAAGGAAAAGAATTGGGCAAAGGCAGACGAGTGCCGGGATGAACTAACGAAAATGGGTGTTGTTCTAGAGGATACGCCTCAAGGGACAGACTGGAAAATAAGGTAGTCAATACTAGGTTAGAATAGTAGAACCTTTTTCTTTGATACTTATTAAATTAACCAGCGTCTGATATCTTTCCTTCCCGAGGGATTACTGTTTCAGGAGAGCAGAGCTAACCTGCACCAGTTCGAGTTTATGTCGTAGGCTTCCCCTTTTAGGACAAACACCGACCTTTTTTGCGACAGACACCGATAAGAACTTGATTCCATTCAATGAACGAGATAGAGTGTAGCTTATCCCTGTTTCTGTTGTCCCAAAATAATCATTTAAATCATGGACCATTTGGACGAGTTAGAAAATCAAAGTATTTTTATAATTCGCGAGGCGTATAAGAATTTTAAGAACCTCGCAATGCTATGGTCCATTGGTAAGGACTCTACAGTGCTAGTATGGCTCGCGCGAAAAGCATTTTTTGGTCACTGTCCGATTCCACTAGTGCATATTGATACCACATATAAAATTCCAGAGATGATCGAGTACCGGGATGCTTATGCAAAAAAATGGAAACTCAACTTAATAGTGGGAAAAAACCAAAAAGCGCTTGATGATGGGATGAATTATGAAAAGGGTCGCCTTGTGTGTTGCGAAGCACTTAAGACGATGGGTTTACATGCAATCATGGAGAAGGAAGGTTACACCGGTCTAATGCTAGGTATTCGAAGAGATGAGGAAGGAACAAGGGCTAAGGAGCGTTATTTTTCTCCACGAGACAAAAACTTTGAGTGGAATTTCAAAGACCAACCGCCAGAGCTATGGGACCAGTTTAAAACGTCATTTTCTCCGGAGACACATATTCGCATCCACCCTATCCTTCACTGGACCGAATTGAACGTATGGGAATATATTCATCGCGAAAAGATTCCAATAATTGACCTTTATTTTTCTAACTCAGCAGGAAAACGTTATAGGTCGCTTGGTTGCGCCCCTTGTACATTTCCTATTGACTCTAAGGCTAGTAATGTTGCCGAGGTCATTGAAGAATTGAAACAAACCAACTCCGCTGAACGTTCCGGAAGGGCTCAAGACCAGGAAAATACATATGCGATGCAAAAACTTCGCGCCAGGGGATATATGTAGTTAGAAGTATCAATTTATCTTTCTTAATAAGGCGTTGAATGTTTTTGGGAAGACCTGCTTTTAATAGCTGTATGTTCGCTAAAGGAATCAAATAAGAAATTATGAACGATAATGGAAAGGTCCAACCATTAAATAATCGATTGATGAAGTTGGTTATTGTTGGCCATGTGGATCACGGTAAATCCACTTTGGTCGGACGCCTTATGTCCGATACTGGTAGTTTGCCTACCGGAAAGCTAGATTTTGTCAAAGACATCTGCGAACGCCAGGGAAAGGCATTCGAGTTTGCCTTTCTTCTTGACGCCTTGGAGGAGGAACAGGAACAGGGTATCACTATTGACACTTCGCAAATTTTTTTTAATACTCCAAAAAGACGATACGTTATCATCGATGCTCCTGGACACAAAGAGTTTTTGAAGAACATGGTTACGGGCGCAGCAAATGCTGAGTCCGCCTTGCTTCTTATTGATGCTTACGAGGGTGTTCAGGAGCAGTCACGTCGCCACGGATATATTTTAAAACTATTAGGACTTACACAAGTAGCGATAGTCATCAATAAAATGGATTTAGTTAACTACGATTCTGAGGTTTACAAAAAAATCAGGTCTGAATACACTGAGTTTCTCGGTTCATTGGGAGTCCAAGCTAAGGAGTATATCCCGGTTTCTGCCAAGCTAGGGATTAACATTGCAAAAACGAGTAATGATATGCCTTGGTATAAGGGGCCGAGTATTCTGCAAATGCTAGATCAGTTTTCAGAACAACAAACACCGGTCCATCTTCCATTTCGTTTTCCTGTGCAGGATGTTTATAAATTTGATGAACGCAGAATTATTTCCGGGAGAGTCGAGTCGGGTAAGGTCAACGTAGGCGATGAGTTGGTTTTTTCACCCTCAAACAAGACAGGCGTTATTAAAACGATGGAAGCTTGGAGTGTTGAAAAACAGCCTGAAAAAGCAGAAGCTTCTCAATCTATAGGATTTACACTGACTGAACAGATTTTTGTGGAGCGCGGTGATGTTGCTACTCTTAAGACGGACTTACCAATTGTTTCTACCACCTTTGATGTAAATGTGTTTTGGATGGGTAAGCGACATTTGGAAAAAGGAAGAACTTATACGTTAAAGTTAACTACCCAGGAAGTATTTTGTGAAGTTGTGGAATTTAAGAAAGTGATGGATGCTTCTACACTGGAAACACTCAAGGGCCAGGAATTTTTGGCTAAAAACGATGTTGCGGAAGTTACAATCCGTACTTTCAGCCCGGTCGTTTTTGATTTATTTGGATCTATTCCAACGACCGGTCGTTTTGTTCTAGTAGATGAGTACGATGTTTGCGGTGGTGGAATAATTATTACCTATTCGCCAACAAAAACGGATCGACTGCGTAATGAGGTTAGGTATCGAGATTTTCATTGGCTCAAAAGCGATATTAAACCTAAGGAAAGAGTGTATCGAAACGGACACCAGTCAGCGCTCATTTTGATCGTAGGGTCTTCTGGCGTTGGAAAGGCTAAGTTAGCTCGTCACCTTGAACAAAAACTATTTAAACTTAATTACCAAAGTTACTTATTGGATGGACGTAATGTAGCATTGGGTGTTTCTGCTGATATTGAGATACAGCATAAAAAGGAAGATGGCGAAGTATTGAGACGGTTTGGTGAAGTAGTAAAACTATTTCTTGATGCCGGGCATGTTGTCATATCTACATCCAACGTGTTTAACCAAGAAGACCATACTGACCTACGTTTATTGGTGGAACCGAGCCCTGTTGTGGAAATCTATGTAACCGACGATGAAGAAATAGAGGTTAATTGCGATATAAAACTATCACGGGCTGAGGCAGAAAAGGAGATTGAAGCAGCGAACAGAGTTTGCGAGTATTTGAAAAATAAAAAAATCCTTACGGGCCACAACTATTCGATTTAACAGTTAATAGTTTGTTCTGGTGTACTATGGTGAAAAAGATTGACTTTTGACTTTTGTGGTGCAGACTGTACTTCCCTTAAATCCCGATGATGAGCTTTTAGAATACGCGAAGAGCAAAATAAAATGCCCAAGATCACGATAACTAACGAAGAGACAGGCGAATCTAAGGACTATAAACTGGGTTATGGCGCTAATTTGAGGAAATCTGCGCTATTTCAGGACGTGGATCTGTATAAAGGTCTCAATACCCACCTAAACTGTCGGGGAATGGGACTTTGTGGTAAATGCGTTATTGAACCGACCCCACTTGAAAATGTCAGCGAACAAACTCTTTTTGAAAAAATTCACCGACTTGAACCCCACCAAAGACTAGGATGCCGCACCAAGGTTTTTGGAGATGTTATGGTCAAAGCAGGAATTCAGGACTAAACTTCCTATCCTCTCAGCGATTGCTACCTAGAATCAAAAAAAATCTCTGCAAAGTATAACTTCATAAGTCGAGGTTTTTTAAACCAAGCGTTCTAAATTTGTAGGACTATAAGCAAAGGTAATAGCGTTAGCCCGACTAGAGAAATGAACGCATGTATCATGACGTCCCATCGTTTGCTGATAGGTACGATTGTGATAAAGTAGATAAAAACTAAATAGTCCCAGACCATGTTTTCACCATGAACCTGATTCATGATCAAGAAACTAACTAGGCAAAAAAGAACACCATAATATAAATATCCATGAATTTTGATTATGGCGGCCGTTTTTTTTTGGAATGCCATAAATACACCCAAGAAAATATTTATAACATGGAATCCTATTGCTGGAACTAGCCAGATTAAGGATGAAGAAGATGATAGGTTTGGAAATAGTTCAGTAGCCATAAAATTAATTCATAAAGGTAATTCACGTTTCATTAGAAGAAAACAGATTCTAACATGGATATAGATTTAAAAGATCGCAGAGTAGTAATTACAGGTGCTAGTGAAGGTATAGGGCGTAGTTTAGCTTTGGCATTTGGGGAAGCGGGAGCACATGTTGCAGGATGCGCTCGCGATAGTAGCCGACTGCATAATATTGAAAAGGAAATTAATGGTGAGGGGCATTTTTTCTCCAGTGCTGATTTTTCTAAATCAAAAGATATTCAATCATTTCATGATGAGGTCGTTTCTGCGCTAGGAGGAGTTGATATTCTAGTTAATAATGTCGGGTCGATTCAAAAGCTGGTAGGATTTTTTGATCTTAGCGACGAAGATTGGCAGGAAGTGTTCGATATTAATCTCATGTCAGCTGTAAGGGCTTGCCGTTACTTCGCTTCGTCATTAAAGCAGTCATCTGCCCCTAGGATTATTAATATTACATCTGTTGCAGCAAGTCGTCCGGGGGATGTGTTCCCACATTACAGTGCGATGAAAGCGGGGCTTTGTAACTTAACCGTTTCTTTGGCGCGTACCCTCGCTGACGAAAAAATACTAGTTAATTCGGTTTCCCCAGGACCCGTTTGGTCAAAATCGTGGAACGATGAAGCTCAACAGAGCGCAGAGAAATTAGGAGAGAACGTGGAGAAAATAGCCGCTGAAATGCGTACTTCTGCCGGTGAAGCTCTGTTACTCAAAAGAATGGGAGTGCCTGATGACGTAACAGGCGTAGTCCTTTTTTTAGCTTCCGACTTGTCAGAGTGGATTACTGCGTCCAACTTTACAGTAGATGGAGGTTTTACTCAAAACCCATATTAGAGGGTATGTGACCAATAGACTTTCTAGACCCAAAAATTATGACGCAAGACTTGTTGTGGATTGCTCAAAAATTTCTTTTACGCAAAAAATATATTTTCATTTAATATAGCCACTTATGCCCTATACATTACTTTAAGAATGATTTTTTTCTTTATACAGCTAATCCATTTTTCTTTTCGAGTAATCGCCTCGCGTGAGATACTTTTCCATAAGGCAATAAAGAATTATAAACATGTATCGGCTGCCCATTTCCTTGAGTTTTAACTTAGTTGCGCCTACCTTACGATTAGACCACCTATTAGGAAGCCAAGTATAAGAGTA
>Ga0315336_1005326_pt1 | contig 14172 bp, 16 predicted proteins | sample ASW5metaG_FD_204512 | JGI IMG/M metagenome (GOLD analysis project Ga0315336, IMG submission 204512) | Ammonia-oxidizing marine archaeal communities from Monterey Bay, California, United States - ASW #5 | ecosystem: Environmental > Aquatic > Marine > Intertidal zone | place: USA: California...
CTGCGTTAGGCCAGTCACGCATTCGACCTTGTTCATGGCGGTGGTGATCTCCTTTGGGGAGTTCATCCAGCCATGGTCGATGACCGCGCCGCCGCCAAAATGAACAAGGCGCAATTCCATCGCGCCAATACCGGAAACAGATGCAAACATCTCCGCCTGAATTTTCTGGGCATGAACCCAGGTCTGCGCGCGGCTTGCTGTTGCATCGATCAGAAAGCCGATCCGCACCGCTCGCTGCGCGCGCTGGTTTGACTCGGCTTTGAACCGGCTCAGGGTACGGACGAAAACATTCTTGCTGGCAGGCTTGCTCGTTATCTTTGCAGGTAACATTGTGAAGCTCCTTTCTGTAATTTGCAGGCCCATGATCGCGGGCAGGGGGCGCAAAGTCCTGGTCACGCCCTGGTCATCACCAGCGCTCTACTTCCAGCTTTTGGTTTTCATGATCAGATCGCGCGCAGCATTAAGCGCCTGCGCCTCTTCCTTGCTGCCGCCGATATCGGTGTGCGCACTCTTCATTGCCGTGCGATAGATCTGCTTCAGCGCCTCTTGCGTAAAAGGTTCGGTAAGGCAGAAAAGGGCGAGTGCCTGCTCATAGGCGCTCTGCGAATTTTCTTCTTCCTCTTCTTCGAAGAATTCTTCGTCAGCATCTTCGGCTTGCGCGCCGTTGCGCCATTCCTCAAACAGGATGGCAAAGAAGAGTGCGCCGTGACTGAGCGCCCAGGCCGCGCCCTTTGCTCCGGTCGTGTTCACCCATCCCAAGAGCCAGAACGCCAGTTTGAGTGCTTCCCAGAAACACATCCAAATGTAGCGAACCAGATAGACGCTCAGCTCGATCACCGCCGGGAGCAGCTCGGCGAATATCATGCTGCCGAAGATCCACAGGACCAGGCCGATGAAGAATATCTCCATGATCAGCCCAGGTATAAATGCAGCAGGTAGAGTGCGAGCGGCAGGGTGATGATGCATCCTGCGATCGGATGCGGCGTCATCCACCACAGCAGCACATAGAAGAATTTGCCCCACAGCGTCTTGAGCTGATCGATCGCGCTCAGGTCGGGCGCGTTCCCGCCAAAATATGGGTTCGGATGGAAGCTGCCTATTAGCTCAGGACGCTTCCAGTAGGGCACCTTGCGCAGCAAGAGCGGATGCAGATTGCCGATAAAGGCGATCTGTCGGTCGTGATCGAGGCGGAACAATTCATCGGCCATCACCAGCGAGCGCTGGACTTGCGAGTGCGATACGTCCCCGCGTCCGTTGCGGCTCTTTGATAGGACCGTGCACTTGCCGAGCAGCTTCTCTGTGTATTCGGCGGTCTGCACATCACCGACACCGAGAATTTGCAGGCAGCCACAATTGCTGATGATGCCCTGCCAGTTCTTATCGTACAGATGCTCGACCTGACCGATATTTTGCCAGATGCTCCAAATCGCAACGCGGTATTTACGCAGTGTTGCAAGCCAGTTTGGAAAACGCAGGATTTTGCCGAGCGCTGCCGCTTCATCGATCAGGAAGACGACCTTGCGCGTTGCAAGTGGCGCGCGCTGTAATTCCAGCACGGCGCAGGCCATGGCAAGACGCGGGATCGCCGCGTGGCTCTCCATATACTCAAGCGGCAGGACGACACTGATAATCCCGCCTTTCTGGCCTTTGCCGATGCCTTTGAGGATTTCAAAATTGACATCGCTACGGCTCAGCTTGTCACGCACCAGCGGATCAGCCAGGAACGAAAGATCCTGCTGGATCGTGGACATGATCGCTGAGAATTCTTCCGGGGCCTGTCCCTCGATGCGCTCAAGCTTGATCGCTTCCTGCGCCACCAAGCCGCCGCACACAGGATTAGCTTTCATAGCGGCGAGCAGGTTTTCCCAGCCGGCGGCATCACGGTTCACATAGTTGTAAAGCGTCGCGAGATGCTGGTCCGCATGCGGCTCTGTCGTCTTGATATGAACGATCATCGCCCGCTTGGCGTTCTGCGCGGAGTCTTTGAAGTACGAGCTGCTGCCGCTCTCATTGCCCGCGCGCGGCGTGAGCATTTCTGCGAAGAGCAATGCGTCTGCCGCAAAGGTCTGGCTGTGAGGATCTAGAAAATCGAGCGGATTAAAGCCGTGCGCCGGCAGCGCCCACGGCGCACCATCGAACATCCCAAAGAGATTGATACAGCCTAATTGCAGGCCACGATCGCGCCAGGATTTGGCGGCGATCGCAGTGTTCTCGCCGCCTGGATCGATCAAGAAGACGTAAGGGAGCGAGAGCAGGTTCGGCAGGATCGCGGACGTGCCTTTGCCAGAACCCGACACGCCGAAGGTGAGGGCGTGGGTGCTATTGTAGAAAACACTTAAGCGCCCGGTCCACTCACCAACCCGCAGGCCGTGCCCGCCGAACAGGCCGGCGGCAAAAGCAGTAAAAGGCGAGGCCCAGCGGGCCGAGCCAAATGTCTTGTTCTTGTTGCCGTAAAAGCGCCAGCACAAAAGGCAGATGAGAATAAAACCGATCGCGCTTCCGATATACCATTCCATAGGGTCGCTCCTTTGCTATGCTTGCTACATAGAAAAACGACCGGAACCGGTATTGTCGTGGTCACGGGTTGGTCATTGAGGAATTGGATCAGAGCGATCTAGCGATGAACGAGGCGCGGGAACCGATACATCTTGATGATGCGGAGCGAGACCGCATCCGCCGGACGCTGCGGCGCTATATGATCGAGCACCATATCGGCACGCCGACCTTACAGGGGCAGATCATCGACGCCGATGAGCCACGCCACCGCGAAATTCCACTCTCGACCTTGCAGCGTTTTCTGACTGGTTCGCATCGCACCAGCGATCACCACGTCTTGCTGTGCCACGATTTTGTGAAAGAGCTTCCTTATTACGGTGAGGGCAAGGACATCGCGTTCTTCGGAAAAGCGGTGTCTGCGTTTTTCCAGCCGCAACAGGATTCTGATGCCCGTGCCGAGGTTATTGCGATGCTTGAACGAGATGTTCTTGGCAGCTATGAGGCGTTCAGACCGCCGCCTAAAGATAACCCGATGCCACTTTGGGACATGCATATATCAAACATCTCATTTACCCCGTCTGGCGATAGCCCATGGCTGGAAGTGCGAGAAACCGTAGACGGAATGAGCCGCAGAGAAACCCGGCACAAATTTGAAGGCGCAGCGTTGTATGCAGCGCCGTATTTGCACATCTTTTTGCGGGATTTGTTCACGCGCCAGCCCAGACTCTTCACGCTCGAAAAGAAAACAATAACCTATGAGCAGGATGAATATGAGGGGTTCGAAGGGCGCGGCCAGGATGCCACACCAAGGCAACGTATGCGATCGTCAAGTCTGGTAAATTTCTTTGAGGTGAAGTTAGTTCCAAAAGCCGAAGAGGTTGCCCTGCGATGATTGATGAGCCGGATGATGAAACCGCCACCGCAACGACAACCGAAACGGATACCGATGTCGACGAAGAAAATCGCAGGATGATCCGCGCGGCTTATATCGGAGCGGACGCTATTGTTGTCAGCGCCCTCGAGAACGGTGCCGATGTTGATTGCACTGATGCCGAGAACGGGTTTTGTGCGCTCCATATCGCAATCGGCGCGAATAATTTGCCGTTGACCCGAACACTCATTGAGGACGGAAATGCTGCCTTTTTTCCCGACGGTTTTGGACGCTGGCCGTCGCTCATAGCCGCCGAATGCGAAGTCGATGAGCAACTCACCGACTATGTCGCAGAACAAGAAGCGCGGTTCTTAAAAGAGAACCGCTCCTCATAAAAATCACGAGGCGCGTGAGAACGCGGTGAGCGCAAATTCATTAGCGTGATTCAAATTTGACCGACAGGGTCAAGTGCTGGTAAGCAAATGAATTCCCTCCATGTTTACGGCATGTTAAGGTTGGTTAAAGCTTCCTTAATGTGAATGCCGGATAATAGAAGAATAGGCCGTTAAGGACGAATACAAGATGTGCGCGGGGTCCCCGCGCCATCTTGGCAAGGGGGTGCTAGCCGCCCCCCGTTGCATCCCCCAGGCTGTCGGCTGCGTTCGGTATCGAACCTCATCAGCCGATTGCAGCGCGCCTGCCGCCAGATCAATGACCAAGTCATGACCTGGACGCGCCGCCCGCTGCATACGACCTTTTCCCGCGTGTGAGAACTTGGAACGGTCGCCAAGAGCCTTCGTGCCCTTTGGATACCAGACCAGGAGACTTCGCTCTCCTGGACCATCGAGGAATGGTTGCCCGTTCCATCAGCACCAACGTTTCGACGTTGGATCACGACCAGGGCTTGGAGATTTTCCTCTCCACCTGGACCGAACCATGGACGAGCGTTTGCCCGCTCGACCGGCACCAAGGAAGCGTCCTTGGATGCGTTTGAAAGAAAGGACCATGGCAAGCAGTGGCAGCGAAAACCGGCAGCGCGACAAGAAACTAAGTGCGCGCTTTAACGATCAGGAGGCTGCTCTAATTAAAGAGCAGGCTGATCGTGCCGGTGTGTCTGTGGCCGCCCTTATTCGCTACGCCATTCTCGATCAAACCCCGCTGCGTAAATCACGCGCGCCGAGCGTAAATCACGAAGATGCGGCGCGGCTTCTCGGCTCTCTCGGACAATGCGCGACGGCGCTCCGGCAGGCCGCCGAGGCGGAAAATTCGGAAGTGAATGCCGCGCTGATCGAGGCCGTGCACCGTGATCTTGCCGATATGCGTGTGGCGCTGTTTGAAGCGCTCGGGAGAGAGCCATGATCCTGAAAGCTAGTCAGCGCGCGAACGGGGGTGATCTGGCCATCCATCTCATGAATTCTTACGATAACGAGCGCATCGAGGTGGCCGAAGTGTATGGCACGGTCGCCGATGATTTGCTCGGCGCTTTCGCAGAATTCGAGGCCGTGGCGCAGGGCACAAAAGCGCAACAATATCTCTACTCGCTTTCGATCAATCCGCCGGGAAAATTGACCCGCGAGCAGTATTTTGAAGCCATCGCCGCCATCGAAGAAAAGCTCGGCCTATCAGGCCAGCCACGCGCGGTGGTGTTTCACGCGAAAGAGGATAAGCACGGTACCGCGCGCGAGCATTGCCATGTGGTCTGGTCGCGCATCGATGTCGAGAATATGCGTGCGATCCAGCTCTCCCATGACAAGCGCAAGCTGATGGATTTGGCTTGCGATCTAGCTCATAAATTTGATCTGCCGTTGCCGCCGGGTCTCAAAGCCTGGGAAGAAAAACGTAAGCATGAAAAGGACGGACTTGAGCCGACGCTTGCCGAAAAAGCGCAGGAAGACCAAACCGGCATTACGCTCGCGCAGCGTCGCGAAGAGATTACCGGCTGTTACGAGCAGGCCGACAATGCACAGACTTTCATCAGTGCGCTTGAGCAGAAGGGTTATGTGCTCGCGCGTGGCGACAGGCGCGGCTTTGTCGTCGTGGACAAGTTCGGCAGTCCGCACAGCCTCACCCGTTACCTGAATGGCCATAAGGCGAAGGAGATCAAACATCGCCTTGCACCGCTCACACCGGAAGATTTACCCACCGTCGATCAGGCCAAGGAGATCGTGCGGCGGCGCAAGCAGGCGCAAGATGAAGGTGAAGGTGAACAGCAGCGGAAGCTGGCCGAACAGAGGCGCAGGAAAGCCATCGAGGCGCTTACCGCAAAGCACGAGCAGGCGCGTACGGACCTGCTTGCAAAAGAGCAAGAGCTACTGACCCGCCAGCAGAGTGAAACACTCTCCCTGCACGCGGCGCAGAAGACCGAGGCCAGCGGCATCCTGTTTCGTGTGCGCAGCGCGGTTTCTGATCTGCTTGGGAAGACACCGGGCCTGCGCTCGGTGCTCTGCCATATCCAGAAGCTCACCCATCTTGATCCGAAAGAGCGGCACCATATGGAAAGCACCGCGCTCGCCCGCCGTCATGTGCGAGAGAAGATGGATTTTGCGCGGGGCAAGCGATTGCGAACCCGCATCGAAACGCGCGAGCGGCAGGCGCTTGACAAGGTGTTGCGGCGTGCGGCGCGACATGGCGCAAAGGCCGAAATGAGCGCTGAGGCTCAGGCAAAGGCAGGGACGAATACAAAACAGGACTTTTACGATGCTGCCAAGGATAAAGGTCTGTGGAAACAACAGGAATTTGAGGAAGGTGATCTGGGTGTGGAGTTCAACGACGCGGCAGAGTTTGTTGAAGGGGCGGATCGCGCCGGTGATGCCGCCGATGCTTTTAAGCCGGATTTAGAGGAAAAGGCAGATCAGCGTTCACGTAGCCATTGTTCCACCCGTGCGCGTAGGCCTAGGCGTGGGAAGGGCCATGGGTATCGAAGAGGGGATGAATAGGATTACCTTGTGACGGGAGCAAGTGAACGAGCGCTTAGGCGGCCTGTTCAGGCCGCTGACACAGGAATAATCGTGGCATTTCCTGTAATAAATGCCTTGGAAATTTACATTTCGTGGCGGTACCATAAAACGGTGGGCCAAAGTGGGGTAAATAGGATCATGCATTTGACGCTGCACACTTCTGACATAACACTCGTGGACGAGCTTCGAAAGTTTGAGAGTTCGAACAAACACCTTCAAATTCAGAGATCGAGGATGTCACGGCAGTCGCTTACAGGTGAAGAAGTAGCCGAGTTTCTCGCACTTTCGATCGCTTCCGGTGTCGCATATGACGTGGCGAGAAATGTCATAATGTCTGTATTCCAAATGATCAAATCACGGGTATCCAGTAAAAATTCAAAAGATATCGAAATCATGATTGATGGCGTATCTTATGACATCAGAAATCAATCAGACTTAAATCGTATAATAAAAGCTATATTAAGTAAATTGGAGATTGACAATGATAATGAAAGCTCTACCTGATGCCAAGCATAGTACGAAATGTAACAGGGGATATAGCTATCTCACTCGAATCAATATCAGCGATCGAATTAGAAATGATCGGTGGCGCAGTGGCAGTAAACTATAAAAAGGGTGAAATATTTTCATATAGTAACAATGAAATCGGCGATGTTTTATTCGTTTTTCAAAATACAGCAAATCTTTTAAACTTCGTTGTTAAGGACTATATGAAATTTGTTCATATTGATCTTGAGTATGCACGAAAATTGGTAACTTTTTGTGCTTTGTCAGGATTCGTCGAAGACGAAAGTGAAGACATTGGAGAGAAGGAATTTTTCGAAAGTATCATTTTTCACTTGAGCGTCCGAAATAAGCTTCACGTGATATTGCCAAATTTGTCACCCTGCACACCGTCCAAAAGATTCGCGGAGATGAGCGACGCCGCATCGCATTTTCTGCACTTCTTGATTTACTGCGTAGCTCACGAAATTGCTCATTTTCGACCAAGAAAAAACTATGTCAGGCGTGTGCCCTTGTCTTATGCTGTTTGGGAAAGTCAAGAAATAGCGAAAATTGTATCGACTTCTATTGAAAATATTTTCCAAAGGTACATAAACCATAGATTTAGTTACAGTGATATTAGACATAGTGATCCTTTTTTCAATTACGCCGTTGATGATGAACTTTATTGCGATATCTGCGCAATTGACAGAATATTCGATATTATTGGAGAATCGGACAGCACCCTTGATTTCGCAATTGATTACCTGATGTCTATTCGAAATTTTCAAACTCTGTTTGAACTGTTGGATTACAAAACTAGAAACAGGAACCACAGTTTGTTTTGGCATGATATTGCCGCAAATAAAAAAATATTTCGGGAAATACAGTTTTATTGTGCCGCATTTTCTCGTGGAAAGTATTTATGCAATCCAATACATCACAAAGACTTTTTTCAGTTATTTTCCAATAAATTACTTCGTCACTACAATATTTTGTACAAATACGTGGATAAAGTGTGCGTTCGATTAAGGGAAATCGAAATTGATGCGGAATTTCCGTTGCCAACACACGACGAAATACTGGATATTTATAACGCTTGGGGGTTTAAATCAGAACGAACGTGTAGCATTGCTTTAATACCACCAATTAGCGAGTGGAGCGATGTCTATTTCAATACGGAACTTTTGCCTAAAACCTTACGTTCCGCGGATTCGAATGTTTTGATCGATGTTGACTAAGCACTTGGGTCGCGTCCAATAATTTTCTGACCCTGTCGAAGATTCAGTGGTGTATAAGCATCGTCCATGATTCCTCCGACGTTTAGACGGAGAAACCATGACATGAGCCGGACGCGATAATGCAGGCGCATGACCGCAGTAACCGTATCGGCCCGCCCAAGACGAAGGCAGGGCGTCGTTACATTCCCGTCAGTTCCGCATCACTTGATATGGCGCGGCACTACGCTGACAAACATGGCGGAGAAGGCGGGTTGGTATTTCCGACGCGCCGTGATGGCGGATACCAGCGCTACAACGTCTTTGTTAGACGCGGCTTCCACAAGCTCATGGAAGAGGCCGGCATGGTCACAGAGCCGACGGGGAAACTGTCACGATAATGCCGTGGTCGAGAGCTTCTTCAACCTGCTCAAGCGGGAGAGGATCCGTCGCAGGGTCTACAAAACCCGCCCCGATGCTAGCCAGGATGTGTTCGACAACATCGAGATGTTCTACAATCGAAAGCGCAAGCATGTAAGGAACGGGATGCTGTCGCCCGTCGAATTCGAACGCCGGCAGAAAATGAGAACCGAGGGTGTCTAGAAAACTCGGGGCTATTCACATACTCTGTTTTCCGCTTGAGTAACGTACGAGATTAAAGCAACGTTAGGCCATGGGATTGCCTCGTTCACGGTTTAGGAAGGCCTCGGTATGAAAGCTGCTAGGGGAGTCAAAAGGCCGATGGTGGGTTGTGGGATCGGGGTGTTCTCGCCGTCTGAGCCCATAACTCCTAGCCGACAGCTTCGAATCAATGAGCAGGATGTTTCATTGAATCGCTACGGCCATACTTTGGTCTTTGCCAACAACTGGTTAGCACATGATGCGTTTCAAGCCGGTTCACCAGCGCAACGCGTATCTGACATATCCTGGTTGCTCAAAAACGAAAAAACCGACCTATTAATCGCGTCATGGGGTGGAAAAAGTTGTTCACATTTACTAAAGAGTTTTGATTACTCACTTGCTGAAAAAATGGAAAAGCCGATTCTGGCGTTCAGCGACGGTTGCACGCTTTTGAATGCTATTACCACTAAATCAAGAATTGTCACGTTCTACGGACCAAATGTTCTGGGTAAGCTGGACGAGTCTGGGTTCGGCGATCTTCGGCAATTTTTTTCGGGCGAAGGGTTTTCAGATATTGACCTGAAATTCCCCAATGAACAAGCAATTGTCTTTGGTGGAAAGACTGCAACAGGAGTGTTGGTGGGTGGGAACCTATCAAGTTTCGCGGTCAGCGTCCTTGGCTCAAAATACGAACCAGAATTTGATGAGCTAATACTGTTTTTAGAGTCTGGAGGAAAGACGCCGCAAGAGTTCGACTTCTTAGTAACGTCGATCTGTAACTCGCGACTCATGGATCGAGTGAAGGGTATAATATTTGGAGATTTACCAGAGAGAACCGATGAACGTTGGGGAAACGACAAGTCTATCTCAGATATTTTAGAAATACATTTTTCTAACCTTGGTATTCCTGTTTATCTTTCGCCTTTTTTTGGGCACCGTAATCTGCCGAATCCGTCCATTCCAATAGGTGCTTTAGCGACGCTCGACACGGCGCGAGGGATACTTCAAATCGAAAGTGAGTGTCTGAAGTAGATGTCTGAAACCGGCCCTGTACAAAGCAGCATTTCGCATGTGACGAGCTCAGTCTATGAGATCGTCGTATACTTTGGTTCGACCTCTCTTGCTGTGATATTGGGATGTACCAGTTTAATTGAATTCTCGACAGTTAAAGGTTCTGCTAATTGGATTGCGACTCTTGGAGCAGTGCAACAGATCATAATGCTTATCGTTTCGGTGACCATCGCTTATGTCTACGGCCAACTTGCGAGTACGATTTCATCAACAGTGATAGGTCGACAATTGCGGCGAATATCCAGAATTTTACCGGATAAGTACTCGAGTGATTTCAAATACGATTTTCGCAATGCAATAGATATGGCTGGGCTGAAAGATACTCTTCCCCCGGAAAAAGCTAACAATAAATGGACTCTACTTTTCTTCATACAATCGAAGAATCCTGAAATCGCGAGGGACCTAATGAAGCGTCAGATGAGAGAGCGACTTGCTAGATTGAATGCACTCAACATGCTGATACTGTTCGTGTTTACCAGCTCTCATGTGGCCTACACGGGACTTGGCCACTTTGTTCCTCCTGGGACAATCCTTAAATACGAAGTTTCAATAAATTGGCCAATCTCATTTGGAATTCTCTGCGGGTTGTTTTGCTACGAATTCTTCAAACGAGCAAGTTGGAATAATGATCTGATTGTAAAGGTTCTCCCCGCGGTCATTCGTTGATGACCGTCATCGGTACTTTGGGAACCGATTTTTCTTGTACGGACGTTCATTTGAAGGACTGGGTATAACCTTCTCGTATGACCACCAAACATTTTCAATGCCAAAATAGGTTTCGGGTTCAGAAGACACGATGGACCTAAATCGTTCTTTTACAGAATTACGAAAAGTCGTTTGACTAATGTTGAATTCGACGGAGAGTGCCTGTTCGATTTCGCTAAATACATACTCACCTAGTTTAAAGTCATATGCGAAGCTCCGCCTCTTGTACGTGTCGCTCATGCCGTCCGACAAATCTGTCGAATGGTAATCCTCAAAATCCAGCCGAAGGCCAAGTTGTTGCCGTAAAGCCAAGTCTTTGAACGTGCCCATCATGTCCCGGTGCACAATTCTGGTACTGTTCGCGTTTCGATCAATCTCTAGAAGAATGTTTTGAGCGTTGTTTTCGGGAATCATCCCTAAGTCTATCGCTTGAAATTTGTAGCACTTCAAAATGGGTTCGATGATCATTTCCATTGTGGATTGCAAGGGGTCAGATCGTCCCAACAGCATCTGTGAGAGAAGGGTTGGCTCTGTTGGTTCGCGTACATCCGGTGAAAATAGTGAGAAGAACGGCACCATCGACATGCGACTTGAACTTGGATAGGGTTTAGGATCACGAACGATAAAGCCGTCATCCAAGTTTGTCGCTCGGCGATCTTTGACGTGTAAACCCGAAATCTCACAAAGCATAGCGAATTCCGTTGGGGCTTGCCCTGCTTGAACGCGCTCAACCAGCTCGCTGTTGTTTTCGAAGCTGGCCAACCATTTTGGGAATGATATTCGACGGTTGAATCGCCCAATTTTTGTATCCATGCTTAGTTTTAGATGGAATCCCGTCTGCACACACACGACAGTTCGAACCGACGCTGTCGGGGAAACATCCAAGTGCCGAACAACGTCGTATTGTGTTCCACATGATTGGAGGTTCGCCATCATGTCCGGATGGCAAGCGTACAGTGCACCGTTGTTGTCCATCAGGGCATCAGGGAGAGATCCATGATAAGAGAACTCGACATCACTCTCACGGAACTTCACTAATGGTAGCTTGTAATGATCTGATTCATTCTCCGGATGCGTCTGCCAAGATACACCTTCGAGTGTATGGAAACCGCTTGGAGAACCTTTATTTACAAATCTCTCTAGTTGCAGAAGTGCACTGGAGGGATTGTTTAGAATCTCGCCTAATTCCACACGAATGATCCAGAAAGTCATTGGTTTGCCGAAGTTATGATGTGCTATTTTCGAATTATTATCAATGGATACGTGTATGGCGGCGGTGGTGTGGCCCGATTAGCAAATACGGTGGTTTTCGAGTTCTCGAAACGCCGGGACAAGTATGACCGGTAGCGGGCCATGACCCCCTGTCGAACTCATTCTTGAAACGATGAGCCTAATCGATGCTGCTGTGGCAAAGTGCCTATCGATGAAGGCGACGGTATCATGTACATGATAATTGCCAGCTCGGAATTTGACCCCATGTATGGACCGACCGTGCGTTGCAAGAACAATTTTGTGATGGGCAAGCGGTCCTGCACAAATGTATTCGGCCTCAATGTGGAGCCTCGTTGCTCCGGGCCATCATGGGTATCAGCGCGCATTCGGTCTCATTAGCGGAACGGCCTTTTCACGGCCAAAGGGGTCACCAGATTGCGAACACGCCAGCAGACGGTTGTTCCATCCTTCAATTGGTCTCGCAAGACCTCGGTAGGTTTCTCCTTTCGTTTGATCCGTTCAGGTGATCCGACCTATGCAGCCAGGAATAGCCCCTTGGGATCGTAATCATCACCATGGCGCAGGACGCTCCAGGCGATGCGCGCCAGTTTGTTAGCCAGGGCCACCGCCAGCACGTTTTTATGCATGCGCTTGGATGCAGCTTCCAGCCAAGGGCCAAAGCGATGTTTAGGCCAGTTCTTCGAGTGCATCAGAATGATCTTTGCGCCACGAATGAACAATGTCCGGAGATAGGTATTGCCGCGCTTGGAGATGCGGCCAAGGATGGTCTCGCCACCGGTCGACATCTGCCGCGGCACCAAGCCTAGGAAGGCGGCAAAGTCTCGTCCCCTGTCAAAGGCGGTGCCGTCCCCGACAGTGGCGACCATGGCGCTGGCGATCACCGGGCCAATCCCTGGCACCGTCATCAGGCGTTGGCAGGCTTGGTTCTCCTTGGCAATCGCCCCGATCTCTTCGGTGATCACCTCCAGTCGTTCATCCAGATGGCGCAGATCCCCGCTCAAATCCATCATCAACTGTTCCATGCGCGGCGAGAGTAAATCGCCATGCTGGCCGAGGATCTCAGGCAGGGCGGCAAACAAGAAGCGCGCGCCCTGACGCACCGGAATACCCCGCTCCAACAACAATGTGCGGATCTGATTGATGACAGAGGTGCGATGGCGAACCAACCGGCTACGCACCCGATGCATCGATTGCAGGTCGAGTTGGTCGACAGATTTAGGCGTGACGAAACGCATTCTAGGACGCTGCACCGCCTCGGCGATGGCCTCAGCGTCGCGGTAGTCGTTCTTCTGACCCCGGAGATAAGGCTTGACATACTGCGCCGGCATCATCCGAGCGTCATGGCCCAGCGCCAACAAACGGCGGCTCAAATAATGGGCGCCCACACAGGCTTCCATGCCGATCAAACAGGGCGGCAAATTCACCAGACGCTCTGCCAGTTGTCGCCGCGACAGTTTGCGCCGCATAACAATCTCACCGGCATCATCAAGGCCGATCAGATGGAAATTGTTCTTGCCGATATCTATGCCGATCACTGTGGGGTTGCTTTGCTTCCTGGACATGACATGTGCTCCTCTGATTGAAAGCGCACCCTATCAATACGGTGCGCTTAAGAGCACGGTCGGTCCATCCCATTAGCAGTCCGAATTTGGCATAATTTTGGCACACTCGGGGGCGTCAAGGGGCGGCATTGAGCGACACTAAGCTACTGAAAACATTGATTTGTCCAATAAATTCAATGGCTCTATTCGCCCTCCGAAGGCAGAGGTTATTTCACTTATCGATCTGGGGGGCATCGAAGAGCAGGTTAAGATGGTTGCGAGCCCCCGCAACCAATTTTACAAACAACACCAATATCTTACACCAACGCCTCGACCAACCGGACGAGGCGCCTCTCCACATGTCAACACTATGTCAGCAAATGGACGCTCTAATATTGACCATTTTGTCCGGCCGCTCGGCTGCCGTCGAATTGGCCGCGCATTCCGAAGCAATGCGGCCACTGCTTACGATCGGATGAAAATTCAGTGGCAGGTCAAAGATCGGAAAGCTTCGGCAAAGAACCGGTTCCATCTTGCGACCGGTTCTTTGGTTGCCCGCCTTTGGATAGTTCCATCGACTACAGTCGCTCACCCAGCGACCGCTCGCACCGCACCTTGATTTCCGCAGCGGCATTCTGGGCGCGGATGTCGGCCATTGCCGACTTCTACGAGCAAATCTCAACGTCGCCCGATCGAGCCGACGTCCGTTATCGTTGAAGTCGGACGCGCCAGCGCCGTGGTCGGTTCGGTCGAAGTTGACCCCTTTGTATGGACCGACCGTGCGTTGCAAGAACAATTTTGTGATGGGCAAGCGGTCCTGCACAAATGTATTCGGCCTGAATGTGGAGCTTCGTTGCTCCGGGCCATCATGGGTATCAGCGCGCATTCGGTCTCATTAGCGGAACGGCCTTTTCACGGCCAAAGGGGTCACCAGATTGCGAACACGCCAGCAGACGGTTGTTCCATCCTTCAATTGG
>Ga0315336_1005328_pt1 | contig 14169 bp, 10 predicted proteins | sample ASW5metaG_FD_204512 | JGI IMG/M metagenome (GOLD analysis project Ga0315336, IMG submission 204512) | Ammonia-oxidizing marine archaeal communities from Monterey Bay, California, United States - ASW #5 | ecosystem: Environmental > Aquatic > Marine > Intertidal zone | place: USA: California...
AACTGTTGCCGCTGCTATGATCCACTTACTTTTGCGTAAGTGCGTATAATCAGAATCTTTTCCGGGAGAAAAACCATGGCGAGAGCCACACGCAGGCGTAAGACATCCGATAAATCAACCAAACCAGTCAATGCCACGGCGGCGGTCGACCGTCCCATCAAGCTGGGCAATCCCCGTATGGGTTGGGCGTCGGATGCTATTGCCGAGGTCACGCGAAAGCTCAATTTCAAATATATGGCCCTGGTTCCCGGCGCTAGTTACCGAGGCTTTCACGATTCCATCGTGAACTACCTGGGCAACACAAATCCGCAGATGCTGATCTGCCTCCATGAGGAACACTCGGTCGCCATTGCCGACGGCTATGCTCGTGTTTCCGACCAGCCTATGGCGGTCGCCATTCATACCAATGTCGGCCTGATGCACGCCTCCATGGCCATCTTCTGCGCGTTCGAAGGACGCTCTCCCATCGTCATGTTCGGTGCCAACGGCCCCATCGACGCCAATATCCGTCGGCCCTGGATTGACTGGATCCATTCCACCAAGGACCACGGCGCGCTGATCCGCAACTATATCAAGTGGGATGACGAGCCCCAGTCGGCCGAGGCGGCCATAGAATCCGTACTACGCGGCAACCAGATCGCCCGTTCCAAGCCGCGCGGCCCGGTCTATATCTGTCTCGATGCCGGTCTTCAAGAACAGACGCTCAAAAGCAGCGTCAAAATTCCTGATCCCGACCGCTATCAACCAGCGCCACCGCCAGCAGCAACCCGAGCCACGGTCCGCAAAGTGATCGCGGCTATTAAGAAGGCCAAGCTGCCAGTGATGCTAGTGGGCCGCTCGGACCGTAGCCAGAAGGCTTGGGATAACCGCGTCAAACTCGCTGAGACACTAGGATGCGCTGTACTGAGCAACTTGCGGGCTGGGGCCATGTTCCCAACCGAACATCCCTCACACATAGCCGCGCCCTGCGTCCGTCCCCCTGAGAAAAATAAGGCGCTTATCAACAGAGCTGATCTGATCATGAACATGGGCTGGCTTGATTTCGGAGGGTTCCTCCGCCTTTGCTCCGGCGATTCCCAAACCCAGGTCCCAACCAACGCCGAAGTAATCAACGTGTCGATCGAACAATATCTGCACAATGGTTGGAATATGGACTACCAGGCCCTACCGGCGGTGGACATTAATGTATTGGCCGACCCCGACACCTTCGTTCAACAGATGCTCGACGAACTCGGCGTGAAAGGAAAACCGACTGGAAAGCCGCGCCTCAAACCCGCCATCAAGCGCATGCGACATTGGACACAAAGTGCTGCTGCCAAGACAAAGCCTCGGGCCAACACAAATATGCTGCCACAAGACTTCCACCTCACTATGTCTAACTTTATTTGCAGCGATTCTAAAATATCGCTGTGCCATATCTCCACTGGATTTCCCGGTGAAGCCGCGCGCTGGAAGAGCCCGCTTGATTTTTCTGGTAACGATACCGGAGGTGGCGTCGGCGCTGGACCAGGTCAATCGGTGGGCAGCGCGCTAGCCTATCGTGATCTCGGCCAAATACCCGTGACCATGCTGGGCGACGGTGATTATTCCATGGGTGTCAATGCCCTTTGGACTGCATCGCGTATGCGGATACCATTGTTGGCTGTGGTGATGAACAACCATTCCTATTTCAATGATGAGGCTCATCAACACCATGTCGCCGAGGTCCGTGGCAGGGCGCCAGAAAACCGCTGGATCGGACTGCGCATTAACGACCCAGCGCCGGACGTATGCAAATTTGCTGAGGCTCAGGGCTTCGAAGCCACAGGTCCGGTCAGGACCTCTAAAGAATTGTTCGCGGCCTTGGCGCTCGGTCGCAAGGTGGTGGCTGCTGGTGGGCGTTATATGATCGACGCCTGGATCGAACCCGACGACGCCCTGGAACGCCGTCGTTCCGACGGCGGGCGCGGCGAAAATAAAAAATAACGCAGTAGACCTAACATAACCAACCCTCGGGTTTCGACCCGGGGGTTTTTAGCACCTATTTCAATATGGCACGGTCAATGTTGGGATGGCCGCGGCCCTATACGCAGAAGGTGGTAGCCTTCACAGCAGGAACGATCCCGTCTCTACAGACTTAAAGCAGACATCCTTCCAGCCGAAGGTTATATCTAGAGCGCGAACGTGAGCTCCTGTGAAGAAAATCAGTCAATGACCGAAGAAACAGCCAAGTCAGTCCCTTTGCGTACGCGGATTGCTATTTATGGCTCAGGCCTGTTCGCAGATGGCGCGTCCAACGTTGTTATTCCCCTCTGGGCGCTCTATCTCCAACCATCACCCTTCACCTTTGGCATCGTGATCGGCGCGCGATCGCTCCTACCCTTCCTACTCTCCATTCACGGCGGCGTGCTGATGGACCGGCTAGGCGCGCGCCAGGTTATGCTATTTTTCGCCACCATTGGCCTTATTGTACCACTCCTCTTCCCCTTGCTGCCCTGGATCTGGGTGGCAGTTATCCTCAACCTTCTTCTCGGGTTGAGTTCGACCATGAACTGGGTCGGCGCCCAAACCTTAGTGGGGCAGGTGATCCGAAGCGATCCGGCGCTCACCTGGCGTGTCAGCTTCTGCAATCGGCTCGGCCATTTTGTTTCTCCGGTGTTGGCAGGCGCCATGTGGGACGCGTTCGGACCCTGGGGCGGCTTCGGCGTGACTTTCATCGTGGCAGTGTTGTTCATGATGGCTGCGTTAATGTTGCCACGCCGCGATGGCATCGTTAAGGCCAAGGGTAATATCAATGCCCAACACATGAGGCTCCGCCACTTGCTCCCCCGCCTTGAGGACCACACCAAGGCGTTCGCACTTCTCGGAATTCCGCTGGTATCAGTGGTTGCGGCGGGATCGGTGCTCAACATCGCGACCGGTGCGATCCAGAGTTCCTTTTTCATCGCTTATATGAAAGAGATTGAGTTCACCGGGACGATGATCGGCCTCATCTTTGCAGGGCTCAACTTTTCTGGACTCGTTGGTACCGCCACCGTTACACCATTGGCGCACCGAATTGGCGATGTCTTGCTATTGAACGCCACAGTGCTAGGAGCGATAGTTGCGATCACGGCGACCCCTATGCTCACTGCATTCATACCGCTACTGGCAGTTACGATATTCCGTGGCTTTACTCAGGGGGTTAGCCAACCGCTGATGATCCTGATCCCATCCAAATTGGTGCCGGCGGGATCCCATGGCGCTGCTGTAGGCGTACGTATCTCGCTCAATCGCTTCATGCAGACAGTATTACCACCGATCATGGGCGGTATTGTTGGGCTGGTGGGATTGGAAAACAGCTTCTATGTGGTCGGCGGTATCCTGCTCGCGGTTAGCGGTAGCCTATGGGCTATATTTCGCCCCCCGGCACGAATACCCGCGAGGACGAACAAGGATGCGGCATCTTAATTGCCTGATAAATCTCCGGCCCTTTGGCCGCATGCCCAATTCTGGCACGAACGGATGCAGGCTGATGGATAGACTTTGCTAATCATCTCTCCTACTATCTATTCGTACTAAATTTAGGACCCTCGATATCTATTCGGGAAGTGCCCGTCCCTTCTAATGGGTCTCTGTAACATGGGGCCCAGTTGTAGTAAATTCAGGAGGTTTTGCAATGCCCGTGATTGACGCCGATACCCATATCGACGAATCGGAAAGCACCTGGGCAAAGTTGGAAGGAACTCCCCACGAAAAATATATTCCGGTGACTGTCAATTTGCCACCCGAGGTATCCCAACGTGCTGGCTTTCGAGGTGAGGCCAGCCGCAAGTGGTTGGTTGAAGACAGGATGCAGAACCGCGCCGTCCGCGATGAAGTGAACCACCCGCTTCGGGTCCGCAGAGAGCTTGAGGACGTAGAAGGTCGTTTGGCCCAAATGGACGAGATGGGCGTCGATATTCAGGTTATTTTCCCGACCTTCTTCATCCGTTATGCCACCGACAATGCCGAAGCCGAATGGGCGCTAACCACCACCTATAACCGCTGGCTTGCTGACAAATGCGCACCGACAAATGGGCGTTTGCGGTGGGCTGCTGTCTTACCATTGCTGCAGCCTGATGCGGCGGTGGAAGAAATACGCTGGGCAAAAGAGAACGGGGCCTGCGGCATCTTCAAACGCGGCTTTGACCTGGGCAGGTCGGTTACGGACCCACACTTCTTTCCAATCTATGAAGAGGCTAACGCCCTTGACATGCCTTTATGCATCCACACAGGGCACCCACTGCCAAACCACGAATGGGATAGGGGCTTCCCAATCATGTCATCGTTCACCGAACTCGTGAGTTCCAAAGTACCAGAGCGGTTTACGAATCTTCGATTCGGTTTCATTGAAGCCGGCGCGTCATGGATTCCCTATATGGTTTCGCAATGGGGGGCGCGAAAGCGAGCGGCACAGCGTGGCCAGGATGCCCGTTTGCCACTTCTCTACGAACTGGCACCGGAATTGTTCCGCGAGAACCGCGCCTTCGTCACCATCGACCTGATTGACGACATTGAATCCATACTGAAGTTCGGGACGGAAGATAGTCTAATGATCGGTACTGACTACAGCCATACAGACATTTCTGCCAACTTGAGTGCATTGAACGGTGTCCGCGACTGGGTGGACGAGAACAGGATCAGCGGCGATCAGGCCCACAAAATTTTGGGGAGTAACTCCCAGGCCTTCTACGGACTGTAACAAGGCTGAGTTAGAAACAGCGTCAAATCATCGATGGTCGACAATGCACGGTTAAGATTGACTTCCGCGATATGCCCCCGCCCAGTCTTGGAGACCTGCCTTCAGGAACGCTTGGCGATTACGCCCCAATATCGCTGAGACGCCGAGCGTAAAGGGCGATCCCGCCCAGACTTAACAGCATCGCCGTACCGATTATCAAAAAGCTGTTGCCGATGCCGAATACTTCTGCAACCGCACCCATAATAACCGGCAAAATTGTAGCACCCAAGCGGTTGGCCGTGAGACGCAACCCGACCCCCTTGCCCTGGGACTGGGAATTCGCCGACTTGGCCATGATTGAAAACATCAGCGGCATACTCGTGCCGGCGGAGGCTCCCCATAATCCGGCAATAATCATCAATTGCCAGAACGTAGCCATCAAAGGTGGAACGGAAATGAAGACGATGGTGCCGGCAACAGTGACGAACAACAAAGCGACCGGTTTTATGACCCTCGACAGGCAGCCGACCATCAGCGCCGCGCCGGCGCCAAGTAACCCTGCGATGGACATCAAAAATCCGATTTCAGTACCGGATAGGCCGATGCCGTCCAGATAGACCACGTAAAACGAGCCGCGGACAGCATAGGTAGTGTTGCGCAATACAGACATCAACACCACCAGTGCAATGGCTGGGATTGAAAGCAACGCCAAGGCCTCGAGATAGCTCGATGGCCTGGGTATGAAATCGCGGACGCAGAGCCGCACACTGGCGCGCAGGTGCTCCTTGGATGGTGCCGGCAGGATTAAGGCAGCGACAAATAATCCGGCCGCCCATAGAGACATGGTCAGAAACGCGCCCCACGCACCGAGGATATCCCAGGCCGCGCCGATGATGGGCGGCACCGTCAGGTTGCCGATCAAAGCTGCGGAACCCAGCCGTCCCGAGTGGGTAACATCCCCCTTCATTACTTGGCCGATCAGGGTCTGGGCCCCCATCCACGACGTAGTCGTCGCCAGGCCGCCGATCATCTGCAGGATGATCACCGCCCAGACCCAAGGAACCAGGGGATACATGATATGAACCAGGAGACTGACGATGGCAAAGACCATCATTACCCGCTTTGCGCCGAGAAGGTCCATCATGGCTCCGCCATGGATTGCCAAAAGCGTGGGCAGGAAGTTGCGGGCACCCAAGATGATTCCGATCATTAATGCCGAGGGATCCAGCGTCACCACCACCCACAAGGGGATCAATACACCCGCCATGTTTTGCATGCTGGTGGAAAGATAACCCGACACATAGACCGCCCATTGGACGCGCAGAGGTATATTTTTGGCGGCGGGCTCGGCCAACCTTCTTCCCCCCAACTTTATACTTCAGCGGTCATTTATCCCCGGAGATGGGGCAAGGATGTCGCGTTAAATTCGCGCAGATTAAGATGTGTAGTCATAAATCATAAGGCCGAAAAAACAAGACGGGTGGACACATGAAGTCGCTAGGGCCGCCGCCTTAAGTTGAAGTCTAAAATCCTTGGGGGTTTAGACTTGCATTTTTTGCGATCTGCCGCTTCGTGAGCGGTGCTCAGGCAGCGTATCGAGTATGTCGCCGTCACTGGGTATGTGGCTCGGCGCCCCAGAGCGAAATGATTGTTACGCCTTACCGACTCGTGATGCCGGTTTCTAGGCTTAATTTCATGGCCGCGCGCTTCCGCCAGGCCATGAAGCACACGCCCAAGCAGATCAGTCCGCCGACGAATACTGGAATGCGCAATCCAAAATGTTCGGCTACGACGCCCAGCATGAGCGCCCCGAAAGCGGGGACGCCTTGCATGATAAGTCCGTAGACGCTCATCACCCGGCCGCGCAGGTCAGGATCAACCGCCGATTGGATGAGTGTCTGGTTAGAAACGTTGAGCAGAATGAAGGCAAAACCTAACAACGCCGAAAGCACAATCGCCAACCAGAATAAATTATTTATGGCAAACAGCATGAGGAGGATGGCCATAAATAGGACGCTGAAGATCGTCATGCGCGTCATACCCACGATCCCCGATGGCCGGGAGGCGAGCCATATGGCACCACAGGTTGCGCCAATGCCATGAAAGCTCAATAGCATTGCAAGCCCATCGGCCCCCATTGAGAACACCTGGCCTGCAAACCCCGGTAACAAATCTGTAACCGGTTTTGCCACAATACCCACTACTGCCAACAGCGCCAACTGCAGCCGAATGCCGCCATGGGCCATGACGTAGGTTAGGCCCTCTACAGTCTCGGTCAACACCGAGTGCTTCTCGCGTTTTTGTGGTTCAATGCAAATCTTCATAGCGCCCAAAGCAAGGGAATAAATCAAGAGAAACCCCGCCGTCGCCGCGAAGCCCCAGCCAATTCCTGCGCCAACAATGATGAACCCGCCAAAAGCAGGGCCAATAAACCGCGCACCCTGAAAAATGATCGAACCCAAAGCCAGGGCCGGAGCGATTAAATCGGGACCCACCAGAGGATAGATTAGCGCCGCCCTCGAGGGCCGATTGAACGCCATCAGACAACCGCGTAGGGTCGTAAGAAAAAACAGCAACCAGATACTCATCTCTTCCGCCAGGGTCAGAGCCGCCATGGTCGCGGCCAACATCATCGCCAGGCCCTGGGTAATCCGCATCATCTTGAAATAGTCAACCCTGTCGACGATGGTCCCAGCAAACAATGTGAGGATTAACGTCGGCATCATTTCAGCCATTGCCATACCGCCGAGCCAGGCAGTGGATCCCGTCAATTCCCAGGTCAGCCATCCGATGCACATGCGCAGGTTCCAAACGCCCAGACCGTGGCCAATACAGCCGAACGTATACAGCCGGTAGTCCCTGATCCGCATGCATTGCCGAAGGGCTTGAAATCCACCAGGAATCTTCATGTCTGTGATCGGCTCTGGGGAGAAAAAAACATCATCACTTCATATGTAGCCAAACATGGCACGCGTCTTGATTGATGGCAGCACTAGCGTTCGCATTTATACCCTAAGATTCCGCTGCTAATTGTATAGAGAGCTACACGTCATAAGCAGCGATTCTGAAATTGATACAGAATATTGAATAGCGTTAGTATTGTCTTATATTGATGTGGATTTAGCAAAATGCCTCATATCTCTATTCAATCAATAAGTAAAATTAGATAAAAAAAGCTTTTAACGAATCCATGCAAAATTTATTACTGATAAAGATGACAAACATTTTTCAGAGGCCCGATTAAGAAATGTATCTATGACCAACAGCGTCGCTGCATTTTATGGCGCCAACCCCATCACCATTTTTGTCGCCAGCGGGGCTAAGGGCGCTTATGGAATCTATGCCAAGACGCTAGCGCGTCATCTTCCCAAATACATTCCCGGCACCCCAGATTTCAGTGTTGTGTTCCGACCCGGTGCGGGAGGCCTCCGCGCCACCAATGAATTCGCAAGAGAGGCACCCCGAGACGGCACCGCCATAGGTGCGCTTCGTGGTGCCACTGTGGTGGAGCCAGTGTTCAACCCCGACGGGGCGGAATTTGATCCCCGCGACCTTTCCTGGATCGGCAATGTGAGCCGACAAAGCGGCACCATTGTCACCTGGCACAACAGCGATATAAAAACTATCGAAGACGCGCGCCTGCGCGACGTGGTGGTCGGTGCCGATGATCCGAAATCCAATATCGGTACCCTACCCAATATCCTGAATGCCGTATTAGGCACCAGGTTCCAGAGCGTCGCTGGTTTTAGCGAGTTGGCACTCCCACAGGCACTCGAAACGGGTAAGGTCGAAGGAATTTGTGGCATGGGGTATAACACCCTGATCGCCGCCTATCGGGAATGGGTTGAAAATAACCTGATCAACATTGTTGCCCATGCCGGTTTGGAGCCCGACCCGATAATTCCCCACGTTCCCCGGACCATGGACTATGCAAATTCAGAAGGCGACCGCATGGTGATCCGAATGATGGATTACCGACAGGTAATGGGACGGCCCTACGCCGCGCCGCCGGGCGTGCCGGCGGACCGCCTGGCCGCTCTGCGCCAGGGATTCAGGGAGACCATGACAGACCGCGCATTCCTAGCTGACGCTAGGGCCAACAACATGATCATCGATCCCCTCAGCCACGAAGCGATGGAAAAAATTATCGCCGCCGCATATGCCATGGACTCTGCTGTAGTCAAGCGCACATGGAATTTGCTCAATGGCATCAGCCACTAGGTTCCTCTTCCCCGAATCCGTGTTGGATACGGATTCTCCGGGGCTAGCATCGCCATGCTGAAGTCTCTGGCCGGCGGCGGCATTGCGCGGGCGATGCGGCATCGCCAGTATCGCAATTTCGTCACAGGAGACGGCATTTCCCTGGTTGGCGTCTGGGTACAGCGCGTCGCCATGGGCTGGCTGGTTTGGGAGCTGACTCACTCCGGCCTTTGGCTAGGCATAGTCGCCATGGCGGAACTGTTCCCATCTATCTTGTGCGCGCCGTTAGGAGGGGCGCTAGCCGATAAGTGCGACAGGCGCAAGATCACAGTCGCCGCCGAAGTTCTTCTCCTAATGCAGGCCTTGGTGCTCGCGCTTCTCACCTGGACTGGGCTGATCGACATCTGGTGGCTGCTTGGACTAACCCTGTTGCGCGGCATTCTCAATGCCGGTAGCCACCCTGCGCGACAAGCCCTGGTTCCAAGCCTGGTACCTCCGGAAGATATTTCCAGCGCCATTGCCTTTAATTCCATGGTCTTCAACATCGCCCGATTCATAGGTCCTGCCGTCGCCGGCATCATCATCGCCCATCTCGGTATCGCCAGCGCCTTCGCTTACAACGCGGCATCCTTCCTGGTGTTCATCGTCGTGCTCCTGCAGATGAAAATGCCCTACGCGGAACAGTTCACCCGCAAGCACCAGTCACTTTACGCGCAAATGGCTGAAGGTCTTACCTACATCGCCGGCCATGCTGGCATTGGGCCGATGCTGATCCTCCTCACCTTGACCTCGGTACTGGTCCGTCCGCTCGCGGACCTGTTGCCAGGCTACGCTGGGGCGGTATTCGAATCAGGTGCCACGGGTCTTGCCTGGCTAACCTCCGCCATGGGCCTCGGGTCCATGGTCGCAGCCTTCGGCATCGCCCAACGCGGACGGATCGCCGGCCTCACCAATCTCGCAGTCGCCAATTCTTGCGTGATGTCAGTGGCCACGGTGGCATTCGCTTTCGCCCCCAATTTTTGGCTAGCGCTGTTTCTGCTGGCGGTTGCGAGCTACGGTATCACGGTTACGGGGGTTGGCGGCCAGGCCTTGATCCAGAGCGCGGTCCCCGGCGAATTGCGCGGCCGCGTCGTTAGCATTTATGGCATGATCTTCCGCGCCGCGCCCGCTTCGGGCGCCTTGATGATCGGGGCATTATCAGAATATTTTGGCTGGCGCTGGCCAATGGCCCTCAGCGCAATGCTGTGTTTCGTCGTTTGGTTCTGGGCGCGGAGCCGCCTGAAATCCATGGCCGCGGCCATGGAGCTCTGAAATAACTGCCGGAGCGCACATTGGCGTCAGGGCGAGGTTCATTGAACCGGAGTTGAAGCCCCTGCATTGAATGTCAGGCCACACTTTCGATCCTTATCCGATGGTGCTACCGTCTTAACTAAATGAAGCGATCCAAATAATTTGTTAAAAAAGGAGGAAACTATGAGCTTAGATGTTCTTGATACCGGCCAGGTCCATGACGAAACCAAAGAAATGCGCGCCAAACGCGAAGCCACCATCGCAGCCAGCCCACCGGCGTCGTTATTCAAGCTCCGCGCTCAACTCCTGAAACAGGGGAGAACAACCGACCTCGTCTCCAATACTGATAACATGCGGGTCCACCTTAAGGTCTATGCATCGGGGGGGGAGAATGGCCTACATAATCACACTGACGAGGACCATTTTCATCTCGTGCTTGAAGGCAGCGCAGTCTTCTACGGACCGCGCGGTGAAGAGGTGAATTGCAATAGATACGAAGCCGTTATGTTGCCCGCCGGTAGTTTTTACCGCTTCAACGCGACCAGCGAAGAGCCCTTGGTTCTGCTCCGCGTAGGCTGCAAGGCGGCGGCAACCTCTGAACATAGCCGCCAGAATATTTACGGGGATCCACTTCCCACCGAAGCCCCGGGAAACGGCCAGGTTGAGGTCATCCCGCGTCCAGACGAGTACTGGGGCGCTGACGAATAGACGGTTGCTATCGCAAAGGCCATTTCTGGACCTAATACTATCTTGACGCCGCTAAGGATGTTCCAAACGCTCGGCGGTGCAGGTAATAGGGAAATTCAAAGGTCGAAATTATTGTAGGAACAGATATCAGCCATCCCACCGATGCGGGATAAGGTGCTCACCTAAGCAAGAGTTTGAGTCGCCTGGGCATTGGCCGCAAGCGCCTACTTGGCCCAGATGCCCTCGCATGGTTCTCAGACATGGACGTCGTCAGAGACAGTGGGAGGGGACTAACAGTGCAACGTTAGCCAAGACCTAAACGACGAAGATAAAACCTTCGATCCCCAGGGAATCATTTTGGAACTTTTCATATTAGCCCCCCTGAACCGGGGTGAACCGGAAAGACCAGATATAATGCAGAGTTAATGGAAACTGAAACTCCAACTCTGCTAGATTTGAATCTGTAGCGACTTGCGCCGGCACCGTCAGTGATTTACCTCTATGGGAACCTGCGTATCAAAGCAGGCCTCGACCCGGGAGGAGAAGATCATGGCGCGCGCCGCTGCTAGAGGAAAAACGAGACTAAGGTCAACAATAAATAAAATGAAGGCCGCCGAGACGGTCGAGGTTCCAGTCAAGACCCGAAAATACAACCGTCCGGAATACGGTTCCGACGCAGTCGCAGAACTGTTGCACCGCTACGGCTTCAAGTATGCCTTCCTCAACCCCGGTTCGAGCTTTCGGGGGTTACAAGATTCTCTGGTCAATTACAATGCCAATCAGACCCCCAAGGTGATCCTCGGCCTCCATGAGGACAACGTCGCCGCCATGGCCCAGGGCTATGCCACCGCCTCGGGACTGCCCGCATTCTGCATCCTCCATAACATGGTCGGCCTGATGCACGGCACCATGGGCGTATTCAACATGTTCTGCGCAGGCATGCCGGTGTTGATCCTGGGTGGTTCGGGCCCGGCCGATTACGCCATGCGCGGCCCGGTGGATTATCTCCATTCCGCCAACACCCAGGGTGAGCTAGTGCGACCCATCGTTAAATGGGACAACGAGGCCACCACTGTCGACGGCGTCCTCGATTCTATCGTTCGCGGTTACAAGATCGCCAACACCGGACCCAAGGGGCCGGTCTACATCGCCTTTGATGTCGGCCTTCAAGAGCAGAAATTGAAAAAGCCCCTCACCGTCCACGATGTCGACCAGAACTGTTTCCAACCCCCGCCGCCGCCCGCCGCTAGCTCTGTCGTGGTAGACCGAGTCGTTGATCTACTCGTCCGAGCACGCTATCCGTTGATTGTGGGTGGACGGGTCGGCTACTTGCCAGCGGCAACCAGTCCCATAAAAGGGCTGGTCGAACTGTTGGGCGCGGCCTATCGCGACGACCGTACCTTCGTCTGTATGCGGACAACCCATCCCCAGAATCTGACTGGATCGCGCCAGGTTCTGGACAAAGCTGACGTGGTTCTAGCCGTCGATTGCGCTGACGTGCGCTCCGCCGTTGGTGGCTACGGCGCTAAGCGCCATGACTTCAAGGCCAAGGATGCCAAGCGCCAGAAGATCATCGACCTTTCCCAGAACGGGGCGGCCAATCAGACCTGGAACAACGTCGCCGGCGCCCTGGCCGATACCGAGGTGCAGATGCTGGCCGATCCCATGACTGGCCTTCAACAGATCATTGATGGCATCAAGAAACGGCTCCGCGCCGACAAGGCGCTGGCTGGCCGCTTCAAACGCCGGGCACAGGGTATCACTAGGGAAAAGGCAGCGCTGGTCAAGACCCAGCAGCGCCTCTTAAAGGAGCGCTGGGACGCCAATCCGATCTCGCCTGGACGCATGGTCAGCGAGCTCTGGCAGGCGGTGCGCCATAAGCCTTGGTACCTGACCCTGCGTAATCACCGCTCCTGGCCCGAGGGCGCCTGGGAATTCGGCGGTGCTGGACAATATGCCGGCCATTCAAGCGGCGGGGGTCTGGGCCATGGGCCCGGCGCATCGGTAGGTGCGGCGTTCGCCTGCCGTGACGACGGCCGCTTCCCGGTGGGTATCGTCGGCGACGGCGATTACCTGATGGCAACCGGTGCGGTGTGGTCCGCTGTCCACTACAAGGTCCCCCTTTTGATGGTCGTCAACAACAACACGTCCTGGTACAACGACGAGGAACACCAATTCAATATCGCCAAGCTACGGGGTCGGGCGCCGGAGAATGCCCATATTGGCACCACTACCCGTGACCCCGACGTGGATTTTGCCAAAGGCGCGGAAAGTTACGGTGCAGTGGGCATCGGCCCAATCGCCTGCGCCCATGATCTGACCGACGCGTTCAAGCGCGCTGTAGGGGTGGTCGAGGATGGCGGCGTCGCGGTGGTCGACGTCAGAACATCGAGCCTCTAGGCGATATTGGAGAAGGCGATTTGGACCAAGCTATTTTCAATCTCATAGACTTATGACGTTTTGGAACAGACGTGGCCGCGGCAGCAGTGGTGGCGACGATCGGCCTGCTAAAATATCTGGCGGCGCTCTTGCTATTTTGGACCAGTCGCGCACTAACCATGACGACCAAGCCGTCCACCAGGCTGTTTTACATACCGCTCTGTGCGCTGAGGGTCTGCACTAGGCAATCCATCCGTTTGACATTGGCCTCGCACTTAAGGAAATAGCGTGGGCGTTTACAGATTGATTTCAAACTGTGTCCGTTTTAAGGGCCCGGCCAATAGCTGTATTTTAATTCATCTTCAGCAAGGCTTTGGCAGCGCCGCCCATGATGATTTTGCGTTCGGCATCCGATAAACCTTTTACCTCGTTCACCAATGCCACAGGGTCGGGCTCGCCCATGTCGTAGGGCCGGTCAGTGCCGAGCATCACATGCTCAGCGCCCACCATGTCCACCAAGGTTCGGATCTGTTCAGCCCGGAATACAACCGTATCAAACCACATATTCGGTAGGAAGGTCGATGGCGGCACCTCTGTATTTTCGCGGCATTCTTCGCGTTCTCGCCATGCATGGTCAAAGCGGCCCACATAAAATGGCATGAAGCCGCCACCATGGGCGAAATAGAACTTAAGGTTGGGGTGCCGGGCGATAACACCGGAATGGATCAGGTGCGACATGGCCAGGGTCGTTTCCAGCGGATTGCCGACCACATTGGTCATGTAATAGGGCTTGAGCCGCTGTGGATGGGTGAAACCCTGGGGATGGACGTAGATCATGGTGCCGAGCTGCTCGGCGGCATCCCAGAAGGGCTCCAAAAATGGGTCTGACAGTTCCATGCCGTTGATCTCAGTGGGAAAGCGGATGCCACGCA
>Ga0315336_1005329_pt1 | contig 14169 bp, 11 predicted proteins | sample ASW5metaG_FD_204512 | JGI IMG/M metagenome (GOLD analysis project Ga0315336, IMG submission 204512) | Ammonia-oxidizing marine archaeal communities from Monterey Bay, California, United States - ASW #5 | ecosystem: Environmental > Aquatic > Marine > Intertidal zone | place: USA: California...
AAGGTCCCATCTGGTGCCGTCGCCTGTCCGAACTCATCTCCGCCCCAGCACACGGCGTTGCCGTCGTCGCGGATGCCGCAGGAGTGGCCAAACCCAGCCCCCACGTCGAGCCAGACCCCGTCCGTTGGCGTCTGTGTGTTCGCGTACTCCGCGTCGCCTTCATCGAGCGTCGCGTCCGCCCAGCACTCCACCCCGCCGTCGGTGCGGATGCCGCAGACCTCGCGGTATCCGGCGTCGACGCTCAAGAAAGTGGCGGTCGGCTGCTCTGGAGACCGGTAGTTGCCGAACGCCGAGACCAGACCTCCCGCGAGGGCAACGCCATGCCCCGACCCAACGGCGAGGCCGTCGAATGGGCCCTCCGGCAACGCACCAAAGGGTTCGGTGTCGCTCGGGTCCTGGGGGTTCCAGCAGACCAGATCTCCGTCAAAATCAAGGGCGCAGGCCCCACTTCGACCGACCGATACATCGATGAATGTACCCTCGGGCGGCGGGTTTACTTCCGACTCGTCGAGGGTCATTGTGCCCAGCCCGGCGCAGCCCAACGTGTCATCTGAGGCGTCGATCCAGCACACGGCGTCGTAGCCAACGCTCATGACGACAGCCAGCGCCTCGGGCGGCGGCTCCCGGTCGTAGATCGCGGAACCCCAGCACTTCATTGCGCCATCGGCGCCCAATCCACACGCGTACGACGAGCCCACGCCCACGTCCACGAAGCCGGTGTTGTTCTTGTCGTCCGCGCCATGGTCGGGATCGCGGTTGGGGTCCTGACAGCCGGCAAACAGCAGACTGAGGCCGGCGAGCGTAGCGATGTTCTTCATAGGTTCTCCGACAGGGCACCGGGCAGGCCGGTTGTCTTGTTCGACAGTCACGTAGCGATGGCATGGGCACGCAATGCCGTATTGCCACACTCAGCCACAGTGTGTGACGGACGCGGCCAGTGGTCCGTCAGTCAGGGTGCGGGTCGTTCGACAAGCCCTTTCAGGGCGAGGTTGACCCGCTCGTACTTCGCGTCTTGATCGGCTCCCAGCGCGAGGGCTAGCACTGGGGACAGAGGTCCAGCAAAAGACTCACTGTGGATCAGGCGGCAGCCGCCGTCGATCGATTCGATGGTGAAGCCGTGAGTGACCTTCAGCAGCAGAGCCACTCCGCCTTGCCACGTGAGCTCCCGGTTGGGCTCGCAGCGGATGATCCGTGTCTGGCCGGTCACTATTCGGCCGCGCATTGGAAACGCGATGGGGAAGGACTCGCCGACCGCGAGAGGACCCGGCGCGGCCGGCACGAAGTGAGACCAGCGATCCCAGGTGGCCGTGTCCGCGAGGACCTCCCAGACGGCCTGGGGCGGGGCCTCGATTTCGGTCGTCGCTCGATAGGTGTGGGCCATGGCCAAGGTCATAACGCCAACGGCCAGTCGCGTTATGAGAGGACCTCTCGTTCGTTTGGAGCACTCATGGGCCACAGTCATCAACGCCAGACGCCGTCGGCGACGCCGAGCCGAGCCCACGCGCCGGCGGTCGACGCCGACGATCAAGATCTTCTCGGCAACGCCGCCCTTCTCGACAGGCTCAACGCGGGAGGGGTCGAGGGCTCCGCCGATGTGGACGACGCCGAGGCGGCCACCGACAACCGGGCCAAGCTCACGGTGACGACGACCAACACGACCTGGAATGCCAAGGGCTCGCTCTCTGACATCGCCGACGAGGTCGACCGACGCAAGGCCGGCGCTCACGTCACCTGGACGCCGTCCTACTCCGTCAAGAAGGACCACGAGAAGTACGTCACCTCCGTCGACATCAAGGTGCCGATCACCAAGGAGATGCCGGTCTGGGTCGACCGGGGCACGGCGTCGGCCGCGGACCAGAAGAAGTGGGACACGTTCGAGGCCGCGCTCGAGTTGCACGAGCAGGGCCACATCAAGATCGCTCGGAAGGGGTTCCAGGGAGTTGGCGAGAGCATGCTCGACATGCCGGCTTCGACTGGCAAGCAGACCTTTGACAACGGGGTCATCCGGGTCCAGGGCGAGAGCGACGACTACGACACCAAGACCAACCACGGGGCGACCCAGGGTGCGGTCTTGACTCCCTGAGTGGAGCCGCATGGCTGACCCCACCGAAGAAGACCCAATCCTCCATCCCCACACCGGCAGCTGGGAGTACCACGTCGACGACTGCCGCTGTACCGAAGCGGATCTCTACTGCAACCGCGACGGGTGGATCTGGTCATGCTGTGGCTCGTGCAAGGAGCACTCGGACTGCACATCCGATCGCAAGCACCCCACCCATTGGAGCCATCCCAGGGTCAGCGCCACCATCAGCGGTTTCGAGAACAACTGGCCCAAGCACAAATCCAACAAAGAGATTCGCGCTGCTGCACCAGAGTCCTTCCCCGAACTCGACGACAGGACCGAAGACATCAGCGGGTGACGCTCTCAGCGTGTGGGGTGGGTACTGCCCTGGTAGTCGCCGAACCAGTCCCGCAGGTGGGCGATCACATCGGCGGTCTCCTGGGGCGCCAGCTCCTGGGGTTCCATGGACTCTGGGCCGGTGACCAGTACGAGGACGATCTCGGCGTCGGTGTGGTAGGGGATGTGCTGCTCGAGGTCTGCGCCGAGCTCGGTGCCGGAGCCATCCTCGCCATGGCAGGAAGCACACGCGTCGGCATAGAGGTCGGCTCCGCAGCGCGCCCGCCCCTCCAGCTCGAGAGGGCTCGTCGTGCTCTCCTCGAAAGTACAGTCCAGCGCGGTGTCCTCCGGCGCGGGTTCGGGTTCCGAAGCGCCCTCACAGCCCAGGAGCCCTGCCATCAACCACCACATACTGCCTCCTCCTTCAATCGGTCTTCTTCCGGATCCTGCCCAGAGCCTCGAAGGCCTCCTTCTCGGGGGCGTCATCGGCCCAGAGCAGCTCGACGTTGTCCATTTTGGCGACGGGAATCTCTTGAGCACCCGCCGCGTACCACTCGGCATATTCGCAGGCCTGGCAGACGTAGAGCTGCAGCTGGCCGTACTCGTCGGTGCTGAAGAAGTGCTGCACCCGGTGCACGACCATCGGCTGCCCGAACCCGTCGTCGAGATCGGTGACGGACTTGATGATGAGGATGGGTGTCTCGCCACACTTCACACATCGGCCGGACTTCATGACCTCTCCCCCTCGAGCACCGCCGGAGTGTAATCTCCGCGGATAGGAGGTTGCATGATGACTTGGCCGACGAATGCAGGGGCAGTGGGCGTAGCGATTCTCCTGTTCGCGCCGGCGGCGGCGCGGGCGGGAGGCGAGGGTCCCATCCACTCGACCTATCAGGAGCTTCGGGCGTCGGGATGCGATCTGTCCAAGACCCCGGTGTACACGCCGGTGGTGGCGCGCCTGCTCCGCAACGTGCCGTTTGCGGTGCAGGGCTACGTGTTCAAGTCCGACGAACTCACGGCTGCCTACAAAGCCGACGGAGACTGGTACAAGCCGAACCCCGATCTCGAGCTGGTCCTGGACGACGCCGACACGGCCTGCGTGCAGCGACTGAAGGTCGAGGAGAAGCGGCGCCGCACTCAGGTGTCGCTACCCGAGGCGTTCGAGAAGCTCCTGACCGCCGACCCGGCGGGATTTCAGGCCCTGAAGACCTGGGGCAAGGCCCTCGCCGAGCCGGGCCCGAAGGACTCGCGCGACATCTCGGGTCCCAAGGACGGACAATGGACGCTCAGCCTCCTCGTCTGCGAGCTACCACCGGCAGACATGTCCAAGGAAGATCTAGAGATGTGGGCCGACACGTCGCCGTGCTCGGGGCTCCAGCTCGAGTGCCGACCCGACGACGGCTGCTTCGCCATCGTAGCGGGCTAGCGTAGGCTGCGGCGTGCCTTCCACTCCCCAGCTAAGCACATTGGTCATGACCGATCTGGTGGGTTCGACCTCGCTGGTCGAGAGCATGACCGATCAAGGGGCCGCCGAGCTGATCCAGAAGGTGGACGCCGCCACCCGCGCATTGCTGCGCAGCCATGGCGGTCGCGAGATCGACAAGACCGACGGCTACCTGGTGCTCTTCGATCGGGTGATCGATGGTGTGCGTTTCGCGATGGAACTGCACGCCCATCTTGCCGAAATCTCGGCCTCCGAGGGACATACTCTCCAGGTGCGGGTCGCCGTACACGTGGGAGAGGTGGTGCTCTGGAACAACCCGCCCGAGGATGTCGCCTCGGGTGCCAAGCCGGTGGAGGTGGAGGGCTTGGCCAAGCCGGTGACAGCCCGGATGATGGGCCTCGCCCCGGGCGGTCGCACCCTGCTGTCGCGGGCGGCGTACGAGGTCGGGCGTCGGGCGGGTCCCGAGCTGCACTGGCAGGCCCATGGCGAGTACACCTTCAAGGGGGTGACCGAGCCCGTCGAGGTCTTCGAGGTTGCGCTCGACGGCCCCCTGCCGGCACCTCCGGGATCGGCAAAGGTGAGGCGAGTACGCGGGACGAGGTGGCCGCTCGTCGCCGTCGTCGTGGCGTTGGGGTTCGCTGCCGTCGCGGCCGCCATGGTCTGGAGCGAAAGGACCCGCGAAGAGTTGGGGATGGACGTCGCCGTCATCGGGGGAGGCTATGGCGTGACGCGCGTGCCCCTGCCGGTCTCTCCCAACCGGGTTCGGGCTGTGAAGCGCAAGGGGCGGGTGGTCGAGGTGTGGTTCGAGACCCGATCGGGCGCCCCCCGGCTGTTCCACCGGAGCGACGATCCCGTTCTGGGCTGGCAGGATGAACAGAAGCGCGTTCGCCCGATCGCCGACCCGCGGGACACCCTGGTGGGGCTGCGACAGGTCTGGTCGCCGAGCGGTGAGACCGTCGAGCGCGTCGAGTGGATCGGTGTTGACGGCGAGGTGGGCGTGGTCGAGACCTGGACGCCGACCGCTGACGGAACCATCGAGCGGGCGTTTCGAACGCCGGATGGCGCCCCGACCCATGTCGTGATCGGCGCCGAGGTGGCGGACACCTCGATGCGGACCAGCCGTCTCGATGCGCGCGGTCGCGAGGTTGCCTCCTGGCACGACGGCAGGATGGATCAGATCGTGCGGAACGTGGCCTGGACCGAGGACAACCAGGTGGAGTCCCTCTGGTACACGGACCGCGAGGAAAACGAGAGACTGCTCGGTGGCGTCGCTCGCAGAGAAGTGGAATTCGACGACCGGCGACGCTCGGTTGTGAAGCGCGCCCTGGGAATCGCGGGAGAGGCGGTGCCGGGGCAGTACGGGTGTGCCACCGAGTCCTTCGAGTACGCGTCCAACGGTCATACCCAGCGGTGCTTTGGACCGGATGGCGAGCCCATGGCCGGGCTCGATGGTTGTGAGGTTCGCGCGGTGAGCCGCGTCGATCACACGGTCTTTCGCCGCTGTCTCGATTCTGACGGTGCGCCAGCGGTGGGGAGCGAGGGCGCGTACACGACGAAGAAGGCCTACGATCTGGATTGGCGCCCGACGTCGCGCAGCCTGTTGGGGGAGGGCGACGCTGTCGTGGCCCCTCGTGGAGAGATTCCCGGTATTCGGAGCCAATATGACGAGCGGGGCCTCCTGGTTCGCAACACGTGGCACGACGTCGAGGGTGCGCCCTGGTGGAATCGTACGGCGGACGGCTTTGGCCGAGGCTTCACCTACACCGCGGCTGGCCAGCTGGCGTCGGTCACCACCCTCGATGTCGCGGGTCGTCCCGCGATCGGCCGCGGCGGATACGCGACCATGTACTTGAAATATTCCGCGGGAAAGTTGGCCGAGGTCGGCTTTCGCGACGAGATGTCCCATCCCGTGCTCGCGAACGGTCAGCGCCACGCCGAGGTCTTCGCGTACGGCGAGGGGCCACGCCCGATCGGCATCACCTGGCTCGGCGTCTCTCGCGAGCCGGTCGTGGACGCGTACGGGGTGCATCGGCGAGAGCTCGACTGGATTGGGGACGCGATCACCGGAGTTACGGCTTTCGGCGCGGATGGGGCGCCGGTGCTCCACCCGTTCCAGGGTCTGCGCGAGCTGTCTCCGCAGATGCGGTTCGTGTGGTGCCACAAGTACATCGGCGAGATCGAAGGCCATCTCATGAGTGGCGAGTGCTATGGCGTAGACGGCGCCCTGCGCATGAACGAGCACGGCTGGGCGGCACAGGACATTCAGGCCCAGCCCAACGAGCCCACCGAGAGCTTCTCGTTCCTGGATGAGGAGCGTCGGCCGGTGGTCAGCGCTTACGGCTTTGCGCGCCTTGTGCGCGAGCGCGACGACGAGTGGCGAGTGATCAAGTACACCGCCTTCGATGCGGAGGGAGAGCTGATCCGGGACGGATGTGCCTATGAGGAGAGGGACTACGACCCGAACGGGTACTTCGCTGAGGAGCGCTGCCTGGACCCGAACAAGCGTCCGATGATCGGCCCCAATGGCTGCGCGACTTTGGTTCACGACTACTCACCAACCGGTCTCAGATTGTCCTGGCGCTGCCTGGGCCCAGATGGCGCACCGGCCGCCATGACCCCGGAGCGAGATGGGGGAACGGTCGTCCCCCCTTCGACGTCGGGCGTTCGCTTTCAGTACGACGACTTCGGTCGCGTCTCTCGCGGCACTCGCACCGATCTCAGCGGGGAGGAAGACACGATGGAGTCTGTCTACGACAAGCGCGGCAACCTGGTGGGGTCGGCGGCTTGGCGCGGAGAGAAGCGGATCTTGAGTGCGCGGGGCGAGATCCACCGCCAGGAGCGGGACTACGACGCGAACGACGCGGTGACCGAGTACCGGTACTTCGACGAGCACAACCAGCCGAACTCGCCGTTCGCCGTTCTGCGCCAGGACAACGACGAGCGGGGAAGGCCCATCCGGCGGGCGTGGTTTCGCGCGGACGGAACGCCTTTCGAGGACCATGGCCGCCCCGCCGTCGTGCACTACCGCTACAACCTGCACGGCCAGGTCGTAAACAACCGCTACGAGGACTCAGACGGCGGGGCCGCTCCCCAGGACGGCTGCGACGAGCTGATGATGTCGTACGACCTGCGGGGAAATCGCACTCTGGAGCGGTGTCTCGGGTCCGAGGGTCCAGTGGACTTCGTATCCCACGGTGCCACCGAGGTGCGCTACACCCACAATCCCTCTGGTCGCCGGACCTCGATGTCGTGTTGGCGGGGGCAGACGCCCGGAACCTGTCAGGGTGGCTTCCATGTGCACGAGGTCGATTGGGATGTCCGCGGTGAGCTGGTTGCGCAGCGGTGGTTGGATGGGGCCGGGGTGGCCCTGCCAGTCGCCGGTTCGCCGTAGGCTACGGCCGTCGAGGGGGTGCCTTGCTCCACGCCAAGGCCGCCAGCCGGAGCTCCGGAGGCAACTCCGCACTGGAGAACTCGGCGCCGCGTCGGCCGGCCTCGGTGAGCGCGGCAGCGTCGTGGCGTGGAGGCCTCGCATCTCTGCGAGGAAGGCATCCAATGCGCGTTCGGTGTCCGGATCGGGTGCCCCTGTCATGCGATGGCAGACCGCTCGCCGGCTCCACAGGGCGAGGCGTCCCCAGGTCGAGACCACCTGAGGATCGACCTCGGCGAGAGCTGCCAGCGCCTCCTTCGGTCGACCCTGGAGGAGGAGCACCAGCGCCAAGGACAGCCAGGCGTGTTGCAGAAGGTGGGGATTGCCCGCCCGATCAGACGCGCTGGCGGCTTGCCGGGCGGCGCGCTCGGCGGCTTCCAGGCGCCCCGACTCGCACTCCAGTGAGGCCAGGAAGCTGTCTGGATGGGCCTGTCGCCCGTAGTCCCGGATGGCGTGCAGCACGCCAAAGCGCTCCCCGCGAAGGGCGAGTAGGCCGGTGTCCGCGAGGCGGATCCACACTTCGAGGATGTCCTCGCCCGCCAGGATCTCGGCGTCGGCGTAGGAAGGGGCCGCGAAACACCGAGAGCGCCGCCAAGAGCCGTTGCCCGTAGACATCCAGCCGCTCCCAGGACCCCTCGCGCGCAGGGACTGATCGGCGTCTCCGAGGACGTCCAGGCGGCGGCTCAGCGCATGCTCGAGCCCGGCCACGCCCAGCTGTCGTACCCGGGCGGCGGCGAGCTCGATCCCCAGGGGCAGCCCGTCGAGCTGGGGTGCCAGACGAAGCGCCTCTTCGCGGTCGATCCGCCCTCCGGCGTGGGTGGCGCGGTCCAAGAGCAGGTGGGCGGCCTCCTCGAGATCCAGGGGGTCGACAGTCCGCACCGGGCTTCCACCGGAGAGGACCCGCCGAGCCGTGATCGACGAAGAGCAGGCCGTCGTCGATGCCTCCAGCGCAGTCGTTGTCGATGCCGTCGCAGATCTCGACCTCGGCGGGATTGACGTAGGGATTGGCGTCATCGCAGTCGTCGCCAGTGGGGCTGGTTCCCAAGGGAGCGCCGTCGCAAGTGGTGGCCGCGATCGCTCCGGCGCCCGCGCCGTCTCCGTCGGAGTCGGTGTAGTAGTCGACGAAGGTCAGGCCGTCGTCGATGCCGCCCACGCAGTCGTTGTCGATGTCGTCGCAGACCTCTGGGTTGCAGGGAAAGGCCTGGTCGTCGTCGTCGTCGCAGTCGCCATCGGTCTCCGACATGCCGGATGGCGCGCCGTGGCACGTGTTCGCAGCCACGTCTCCCGCTCCTTCGCCGTCTCCGTCGTCGTCGGCGTACCAGTCCGTGAACACGAGCCCGTCGTCGACGAGCTCGTTGCAGTCGTTGTCGACGTCGTCGCAGATCTCCGGGTTGCCCGGAAACCGGTCGGGATCGGCGTCGTCGCAGTCCTCCCCCTCGGGAACCCCATCTCCATCGCTGTCGATGACCGGTGTGTCGGTGTCGGTTTCGGTGTCGGTATCGACGACGGTGTCGGTGTCAGTCGGCGTGTCCGTGTCACGCCCCTTGGGATCTGGATCCTGCCCGCCGCAGGCGACGAGCAGTGCAAGAATCATCGAAAATCTCATGAAAACCTCCGCTTTGGGGGCTTCCATGACGCGTCTCGAAGCGTTTCGGAATCAGCTGTTACACGGCGTGACCGAGGTAACCTATACTTCGCGCCCATTGTCACCAGCGGGATCTCGTGAGAGTCACTGCCTGTTTGTTGCCCGCCGCCGTCGCCGTCGTCACGACCGCGTGCGCCAGCTATCCGCTGTACCCCGGCAAGCCCGAGACCCTGAAGCTCCCGTCCGAGGCCGTCGGCGACACCTTCCTCATCGAGATCTTCGCTCCCGCGGGCAAGTCCGAGTCGCTGCAGGCGCTCTACGTGCTCGATGGTGCCATCAACGCCGATCCCGTCGCGGCGTATGTCTACGAGGAGAAGCTGCCCTACCTCGTAGTCGGTGTGGGCTATGTCCAGGGGTTCGCACCCGATAAACGTCGGCGAGATTTCCTGTTCGAGAAGGATTCGTTCTACTCGCAACCCACCGGCAACGGAGACGCGTTCCAGGCCTTCCTGACCGACGAGCTCATTCCGCTGATCGACGAGCGCGAGGAGGTCGATCCGGAGCGACGGTGGCTCCTCGGGCACTCGCTCAGCGGGTTGTTCGCTCTGCATGCCGCCTTCGAGGACGACGCGGAAGATCCCGTCTTCGACGTCGTCATGGCGGCGAGCCCGGCGCTGTTCCATGCCGGGGGCGCATTGCTCGATGTCGAGGCGGCCTTCGATGCCAAACATCCGCTGCAGCTCGTCGTGTCGTATGGAGACCTCGAGGCGGCACCGATTGCCGGATACACGAGGGAGCTGGTCTCGCGCCTGAAGAAACGCGACGACGAGAACCTGTCGCTCCGCTCCACCGTGGTGCCCAACGCCGTGCACGACGCCACCTGGTTTCCGACCTTCACCGAGGGAATCGACTGGGCAGGGGAGGCCGCACCATGAGTGCCCTCGTTGTCTTGATCCTGGCGGGGACGGCCCTGGCCGACGATGGCAATACCCAGTGGCCAGACGATCCATGGATGCGCGTCGAGGCGGGCGCCGATGTCGGGCTTCAGTCTGGCGGCAAGGCGGTGTTCGTCGCCGAGCCGGTGCGCTGGCAACGCGGCGCCCTCGCTGTTGGTGGCCTCTTCAGCGGGCACAGCCACTTCTGGCACACGCCTGGATATGAGCCCGATGGACTGGAGTATCGCGGGTCAGACCTCGGTTTTCTGACCGCAGGCACCGTGGGGCATGTCTTTCGGTTCGCCAAACGGCGGGTCGGGGTGGGACTGCACGCATACACGGGAGTGCTCCTCCGCGTCCAACACACCGAGGTCGTCGACAAAGAGCACGATCTGACGTTGAACCAGGACTTCGTGAAACCGTTCTCCGAAACCGGCATGCGCATGGACTTTCCCGTTCGGCTGTCTCGACGGGTGGGCCTGAATCTCGACGCGACGATCCCGCTGGTGATCTCCTCCCAGCCTGGCCTCATACAGAACTGGCTCGTCTCAGGGCCCAAGCTCGGCTTGTCCGTCGGTGTGCATCTCTGACCGCGCCCTGTATAAGGACCCATGGTCGCCGAACTGCAAGCCGCTATCGAGATGCGGGGACTGCTGCTGGTCCACGATCGGGAGCTCCCATCGGCGACGAAACTCCTCGCCGGTGAGCCCGTCAGCGGCTCGTGGTGGAGTCACCCGCAAGCCAACGCCATCTACAACGCGCTCCAAGCCCTCGACGAGGACGTGCGGAGTCTGAAGCTGGTGCGCGGCAAGGTCACATTGATCCACCGGCGGCTGTGGCCATCGGTCCTCGGAATCGCCCTTGGCGGGGAGAGCTGGCAGACCGCAAAGCTCCGCTCGGACGCCCGATTCCTGCTGGATCAGGTGCGCGTGCAGGGAGAGCTGCGCTCCGACGGCATCGACCTCCCCGATGGGAGTCGAAAACTCGGCACCGTCGTCACCGACCTCGAGAAACGACTGCTGGTGCGCTCTGTGCAGATCCACACCGACACCGGCAAGCACGTCCGCGTCCTCCACAGCTGGGAGGTCGCCTGGCCGGATGTGGAGCCGATCTCCGCCGTCGATGGGCGCTTCAAGCTGGAGGCCCTCACCGCGGGCTGGCGTCCCGGCAAGTTGTTCCCCTGGGAGTGAGTGCTAGCGGTCGAATCGCGCTTGAAGAGCGGCAACACGCGACCTCGAGCGCACGCGAGGCGCGTCAGCAGCCGAAACCGGGGAAGACGTCCGGATCCCAGTCGTCACAGTCGCTGTTTCCGCCCGGCCAGGGTCCGGGTTCCCACCATTGCTCGTAGCCGTCCCAGTCCAGGTCCCAGGCGTTGGCGCCGGGACCGCCGTAGGGACCGATGTCTGACATCTGTCCGTCGGGATCGTCGATGGAGGGGTCGCCGGTGTCGATGAGCGGGGAGGTGAGCTGCAGGTGCAGGTCCCAGTCCACGCTGTCCAGGGCCGTGGTGTCTGTGAAGAGGGGGTCGGCGGAGAGATTTCCAGATGTGCCGGTGGGATCTGGCATTCCGTTGAAGTTGTCCGGCTGGTTGTTCCAGAAGTCGCAGTGCTGGATGTCGGCTCCGCCGGCGTCGATTCCGCCCCCGGTGACCGCGATATTGTTCGTCACCACCACGTTGCGCAGCGAGGTCGTCTGCGAGCCCTGGGCGTAGATGCCACCGCCATTGGAATCCGCCGTGTTGCCCGACACGGCCGAGTTTTCGAGAGCCAGGGCGACTTGCTGCTGAGTGCCGTCTACCGTGATGCCCCCGCCGCGTTCGGCGCTGTTGCCGGTCACAATGAGGTTTCTGGCCGCAATCTCGAAATCGCCGAGACCCGAGCCGATGTAGATCCCGCCTCCTCGCGCGGCCTGGTTGTTCGCCACGACCAGATTGTCCAGGAGAATCACCATACTCCCCTGCTCGAGGAAGAGTCCGCCGCCGAAGAGATCCGTCCGATTCTCTGTGATGACCAGGTTCTTCAGGTCTGCGAAGAGGTAGGCGAACGACATGTGCAGGTATACGCCACCGCCTCCTCGACCATTGGCGCCGCCGATATTGCCCGTGATGAGGACGTCCTCGAGGGTCATTTCCCGTGTATTGGGGAAGTTCATACCGCCGGGAGACGCGAGCAGGCCGATGTTGTTCGAGACCACAGAGTCGGTCATCCACACCTCACAGCTGTCGCAGTGGACCGCGCCTCCGCCTTGATTGGCGGTGTTCGAGCTGAACGTCGTGTGCATCGGGATGACCGATCGATACACAGCGTGGAGGCCGCCCCCATCGCCCTGGGTTGCGGAGTTGCCGGTGACGGTAACCCGGGTGAGCCGAATCTGGACGTCGTTTGGAAAGCCATCACCGCTATCCATGCCCAGTGCGCCGCCGTTCCCGGCTGTGTTGGCGCGAAATGTGGAGTCGGTGACGTCCATGCTGGTTTTGGGTCCAAGGTAAAAGCCTCCCCCTCCCTCAGCCGTATTGCCGGCGACCCGGATGTCGGATCCGACGACCGATCGGGCCAATGCATTCCCAAGAGGCTTCCCGTAGAGCGCTCCGCCATTGACGGTCGCGCTGTTCCCGTAGAAGCGCACCCCTTGAAGCTGGATGTCCATCGCGGTGATGCCGCCGCCATACTGGGAGGCCACGTTCTCGGACAGCAGTGAATCCCGTAGGTCGATCGCGCCATTGCCGTCATCGATCAGGGCATAGATGCCGCCACCTTCCGCCGCCGTGTTCTGTCGGATGATCAGATCTTCCCAGAGCACCTGGCCGTGCTCGGTGTAGATGCCGCCGCCAAAGTTGGTCGCGTCGTTCCCCTCGATGATCAGCCGCCTCAACGTCGGAGCTGCGACGCCAGAAATGTGAATTCCAGCGCCGTCAGTGGCCGCCCCGCCGGTGAGGGTGAGTCCCTCGATCACCGTCGCCGCGGTCTCTGCCATGGCGAGTGTGAGGACCGATCCCACCCCTTGCGCGTCGATGGCGGTGGTCAGCGGCCCGTCGATACCGGCGAGGTGAATTTCCCGACCTGTGAACACGAGGTTCTCCGAGTAGGTTCCCGGCTCCACACACACCACGTCTCCGGCGTTGGCGGTATTGATCCCGTCCTGAACCGTAGGTTGGTCCGTAGGAACGAGCAGAGTACAGGTGACACAGCCCTCATCGGCAAGACCGCTGCAGTTGTCGTCCACGCCGTTGCACAGCTCGAGGGCTTCGGAGTGCCGGCTGGGATCGGCGTCATCGCAGTCGGAGCACGCTGGATCCCCGTCGCCATCGCCGTCGATTTCACTGGGAGGAAGTACCGTATCGCAGTCGGAATCCACGCCATCGCAGATTTCGACGGCTCCCGGATAGACCGCCTCATCGAGCTCGTCGCAGTCCCCCTGGCACAGATTGAAGCCGTCGCCGTCGAGGTCGGGGGCTCCGTCTTCGTCGATCCCACCATCACAGTCGTTGTCGACGCCATCACAGGGGTCGGGGATGCCCGGATGCACCGCGGCATCGGCGTCGTCACAGTCGCCATCCGCGCACGTGTCCCAGCCATCTCCGTCGAAGTCGGCCGGATAAGCCATGGGGTCGGCATCGTCACAGTCCCCGTCGCAGGTCGTGAATCCGTCTCCGTCGGCGTCGTCGAGATTGAGGTCTGGAAAGAGGTCCGCGCAATCTCCATCGCACGTCGTGAAGCCGTCCCCATCGACATCGATGCCGTTCAGGCCCGGGTCGCTGTCGTCACAGTCGCCGCTACAGGTCGACGTCCCGTCGGCATCGCTGTCCTCTGGCGACAGATTCGGGTCGTTGTCGTCGCAGTCCGCGGGGACGCCACACGCGGTGAAGCCATCGCCGTCGTTGTCGAATGGGCCCACATCGGGGTCGTTGTCGTCGCAGTCCCCGGCGCAGATCTGGGCGCCGTCGGCATCCACATCGGCTTCGTCGTCGGGCACGCCGTCGACGCAGTCGTTGTCCAGACCGTCGCAGATCTCGGAGTTGCCTGGGTAGCGGCTGGCGTTCTGGTCGTCGCAGTCCCCGTCGCAGGTGGAGACCAGGTCGAAGTCGACGTCTGCTGGATTCAAGAACACGTCGGCGTCGTCGCAGTCCCCGTCGTTCTCGGAGAATCCATCGCCGTCGTCGTCGAAAGCCGGCGTGCCCTCGTCGACGATGCCATCGCAGTTGTTGTCGACGCCGTCCTCGACTTCGAGTGCGTCGGGGTTGACGGTGTCATCGCCCGGGTCGCAGTCGCCGCCTACCTCTGAGTAATCTGTAGGTCTAAGGCACTCTTTCGTGGTTTGCTCGTCGTCTCCGAACCCGTCGTTGTCGGTATCGAGGAACCAGGTTTCTTTGGTTCTGCAGTC
>Ga0315336_1005330_pt1 | contig 14168 bp, 11 predicted proteins | sample ASW5metaG_FD_204512 | JGI IMG/M metagenome (GOLD analysis project Ga0315336, IMG submission 204512) | Ammonia-oxidizing marine archaeal communities from Monterey Bay, California, United States - ASW #5 | ecosystem: Environmental > Aquatic > Marine > Intertidal zone | place: USA: California...
AGGTGACGGCTCCGACGCAGTGACAGTAGTCCAGGGCCGACTACCAACTCTGGAAAACAGACTTCGGCAATACTACGGCCAGTGGTTCAGAAGTGGACCCGGTCCCCAAACCGACCACCCTCCTGTTGGCCCTTATGGCCCTGGCCGCTGTGCCGCTTCGCATGCGGCACAGGTAGTTGGTGGCTGGGGTCCTGAGTACCCGAAATGCACACAGTCTTTGTTTGTTTCTTGCAGCGCCCACCGGCCAACGCCTAAAATCGACGGATCAGAATCGAATCAATCTACTGCCGAGAATGTGCTGCCATGAAACGACTGATTGTTTGCCTGTTGCTGTCATGCCTTACTGGGCGTGGTGCGCAGGCGACTCCACCACCTGCAGTTGCTCCGTTTGGGGACAACCAGGCCAAAGCCCATCAAAAAGCATGGGCCGATCACCTCGGTGTGCCTGTCGAAACCACGAACTCCAGCGGGATAAAATTTGTGCTGATCCCGCCGGGCGAGTTTACGATGGGTAGCCCGGAGAGAGAGCCAGGCAGCAGCAACGACGAAACCGAACATCTGGTAAAGATCACAAAGCCGTTTTTTTTGAGCGTGTATGAAGTGACACAACAGCAGTACGAACAGGTGATGGGTAATAATCCCAGCGGGTACAAAGTCGCGAACAAGCCTGTCGACAAGGTGAGTTGGAACGATGCGGTACAGTTTTTCCACAAGCTCAGCGAGCAGGACGGGGTGGAATATCGCTTACCGACCGAAGCCGAGTGGGAATACACATGCCGTGCGGGAACGGTCACGGCATACAGCTTTGGGGGTGATGTGCCTGAGTTGACGCAGTACGGCTGGTTTAGCAGAAACTCGAACAACACCACGCACCCGGTTGGAAAGAAACTGCCCAACCCGTGGGGTTTGTACGATATGCACGGCAACGTGTGGGAATGGTGCCAGGACTGGTACGCAGCCTATCGAAGCGCGAAAGTGCTCAGCGACCCGCAGGGGCCTGCACAGGGCAAGGGCCGTGTGTTGCGGGGCGGGGCGTTCCACATTCAACCGTTGTTCCTCCGTTCCGGCCTCCGCGGCGACAACCTGCCGGACATCCGTAACGTCAATTTTGGTTTTCGTTTGGCTAGAACTTGCAACTTGTCTCCTTAACAACTCTACCCGGTTGGGGCCAGAACTTTATGATGCTCGCCAGCAAACAGTGGCGGGCTTTGCTATTTCTATTCGAATAATCGGCAAATTCTGTTTACTGAAACTGTGTTCCAGCCAATTAATCGCGGGATATCAGTCATTGGATCAATCGCGAAACCCTAAGGTCTCGACTCGCCAAAAGGCTCAAAATTGCACGACTCGGTTGAGTAGCCGCGACGGGGGCAACACGCCACTGGTAAGTCGATAGTCGAGTCCAAGCGTTTGACGAATGATGTAACAACCACTATTTTGCTGTTTGAATCTCAAGCCGGCGATAAGTTGCGAGCCACTTCCGGCGATCAAAAAAGTGCCGTCGCGATTGGCCAGGTCAATCGGTGTCATTCGAAAAAATTATGGCACGTGCGTCGGTACTTCACAAAAACTTATGATCCTTGTATACAGAACAGGTTGGCAAAAAATGCAGAACTCGTTTGGAGAGAGAGTATGACAACCGAAAGCAAGTGCCCAGTGATGGGCGGAACTTACACACACACGAAGGCTGGGGCCGCGTCGAATCGAGACTGGTGGCCGAATCAGTTAAACCTTCAGATACTCCACCAGAACTCGCCCCTGTCCGATCCGATGGGCGAGGATTTCAACTACGCCGAGGAGTTCAAAAGCCTCGACTTGAATGCCCTGAAGCAGGACATCGATGAGTTGATGACGACGTCGCAGGATTGGTGGCCGGCCGATTACGGCCACTATGGACCGCTTTTCATTCGGATGGCGTGGCACAGCGCAGGTACGTACCGCATTGGCGACGGCCGCGGTGGCGCATCTTCCGGCACACTCCGCTTTGCACCCCTCAACAGTTGGCCCGACAATGTGAGCCTCGACAAGGCGCGCCGGTTGCTCTGGCCGATCAAGCAAAAGTACGGCCGGAAACTGTCATGGGCCGACCTGATGGTCTTCACCGGTAACTGTGCCCTGGAGTCGATGGGATTCAAGACGCTCGGTTTCGCTGGCGGCCGCGAGGACACCTGGGAGCCAGAAGAGGACATTTACTGGGGGCCTGAGAGTGAGTGGCTGGGCGATAAGCGCTACACCGGCGAACGGGATCTCGAGAATCCTCTCGGTGCCGTTCAGATGGGCCTGATCTACGTGAATCCGGAGGGGCCCAACGGTACCCCGGATCCGCTCGCTTCGGCCACGGACATTCGAGAGACGTTCGGTCGCATGGCAATGGATGACGAGGAGACAGTTGCGCTCATTGCTGGCGGACACACGTTTGGCAAAGCCCATGGTGCTGCCGACGCAGACGAGTACGTTGGTCCCGAACCAGAGGGTGCCAGCCTCGAGGAGCAAGGCCTGGGCTGGAAGAACAGCTTTGGCAGTGGCAACGCCGACGATACGATCACCAGCGGGTTGGAGGGCGCATGGACCACCGACCCGGTGAAGTGGGACAACAACTACTTCGACAACCTGTTCGGCTATGAGTGGGAGCAGGTAACGAGTCCTGCCGGTGCGGCACAGTGGACTCCCACGGATGCATCTGCAGTGGCCACCGTGCCGGATGCTCATGATCCGTCGAAGACGCACGCCCCCATGATGTTCACGACGGACCTCGCACTGAAGATGGACCCGATCTATGCGCCGATTTCAAAACGCTTCCACGAAAACCCGGAAGAGTTTGCAGCAGCCTTTGCCAAGGCGTGGTACAAGCTGACACACCGCGACATGGGGCCCATCTCGCGGTGCCTCGGCACGTTGGTTCCCGAGCCGCAGTTGTGGCAAGACCCCGTCCCCGAGGTCAATCATGAATTGATCGGGGGGCAAGACATCGCTGACCTGAAGGGCAAGATCCTCGCATCAGGACTGTCCATTTCCCAACTGGTCTCGACCGCCTGGGCGTCGGCTGCAACGTTCCGCGGCACCGACAAGCGTGGCGGAGCGAACGGAGCGCGGATCCGCCTCGCACCACAGAAGGACTGGGAAGTCAACAACCCGGCCGAACTGACCAACGTGCTGCAGGCGCTCGAAGCAATCCAAACGGACTTCAACAGTTCGCAATCGGGCGGCAAAAAGGTCTCGCTCGCAGACGTGATCGTGCTGGGCGGGTGCGCAGCCGTTGAGCAGGCTGCGACGAAGGCAGGGCACGATGTGCAGGTTCCCTTCTCGCCAGGGCGCACGGATGCGTCACAGGAGCAAACGGACGCGGACTCGTTCGCTGTGCTCGAACCGACTGCAGACGGGTTCCGCAACCACCTCGCAAAAGAACACACGACACCGGCCGAGGCACTGTTGGTGGATCGGGCACACCTGCTGACGTTGACCGCTCCGGAGATGACTGTCCTGGTCGGCGGCATGCGTGTTTTGAATGCAAACGTCGAACAGTCTGAGCTTGGTGTCTTCACCGATCGTCCTGAGACGTTAAACAACGACTTCTTCGTAAACCTGCTCGACATGAACACACAGTGGCAGAAGTCCCCCAAATGCGAGCACTTTTTCGAGGGACGGGATCACGCCACAGGTGAGGTCAAGTGGACCGCCAGCGCCGTCGACCTCGTCTTTGGGTCGAACTCCCAACTCCGAGCCATCGCGGAAGCCTATGCATGTGACGACTCGCAACAGGCGTTTGTGCGCGACTTTGTGGCTGCGTGGGACAAGGTGATGAATCTTGATCGCTTCGACCTTGCCTGATCTGCGCCATGGATCAGGAGGCCTTCTGAGATTTGCTTTTTTTGCTCAAGCCTTTGGCACCAGGATCCGCTTGCCGGACAGTCGAAGAGTCCCAATTGAATCAAAAAAGCGTGTAAATGAATGGCGCAACACCGGTCGGACCCAAAAGTACAAAGAGACCAATGCATCCGAGGATCAGCAAAATCGGGATCAACCACCACTTCTTGTTTTCCACAACGAACAGTCCAAACTCCTGCACAAGCGATAACTGATTTTCCTCGCCTGCTTCTTCAAATTCAGTTTTTCGGTCTTCTGCGGACATGTGCGGGGTTTCTCACTGTTTTCCGTAGATCAAGCGGTCCAGCTATGACCGACGGTAATAGCTGGCAACGTTGGCAGGCTGCTTTTTCGGTTGCCAGTACGTGGTCTTCTGCTGGTCAAGGGTTCGTTGCAAAGCGTCACGTTTGGCGATCCGGAAGGCAAGTCCGATCGGCAAAAACACCCCGAAGTAAATCATCAGCATTGCCAACTCGCCAATGACCATACCAATCGGTGTTGCCACGATCATCAGGAAAAGGAAGATCGGTTTCAACGATTGCGGAACGGCCATACCGGCTAATGCAAGGGCGAGCCCAATCGCAGCGAGGAGGATGACGATGGTTGTGCCACCTCCCCAAAACCATCCTACGACCGGTAGAGCGACTATGCAAATCGCGCCAAATTGCCGCAGTTGGCGATGGGTAGGGTGCCAGTTGATTTCGACAAGTTTCATGATCTGGTCCGCTGTCAGTCTGGGATGAATTGTGCAAGGTGGTCCTGGCGATCGGCCTCGGTCATCGGATTATCTTGCTCTTCTTTCAGCAGTATGTTTCGTCCAAGCACCAGTACGTCCATGTCTGTCATCTTGAAGCAGCGATAGGCATCTTCGGGAGTACAAACAATGGGTTCATTCCTTACATTAAAGCTCGTGTTGATCAACACCGGACAACCGGTTTTTTCATGGAAGTGTGACATCAGCTGGTACAGCAGTGGATTCCGTTCCTTGTCAACCGTCTGAATTCGCGCCGAGTAATCAACGTGTGTGACCGCTGGAATCAGGGACCGGCAGAAGTGCAGCTTGTCGATACCAAAAGTTTGTTCGTATTCAGGGCCAGGCTCCCTGCGGATGTCGTTGTGAACGGCAGCCACGAGAAGCATGTAAGGGCTGTCTTCCTGTGGGCGCATTTTAAAATATTGATCGACGTGCTCCCGCAAGACAATGGGGGCGAATGGGCGAAACGATTCTCGAAACTTGATCTTCTGGTTCATGATCGATTGCATTTTTGGGCTGCGCGCATCTCCCAATATGCTACGCGCACCGAGCGCGCGAGGTCCATACTCCATGCGATCCTGGAACCATCCGACCACTTTCTCTGCTGCTATCAAATCCGCAACTGTGTTGCACAGTTGCTCATCCGAGTCACAGGAAGCGTAAACAGCGTTGTGCTGAGACAGCGTGCGAACGATCTCTTCGTGGGAAAACGCTGGGCCTAGAAGTGATCCCCTTTGAGAGTCCCTACCCTGCGGATGCCTTGGTTGTTCCAGAAGTTGATGCCAAATGAACAGTGCAGTTCCCAACGCACCACCAGCATCACCGGCCGCCGGTTGAATCCAAATACTCTCAAACGGCCCTTCCCGAAGAATGCGACCATTTCCGACGCAATTCAAAGCGACGCCCCCGGCAAGAACAAGATTCTTTACGCCTGTCTTTTCGTGCACATGTCGGGCCATGCGAAGCATGATCTCTTCTGTGACAGCTTGCACCGAAGCTGCCAGATCCATCTCGCGCTGGGTGACTTGAGATTCCGATTTTCGGGGAAGCCCACCAAAGAGATCATGAAACTTCTTCGAGGTCATCGTCAGACCCTGGCAATAGTTGAAGTAGCTCATGTCCATGTGAAAGGAGCCATCTTCTTTTAGGTCCAGGAGATGCTCGAAGATTTTGTCCTTGTAGATCGGATTGCCATACGGCGCCAGCCCCATGACCTTGTACTCGCCACTGTTGACTCGAAAGCCGGTGTAGTAGGTGAATGCGGAGTAGAGCAGGCCAAGCGAATGGGGGAAACGAATTTCATCGATCAGCTCGATCTTGTTGCCGCGACCGACGCCAAAACAAGTGGTCGACCACTCACCAACACCATCGAGGGTGAGAATGGCCGCTTCGTCAAACGGCGACGGGAAAAAGGCGCTGGCGGCGTGAGATTCGTGGTGGTCGGTGAAAACGTAGCGGCCCGAATAGCGGTCGTGCAGTCCACGGCTCATTTCCTGGGGCAAATGAAGTTTCTGCTTCAACCACAGTGGTATGGCCTGTCGGAATGAGCGATAACCCTCAGGTGTGACTGCCAGGTATGTCTCGAGCAGACGCTCGAACTTTATCAAAGGCTTGTCGTAAAAGCCAACGTAATCCAGCTGTTCCGGTGTTATGCCCGCTTCCCCAAGGCAGTAATCAACGGCGTTCTGTGGGAAGTCATAGTCATGTTTCTTGCGTGTGAATCGCTCTTCCTGCGCTGCTGCTGTGATCTCTCCGTCGACGACGAGCGCCGCCGCGGAGTCATGATAGAAGGCTGAAATTCCGAGTATTGCCGTCATGCGGATCTCTTGTGTGCCCAGGCACAGCGAAACACGTGACCCGAACAAGCTCACGGCACCATGAAAGCCCCGAGAGGCCCTGACAAAACCCGCCACTCCACTGTAAACCGCCTGGAAAACAGTCCGTTGCAACGAATGGCCAGAAGTTTCATCCCTGTCTCTTAGTTTAGCTTGCCTTTTGGAAAGGGTCAGCCACGAAAGTAATCGCCAGTGAGGATTTCCGAAGGAAACATTAATCGAATTTTGTAAAAACGACCGGCCCTTCGTCGGTTACGTCATCATAGTTTGACAATGCAACCTGTGGCGAAACTCGCTCGACGTTGCCCCAGGACAACCGGCGCCGCCAGGCTCGCGCGAGTTTGACAGACTCAAGGCCACTGCGTTAACATGCAGTGCTGCGGTTGCAGTTGTTCCGTAAAGAATCCCCCACCCGCAAGGAAGCCCGGCCAGTTGGCGACCGTGTTTCTCCCACCTCACCCATGGTAATGTCATGGTTGCGTTGATTCGTTGCCTGTCTGCCACGACCATTTGTTCGATTGGCCTCACCCAGTGCCTGGCAGATGTGTCAAAGACCTCTGTGGAGGATGAGCAGGGCTGGTCTCTCCAGCCAGTCCATCGCGTTGAACTCCCCGATGTAGGAAATCCAAACTGGCCGCGCCGCGAAATTGATTATTTTGTGCTGGCACAACTCGACTCGGCTGGCCTGGCTCCGGTTCGTGATGCAGGACCGCGGACACTGCTGCGACGGATCTACTTCGATCTGGTTGGACTTCCCCCATCGCCCGAGGAGATTCACACGTATCTGGCCGATGAATCGGCCGACCGTTTTGAGCGACTGGTCGACCGGCTCCTCGAATCGCCCCAGTTTGGAGAGCGCTGGGGTCGGCACTGGCTGGACGTGGTACGGTTTGCCGAGTCGAGTGGCAAGGAGTTCAATTTCAGTTATCCCCACGCCTGGCCTTATCGAGATTACGTGATTGACTCGCTCAACGCCGACAAGCCGTACGATCAGTTCATTCGCGAGCAGCTAGCCGGTGATCTCCTGCACGGTAATCGCCCTCCCGAACAACAGAATGATGAATTGTTAATTGCAACAGGCTTTTTGGCGATCGGTCCCAAGCGACACAACAACGGTCAGCCAGGGTTTGACGCCGACATGGTCGATGAGTTGATCGACGTCACGATGCGATCGGTGTTGGGGTTGACCGTTGCCTGCGCGCGGTGTCACGACCACAAATTCGATCCGATTTCCAACCATGACTACTATGCATTGGCGGGGATCTTTGCCAGCACGGCCCCGCTTTACGGCACCATTACGCAGAAATACAGCCGACATCCCACCGACCTGGTTGCGATCGGCCCCCACGCCCAACAAAGGCACGCCGCCGCCCAAGAGCACGACGCAAAAGTCAAAGAGGCCGCAGACCAACTCTCCCAGGAACAGGAAAAACTGAAGCAGGCCCAGGAGCAGTTGAAGCCGCCAGCGGACAATTCGGAGCAACAACCGGCTACCGGCGACACAGACCCAACCGAAGTGCCTGCTTCTGGCGAAAAGGAAACAGAGATTGCGGCCCTCAAGGCCCAAGTTGCTGAATTGGAAAAGGCTGTTGAAGATCTCAAGGCCAGCGCCCCGCCACGGCCCGGGTACACCGTCTCTGCCCGCGACCAGGCAAAACCGGCGAATGCCAAGATCGCGATTCGTGGCAATCCGGGAGATCTGGGCGAAGAGGTCCCCCGCGGCTACTTGAATTGTCTTCGCCTCGATTCGATACCTCCCCCCAGCGCCGAGCAAAGCGGGCGGCTGGAACTGGCCCAGTGGATGACCAGCAGGGACAATCCGCTGACCGCGCGGGTGATGGTCAACCGTATCTGGCGTCACTTGTTTGGAGCCGGGCTGGTGAGGTCGGTCGACGATTTCGGTCAGCTTGGCACTCCCCCCAGCCATCCAGAATTGCTCGACTGGCTGGCTTCCGAGTTCATGTCAGAAGACTGGTCGGTCAAGCACATGATTCGCACGATCGTGCTCAGCCGGTCGTATCGGCTCAGCAGCACCGCCGACGAGCGGAGTATGGCGGTCGATCAGGCAAACGTCATGCTGTGGAGAATGTCGCCACGACGACTGCAGGCCGAGGCAATTCGCGATGCGCTGCTCGCGGTAAGCGGCCAGCTCGACCTGTCGCGGCCAGAAGGTTCGCCAGTAACCGACTTGGGTGATCAGCTGGTCCGCGGCGTGGGACTGGACCAGCTGCGACCCTCCAGCAACCACCGCAGTGTGTATCTACCGGTCGTGCGTGATTATCCTCCCAAGTTGTTCGAGGTATTTGACTTTCCGTCTCCCAACCTCGTGAGTGGTGACCGGGTCGCGACGATTGGCCCTTTGCAGGACCTCTATCTCCGCAACGATGTGGAGATGCAGAAGCATTCTCAGGCCATGGCTGAACTGCTCATGGAAAAGGCACCGGCCAGTGACGAAGCCCGCGTGCAACTGGCGTTTGAGCTGGGATTTGGTCGCTTGCCGTCGGCGGAAGAACAAGCGGCCTCACTTTCGCTGATCGAGGACCTGTTGAGCCGCACCGAGGGTGCCGAACCCGACAATTCAGAGGCAGCAAAGCCGCCGCAAGAAGCAAGCGACGCAAAAAAAAACATCTCGCCGAGCGTGCAGGCCTGGGACTCACTCTGCCAGGCCCTTTTCGGCAGCGCGGAATTTCGTTATTTAGTCGACATCGATTACGATAACTAAGGGGCAACGTGGCAAGACAATTTTCACGACGGCAATGTTTACACGCCGGATCCGCCGCGTTTGGGTCCCTGGCATGGGCGGCAATGCAGGGTCATGCCCAGGTGACCACAGCGAGGAACCGAGCACCGGATACTGCCCGGTTTGTCCCCCGCGCCAAGCGGGTTATCTTTCTGTTCATGAATGGCGGGCCGAGTCAGCACGACATGTTCGACTACAAGCCAGAGCTGGCAAAACGGTCTGGTCAAATCGGGCGCGACGAGAAGAAGCCCCTCATGGGCCCGCTCACCCCCTTCGCCCGGCACGGTAACAGTGGCCAGTGGATTTCCGACTTTCTACCGCATCTTGCCAGCCAGGCCGATCAACTATGCGTGATCCGCAGTATGCAGACCGACAGTTCCGCCCACCCGCTGGCTATTCCTCTCTTACACACCGGCAGTTTCCAGTTCACCCGGCCGTCGATGGGCTCCTGGATTCTTTACGGCCTGGGAACCGAGAACGAAGATTTGCCTGGATACATTACCATCAATCCCACGCGGACGTTCGGCGGGCCATCGAATTACGGCAGCGCCTTTCTGCCGAGCAGTTTTCAAGCGACCAGAATTGGCTGGCAAGGGAAGTCGCTCCGTGATGTAACCATCGAAAACATCGGGTCTGACGGTGCGCCGACCACGACAGCGAGGCGCCAGGTGGAACTCACCCAGGCGCTGAACCGCTCGCTCTTGGCCCGTGGCCAAGCCGTTCACAGCGTCCAGGGCGCTTTGGATTCGCTCGATCTTTCACTACGTATGGAAGCGGTTGTCCCGCACGTGATGAACCTCGCTGAGGAAACAACCGAAACTTTGTCCATGTATGGCGTCGATCAGGAACCGACCGACAATTTTGCCCGTCAGTGTCTGTTGGCCCGCAGGTTTGCTGAGGCTGGTGTACGATTCATCGAGTTAGCGCACGGTGGCTGGGACCATCATTCCAACATTGAATCCTTGCCCGACCGCTGCGCCGACATCGACAAACCAATTACGGCTCTACTAGCTGATCTCAAGCAGCGTGGTATGCTGGACGACACGCTCGTGCTGTGGATCGGCGAATTCGGCAGACAGCCCGATGTGCAGTTTCTAGACGGCAAGCCGGCCAACGGTCGGGACCACAATGCCAAGGGCTATTGTGCCTGGCTCGCCGGCGGCGGCGTTCACAGCGGTCTTTCCCACGGCATGACCGACGAACTCGGCTATGAAGCAGTGGAGAATCAAGTTCATCTGTACGACCTACACGCCACCATCTTGCACCTGCTTGGACTGGATCACACAAAGCTGACCTACCGATACTCCGGTCGGGACTTTCGGTTCACCGACGTCCATGGCCAGGTGGTTCACGACATCATCGCGTAGCTGGCGGAGCTGTCAGGTTTCACCTGGCTAGAAAAATGCACGAACTAAACAAGAAAACGAACCGCTACCGGGTTGCCACGATCTTTGTCCTGGCATTCTGGGCGGGAGTGGGCCAGTGGTGGGAAAACAAACTGGCGACTGCGGTTGGCGCCGCGGAGACTTCAACCCTTAGTTTCCAGTTGACCGCCGAGCGATCATTGCAACCTTATGGAGGAACTCCGTTTTGTTACGACCTGGATCAGGATGGTGCCGTCGATGTGCTGTGGCTCCAGTCGCCGGGGCTGTTCCACTCGAAGGTCTACGATGGTAATTCGCCGCTTGTGAGCCGACAAACACCCCAGGAAAGGCAGCACTATTGCCTGACAGCGACCACCGCCGATGGCGACACACTTTGGCAGATCGGTACACCTTGGGTAGGTGATCGCCCGTTTGCGACGCATGGGGGCGAACGATCATTAGATGTTGCTGACATCGACGATGACGGCACGTTGGAAGTTGTTGCCGTCAAGAACGGTGAGATCCTCATCATCGATGCCGTATCCGGAACCATTGAACGATCCGTCAAGGCAATCGCCGATAACGCCCAGGCTGTGGTACTTGCCCGAACGTCCAACACAAAGGACCGGTGGACCATCCTCATCAAAAATGCCGAGTCGGCGTATCCAGGCTACGAGTATGGAAATCCTGCCTGGTTTTACGATGCCCGACTCAACCTGCTGAAGCCGCAGGGCCAGTCGCACCTGGGTTCCGGACACATCCCCCAGTCGATCGATTTAGATGGCGACGGGTTGGATGAGTTTCTCATCGGCTTCGAATGCGTGAATTCGGATCTTTCGCGGCGATGGAAGTTTCAACCGGTTCCCCCCGAAACGTGGAATGCGGGTGAAATGCACGTCGATGACATGACGGTCGGGAAGGCCCATGGAAAAACCGTGATTGCCTATGCGGCCAGCGACACGGCCTACCTGGTCGATGCGGCCGATGGTTCACTCGTATGGAAACGCCACGGAACACACCCGCAGCACTGCCAGATCGGCCGTTACCTCCAGAACACGGGGCCTCTGCAGATTTTCATTCACCAAAAACGGGCTGAGCTCGATTTGTACGACCTGGCTGGCAATCAGCTTTGGCAGATCACGCCGCAGCGCAACTTCCCGTTAGGTCAGGCCGCGCCATGCCAGCGCCGAAAGTTCCACGTCTTCGACCCCACAACCCAACTTAAGGGAGCCGGGCCCGCTGGTACCGATCTGTTGATCTATACCGACGGCGGCTGGCCCTACGTGATCAATGGCCATGGCGAGCGTTGTCTGGACTTTCCCTACACCGCGAACATCGCCCAGGACTGGGGAGAGATTCCCGGCCGGCCCGACGACTTCGGCTACGGCTACTTCGCCCGCGTGGCTGACTTCGATGGGGACGGGCAGCGCGAAGTCATGCTCAACGATCGGCGTTTTGTCTGGTTTTACGAATTCGAGTGACGGGTGGCGCCGGCAGCATGGCACTTTTCGACAGCCGTACGTGGCACTGCGCTCCTGCCAATCCTGCTGACAAGCCACGTGTCAGTGTAGGGGTACGCTATGCCCCCTGGTGGCTGAATCTGGAACCGCTCGATCCCAACAGCGAGCTAAGACACCAGTGGGCCGACGAGCCGGGGCTTTATGAAAACGACCAGCAACGGCTCCGGCGAGAAACCTATGAGTCCCTTCCCGAAAAGGCCAAGCCTCTTTACCGGCATTGGGTCGGGCGGAGCGAAGGCCCAGATCACTCGCGAGTTTGACCAGGATCTACGCCCCCATGGCCAGGCTCATCAATGGGGTTGAAAATTGTGTCCGTAGAATCATTTTCACCGAGATCGGTCTGACCCGGGCACGCACCTGCTTGACGACTGTGGTTCACCGAAACTACGGTAGGGGATCAAACTCCACAATTGATAACGGCCACGATCGTGCTGCCGCTGAGCCGGCGACACCAACATCTCATGATGCAATCCACACACCGTCTCCCATATAGCAAACATCTCCCAGCAACGACGGCATTCACCCTGGTGGAACTACTGGTGGTGATCGCCATCATTGGAATTCTCATTGCTCTCTTGCTACCGGCTGTTCAAGCGGCTCGCGAGGCAGCCCGTCGTACTCAATGCCGGAACCATCTGAAGCAGATCGGCCTGGCGGTCAATAACTACCACTCCACCCATCGCTCCTTCCCAACGGGCCGTGTGCGAACAATGGTCGATGGCCAGGGACGTTGCTTTTCGGCATATGCTTTTTTGCTTCCTTACCTTGACGCAGAGACACTCTTTGACCTGATCAATTTTGATGCAAACCCTGAAGACCTTGGCCAAAACGGATTGGTTCTTGGTCAGACGATTACTTACTTCCTGTGTCCCAGTGATTCCTTTAAGATTCTCCAATCCCACACTTCCAATGGCATAGTTGTGGACAGTGCTGTTCACAACTATCCGTTGAACACTGGCACCACCTTTCCGCTGTCGCCCCGCAACCCGGGACGAGTCCCGGTTACCGGTGTCTTCTTTGAAAACTCAAAAGTCCGTTTTGCCGACATCATAGACGGATCCAGCAAAACAGTTTGCATTAGCGAGACGATCAAGTCCGAAGGTGGACCCAACACGTGGGACGGCGTCAGCCCGACCAACGGCTTTGTGTTGACTGCGGGAAATGACAATTCTTCAAACGGCCCGGAACTTACCAATTACCAGGGTCAATGCCTGCAGCCGGGCATACGGCTGAACCAGACACGGGGCAGTCGCTGGCTCTACGCTGCGCCGGGACACTCCATGTACAACCACATTCGTGCTCCCAATGACTCCAACGTGGACTGTCGGGGAGGGTTGCCGCACAGCATCCGCAACAACCATTGGTGGGATCGGCTTTCGCTGAACGTGGCTGCTCGCAGCCGACATCCCGGGGGAGTTCATGCCCTGTTCTGCGACGGGCATGTTGAGTTCGAGGGCGACAGTATTGAACTCTGCATTTGGCAGGCATTGGGCAGCCGCAACCTGGGCGAAATTGCATCGCGTTAAGAATGAAACCATCTGGTCGAAACGGGTTGTTGGTGCAAAACCTGTCCTGTTTCTTCAACAAACCACCCGTCCCCACAGCCCTGTTCATCGGGCAGAGAGCACCTTTCAGGGGAGCCGTTTTACGCGTCGACGGTTCGTGCTGAACCTTGCCCTCGGATCTTGCCAAAAGTAACTCACCAGGTCCTTTTCCGCCCGGCTTGAGAGAAACCGGTCCGGACCCCCGAAGCCCGCAGACAACAAAATCCTTAAACATTCGTCAAAGTTCACACATTTTTTAGTAGAGACCTTGTTGACTCCTATGGGCTGTGGCCGTTATTTTGTGGGGCTGAAGGAAGGCGAACCTCTTGGTCAAACTGATACGTCGACTGGGTTGTTCACGTTGTGGCAGCATTACACTCCCTATCAACATGGGGGTGGTTTACCGGTAACACAAAATCGTAGGGGAGAATTTTCTATGAACAGGATGACTCGCAACATAGGGTTGTTGTTTCTGACAGGATTGTTGGTTCTTATGTCCGTGACCGTCTGGGGACAAGAGACCGGCGGCGGTGCCGGCCCGATGGTA
>Ga0315336_1005332_pt1 | contig 14153 bp, 9 predicted proteins | sample ASW5metaG_FD_204512 | JGI IMG/M metagenome (GOLD analysis project Ga0315336, IMG submission 204512) | Ammonia-oxidizing marine archaeal communities from Monterey Bay, California, United States - ASW #5 | ecosystem: Environmental > Aquatic > Marine > Intertidal zone | place: USA: California...
CGCAGGAATCGTCGGTGCAGGCGACGGCATCGTCTGTTATCGGCGGGGTTCCAGCTTGGCAGTCAAGCACGGCGTCGCAGGTCTCAGTGCCGTTACAGAACTGCGCATCGTCGCAATTGGCGTCGTTCGTGGCATTCACGACGACGTCTCCTACTTCGTCGCAGGAATCATCGGTGCAGGCGACAGAGTCGTCCGTTACCGGAGCCGTCCCAGCTTGGCAGTCGAGCACTGCGTCGCAGGTTTCTGAGCCGTTACAGAACTGAGCGTCGTTGCAGTTCGCGTTGTTTGCGGTGTTGACGATGACGTCGCCGATCTCATCGCATGAGTCGTCTGTGCACCCTACGCCATCGTCGGCACTAGGAGGCGTTCCGGCCTGGCAATCGAGCGTGGCGTGGCAGGTCTCCGAGCCGTTGCAGAACTGAGTGTCGTCGCAGTTGGCGTCGTTCGCGGCATTGACGACCACGTCATTGATCTCGTCGCAGGAGTCGTCGGTGCAGTCGATCATGTCGTTGGTTACGGGTGGGGGGCCGGCCAGGCAGGTGCCGACCGCGTCACAGGACTCCGCACCGTTGCAGAACAGACCGTCTTCGCAGGAGCTAAACTCCGCGACCGGGGTGCCTGTACAGAAGGTAATCTCGTCGCAAGAGTCCGTCGTACAGAGATTCTCGTCGTCGCAGTCGTTGGGGATTCCGCCGCTGCAGCTGCCGCCGGAGCAGATCTCCTCGACGGTGCAAAAGAGGTTGTCGTCGCAAGCCGCAGTATTGTTCGTAAATACGCAGCTACCACTCGAGCACGAGTCGTCCGTGCATACATTGCCGTCGTCGCAACCGCTGTCGGCCGAGCAGGCCGACCAGGAAAATACTTCTTGGATGGGCACGTTCGAGCCGCCGAAAGTGATGCCGCCGGTCGGCACATAGACACGCGGATGGATCCCGTCGGCACGTTTCGAAACGGCCGCGGCCAAGCCGTGGCGTGGCGTGATCATGTCCGCCAATATGCGCCAGCTGTCGCGTTCGGGGTCGTACTCGCGCACGTCGCCGAAGATCTCGATGCTGGAGGTGCCGCCTTGGCCGCCGATGACGAGCATACGCCCATCGAGGGCTACGGAGCCGTAGCCGCCGGTGCCGGGGGCCGGTATGTCCGCACCCTGTGACCAACTGTCGGCAGCGATGTCGTAGATGTCGGTGCGGACGTTCGTTGCCATGACCACCGTATCGCGCCCGCTGATTGCGTAGAACTTGCCGTTGATGACTTGGGCGTGGAAGTGATCGCGGACGATGGGCATGTCGGTCAGGCCCGTGACCCATTCATCGGTAACGGTATTGTAGGCTTCCATGGTGGCGACCGCAGCGTCGCCTGCAGCAGCTGCGAGGCCGCCGGCGCAGTAGATCATCACGCCGTGTGCCGCGCAGCCCATTGCACCGCGCGCGGCGGTCATCGGCTTGAGCAGTTGCCAGCCGGCGTTCAGGTTTTCGGTGTCGAGCACTGTGTTCTGCGTGACCGAAGGGCCTGGGAAGTTCGTCAGGCCGCCGATGACGTAGATCTTGCTCTTCACCACAACGGGCTGGATGTGGTCGACGCGCACCGGAAGTGAAGCCGTGTTCGTCCACGAGTCATCCGCCGGGTCGTAGATTTCGGTGACGCCTGTCTCCGCGCCGCCGATCAGGTAGACCAGGCCGTCGACCGAGACGGCGCCTACTTCGTGGCGCGAGATGTTGGCCGGCGCTGTCGGAGCCCAATATCCGGTTCCGAGGCATGAATCCTCGGCCGCGTCCTTGTCGTTCGGGCAGCTGTCGCAGGCGTTGCCACGGCCGTCACTATCGGCGTCGTTCTGGTTCGAGTTGTCATCGAACGGGCAGTTGTCGCCATCGCCGGTCTTCGGTGACGAAAAGCCCGTTTCATTGCAGATACCGTCGCCGTCGTAGTCGTCACAACCGTCGCCCTGGCAGACGTCGCAGGCGTCGCCTATCGTATCGAAATCTTCGTCTTGCTGGCCGGGGTTGCTGTCGCTTATGCAGTTGTCGCAGATGTCGCCGACACCGTCGCCGTCACCGCTGTCGTCTTGATCGGGGTTGTACACGAGCGGGCAGTTGTCGCCGCCGTCGCACACTCCGTCGCCGTCCTCATCATCGACGCAAGGCTGGCTTTCGATGAGCACTTCGACGGCTTTGAGCGCGGCGCTCTTGTCGCCGAAGGTGTCATCTTCCGTAAGCGTGATGTCGAGCGTGCCGTCGGTAACGGTCACTCCGGAGATGCTGCGCACGACCAGACCGCCGCAGGCATCTGCGCCGCCGTTTTGCGCGAGCGAGACAGCGTACTGATCGAAGCCGTCGCCCTGGCCCGCGCCGCCATAGTAGAGGACACCCTCGATTTCGATGTCGAAGGTGCGCTCAGCGGGGTCGCAACGATCGGGGTTCGTCTCGGCGAACAGCAGATTAACGAGGTAGGTGCCGTGTGCGATCGGGTAGCTTCGTGCCACCACGTTGTTGGTCGAGTTCTCCGAGCCGACGAGCGTTTCGGTAGCCGCATCGCTGGTGCAATCGAACTGGGCCGTGATGGGTGCTGAGGTTACCGCACCGCTGTCGTTCTTGCCGGGGCCGTCGTCTTCGATCCAAATATCGCCGTTGCAGTCCGTGAGGTCACCGGTGTTGCCGAGATTCATTCGCAATGGCTCACCGGCGGTGCAGTCTTGCGTTCCGGGGGGAGCCAAGCGGCATTCGGCCACTGCACCTACGCATCGGTTGAGCGTTTCGGCTGCACAGGGATCTGAGCCGTCGGCGATGCCGTCGCAGTCGGCGTCGCCGGCAGGTGGGATCGAGCATGCTGTTGCATCGGCGACGCTCGTCATCGCGAGCGTCGTTAGGCCGGAGATCGGCAGAGCGATCATGAGAAGGGAGAATATGTAGGAGAGACGAATCAACTGGCTACCTCTTATGTTGTTTGTCTTGCTGGCTGAGCATCGGCATTTGCCTGTCGCACAATGCCGAGTGCTTGCACGAGGTTGGTCTCGAAATGAGAGCGCTTCCCCCGGTTCCTAAAAAAGAGCAAGTCGCGGGCCATACGGCGATCACGAGAGCTCCTACGCCACCCCAGAATTACCACGATTTCGGGGGGGGCTCACGGCGGTTGTGCAGTAGCCGGATCTTGCATGTGCGGGCGTGATTGCAGGTGTGCAACCATCCATTGCTCAAATGATCAACTCGCTCGCGCGGGGCTGCGCGCGTGCCTCAAAATGAGGCCGTGGGGGAGGGGAAAACGCCGGGGGTCAGCGCGCGCGTGGAACCCAGGCGATCAGACCACCCGAGAGTTCGTGCGGCCGCATACCGTTGCGTCGCGCGAAGCGTGAGAACGGCGCTTCAGTGTCGCCGCCCAATTCTATGCCGGTGAGAATAGCAACCGGAGGGTCGTCCTTGAGCGCTCGGTCGAGTTCATCGGCGCTCACGATCCCGTAGGTAGCGCGTACCCCGGGTTCGACCAGTGCTGCGGTGCGAAACGAAAACGGTCCCGTTGCGAGCCACGGGTATATCTCGCGGCCCGCTTCCAGCGCGAAAATTGGCCCGAGCGTCGCTACGCGTCCGGGTTCGGTGACCTGGGCAAGTTCGGCCGCGACAATACGGGTGAACTCCACGCGCGAGTCGCCCGCGCGACCGGTCATCGCAGGCACATAGTGGCGTAGCCCGGCGATGCTCGTCAGGGCGAGCAGTACTACGACGAACGACGGGACTGCAGCCGATCGAAGGTCGGGGTGGCCGGCAAGGGCCTCGGCCGAGCCGATGATCAGAAAGGGAATCACCGGGAAGAAGTATTGATACCAGGTCGGTGTGGGGCTCCACGCCGCTAGCAGCAGGAATGCCAGCAACATTCCAAGAAACGCTCGCTTGGATGCCCGGGGTCGCGATCTCAGGCCGCGGTTCGCGAAGCCGGCCGAACCGACCGCGATGAGGTAGAGAACGGCGAGCAAGCTGTTTCGCCGGTGCGAGAGCACCTCGTCGCGCAGGTAAGTGAGCTTGCCCGTGAGGTCCATTGCTACCGACCATTCGGTGATGCGCCGGTATTCCGTGTTGAGCTCCGTGTTGTAGCGGAAGTTGCCGAACGCGAACTGTTCAGGAGCGAACGCGATGAAAACCAAGACGGGAGCGAGCGAAACAAATCCACCGATTGCGAAGGCTGCCGTCGCGCGTGCCCGCTCGCCCTTGTCGGCCGGACCGAGAAAGAGGAACGATGCGGCGAATGCGGGGATAACCAGAGCGAACGAGGACCGCATACCCACGGCAAGGCCCAGCGCCGCGCCGCCGGCCGCGAGGGCCCCGAGACCGATGCGGCCAGCCAGCCAGCGCATGTGAACGAGCGCGGCCGCGATGGTCAGCAACGCTGCGAGATCATGATTCCAAGCCCTGCCGCTGGTGTAGACGAAAATCGGATTAGCAATGAGAACCACCACGGCCAGTAGTGCTACCGCCGTCGCGAGTAGCGGCGATCGATCTTCAAACGCTTTTGCGCTCGCATAGCCGGTCAGCAGGGCGATGCCCAACGAACCTGCGACCGAGACCGCCCGGGCCGGGCCGAGCAGTGAGTCGCTCAGCGAGAAGATCGTCGCGTATAAGAACGAGAGATAGGGCAGGTGGTGGTGGGGGACGTCCCGGTAAGGCAGCCATCCATGGCGTGCCCAAGTCGCTCCGCTGGCGATGAACTGGTGCTCATCGTGGTCCAGTGGCTTGAGCACGCTCATCTTGTGCAGGGCATAGGCGAGGATCACGAGCGCGACGGACAGGCCGAGGGCGCGCAAGGTGCTGTTGCCGCGGTGGCCGCGACCGTCGTGCCTCTCCACGGAACCCGCCTGAGCGTTCACGTGATAGCTCCGTGGGGAGGATCGAGATGCTTGTTCAGGAAGCTGATCTGATCTTCGACGATGGTCGGCCAGTCAAACATCGCCGCGCGGCGACGTCGCTGTTCGCTGCCGCTGCGGTCCGTGAGCGCCGCCTCGATCGATGAAACGAAGTCCTCCGGCTCGACGCACGCGACGACATCGCCCAATTCCGCGATTGACGGGATACGGCTCGCCACCACCGGCCGTCCGACGGCCAGGTATTGGTACACCTTGAGTGAGTTGATGCGTCTGGTGGCCTGTGTGAGCCGGTACGGGATCAGGCAGACGTCCAGCGCGGCGATGCACGACGCGATTGTTTCCTGACGAACGGCTCCGATGTGATGGGCGTTAGGCAGGGCAACGAGGTTCTCGAGCCCGATGCGGGCGGCATCGCTTGAATGGTAGACCGGCCCTACCACGACCACCTGCCACTGGGGGCGTGCCCTTGCGATGTCTTCGAGCAGGCGCCAGTCCACGCGATCGTTGAGGTTGCCCACCAGCCCCACCCGAGGACGGTCGAGAGCGCGTAGTGCTGGGGGCGCGGCGAGCTCATCCGCCGACGCGTACTCGGAGTACTCGACGCCTACGCCAGTGAGCAGTGTATCGGGCCGCTTTGACGCTGTGGCGTCGACCAAGGCCCGTGAGATGGCCCAAACCTGATCTGCTTCCTTGAGGAGACGATCATGGGATGTCTGGGTGCGCGTGGCCGCCTTGTCGTCGAGTGCCAGCGACACATAGTCGTCGCGAATCTCGTATACGGTCATGCTTGCGTTGAGACCCCGAAGCGTTGGGAGCAGTCCCGGTCGTTGTGTGATAAGCACGACCGGCTGTCCGGTTTGGCGGCGCAGGTGATCGAGTAGATTACGCATGGCGATCCAGCGGTTCAGAAGCGCGATGGGGCGAAACCGACCGCCCGGCAGCACCGACTGCAGCGCGACCGCATACTGCCCGGGGCGCGGGGACGTGCCAATCTCTTTTAATACGGTCGGCAGCGCGCGTTCTTCGGTTACGCGGTGCTGCGTGTCCGGATCGACGTAGACCAAGGGCAGTCGATCGCCATAGGCCGCCATCATACCGCGGTGTCTACTGCGGTTGTAGGGGAGAACGCCGTGGTAGACGACGATCACGACGGTGCCTCGATGCGCTCTCCGGCGGAAGTATCGGAGTTGCGGCTGAAGATGAGCCGGCCTTGCGTGAACACCAGACGTAGGTGCTCGCGTGCGATCAGTGCGAGTGCGATCGGATAGGTGACTGCACCGATCGCTATCGATGAGAATAGGCGCAGCCAGATGTCGTCCGGTGCGAAGTCGGTGGCTCTATAGGCGATCACGACGGCGCTCATCACGATGCCGGCGAGCACGGACGGGACAACCGCCGAGATGTAGGAAGAGATAGGCAGCCCCGTCGCCGCCCGGATCGTGAAGGCTTTCATCGCGTATAGAGAGATGGATGCACCGAGAACACCGACGGCGACGCCGTTAATGCCCCATTGGGTCCCGATGAGGCAGCCGACGACGACCAATACGGAGTAAGTCGACTGCGTGTACACCTCGTAGTGGACGCGTCCCGTAGCTTCGATGGCGGCACCGCCCAGCGTGTGAAGACAGCTGATCAGTGCCGACACGCACAGAATTTGCAGTGGGATGATCATGTCTGACCACTGTTCGCCGAGAACGGCCACCGTGAAATCACCCGCGACCGAACCCAACCCGAGCAGAAGCGGTGTGATACCGACGGCTACGGCTGTGGTAGCCCGCAGGTACCAATCGTGGAAGCGGGGACGGTCATCGCGCAATCGGCAAAAAGCCGGGAAGCAAACGCGGTAAAGGATGCCGACCAATCGCGTTTGCGGCATCCGCGTCAGGTTGAATGCTCGGTTGTAGACGCCGGTGGCGGCGTCGCCCAAGGCGCGCGCGACGATGAAGTTGTCGACGTTCCGACCGATGTAGACGAACACGTTCTTCAGGGTGAGCCCACTGCCGAAGCGCCAGAGCTTCGCTACCGATTCGCGGTTTAGGACTGGTAGCGGCACATAGCCCGCCAGTGCCGTCGAGGACGCCAGAATCCATACGGCCGAACCCAGCGGTGCCCACACGAGGCTCCAAACGCCGTAACCGCTGAGCGCCAAGCTGATTCCGATAGAGGCGTAGATGGCGGCGCCTCCGCTCTCAACGATTGCTACGCGTCCGAAACGAAAGTCGCGACGCAGCAGAGCCAGCGGGATGCTCGATATGCCTGCCAGTGTGATCTGTACCGCCATGATGGGCATGACATCGGCGAGCACGGGCATCGAAAAGAACGCAGCGGCCTGTGGTGCGAAGACGATTCCGGCCAACGTTAGTAGGCCGGCCACGGCCGTCGAGACCGCGGTCGCGGTGTGGCAATCTCCGTCTTCCAGCGTCTCGGCCTGGACGATCGCACCGGCCATGCCGAAGTTGCCGACGACATAGGAGATCTGCATGAAACTGGAGACCACGGCGATGATGCCGAAGTCGGATGGCATCAGCAGGCGGGCCAGCACGATGCCGGTCGAGAACTCCAGCAGATGACGAAGCGAGTCCGCACTGCCAGTCAGAGCGAGCCCGATACGAACCGAGCGGCCGAGGGCTTGATTGTCAGCCGCCATGGTTCAGGACGCCTTTGAACGGACCGCGGCCTCGCACGCACCGATTACCCGCTCCGCGTTGTGGTGCCATGTGTATCCGTTGAGGATCTTCGCGCGTCCCGCGCGCGCGATCTCTCCGCGCTGCCGGCCATCAAAGGCCAGACGTCGGAGACAATCTACGGCATCGTCGATGTTGCGCGGCTCGAACAACAGACCGTCCTTTCCGTGCTCGACGACTTCCGAGAACGGGCGATAGGCCGGCGTCACGCTCGCTTTTCCGGCTGCCATGTACTCGAAAAGTTTGAGAGAGGAGCCGTAGAAGTTCGAGTCGGGAACGAAACCGATGTCCAACGCCGCCAGGTGGCTCGGCACCTCGTGGTGAGGGATGGCACCGACGAACGTTACGCTATCTCTCAGATTGTGGTCGTCCAGCCAGCTTTTGAACTCGGCCGATGCTCCGCCTTCGCCCACCGTCATGAAGCGGACGCCCTCGGGAGCCAGCGCTTCGATGACGGCCTGAAGGACGTCGATCCCGTGCCACGGGTGGAAGCTACCGACGAAGCCCACGACGGTGGAATCGCCCAAGCCGTATCGGTTGCGCACGGCGCGTCCGTCGATGTCGGGGGAGAAGCGATCGGGGTCGGCGCCATTGTGGTTCACCGTGATCCGGTCGGGTGCCACGCCGTGGGTTTCAACCAGATGATCGCGCAGTGCCTCTGAAACGACCAGGATATGATCCGCTCTGCGCAGCTTGAAGCGTTCGGTGAGCAGGCCGGCGCCAGGGATATGGATGTACTCGTCGTAGTAGCGCAGGCTTTCGGCAGCCGGTGCGTTGACCTCGAGTACCACCGGGACACCGGTGGCTCGACCGGCAAGAACTTCGGCGATGGTCAGGTTGTGGCTGCGCACCACCGCGACGTTGGGGCGATCGGCCTTCAGAATCTCGGTCTCTAAGCGTGCATACCTCATGTTCCAGAAGAGCTCTTTGGGCTCGTGCAGATAGCGCGAAAATTGCCTTTTTAGTCGATCGCGCGTGTTCGGGGCGTGTGCTGGACCGTTTCCGTTGGCGCTCGGTTGTACGAGGTTCATCGCGTGGACCGCTACTTCGTGGCCGAGATTGCGGGCGGCCTCCGAGAACTGGTTCACATGCGCGAGCGGCGTTCCGCTCCCGTAGATGTAATGGAAGTATGCAATCTTCATGACGGCTCGAGCGCCCAGTATAGCGGATCGCGAGCCCCGGGGTTAGGATCTGCGGGCGCGAATCATGCCGGCGTAGAGATCGGCGTGAGCGCTCACGGTGAGTTCTATATCGAGAGATTCGACGGCAGTCGCACGAGCGTTTTCCGCGAGTTGTGCGCGGAGTTTCGGGGCGCCGTCTAGACGCTCGATGGCGTCGGCCCATCGTTCGGGCTGCGCGGCCTCGACAAGGATCCCCGAGTGCCAATCCTCGATGATCTCGGGCACTCCGCCCACCGGCGACGCGATTACCGGCAGGCCGCAGGCCATGGCTTCGATCAGGGCGTTCGGCGAGCCTTCTTGAACCGAAGGCAGCGCGAATACGTCAAGAGCCGCGTACAACTCCGGAAGATTGCGACGCATCCCGAGGAAGTGAACGTGCTCGTCGATTCCGAGGCTGCGAGCGAGATTCTCTAGCTCGGTGCGCTGAGGACCGTCGCCGATCAGTATGGTTTTGACATCGACGCCTCGAGCGATGGCCAGCGCTGTTGCCGTCACGAGGTGCTCGAAGCCTTTGACCGGCGCGAGTCTGCCAACACCCCCGACCACCAGCGCGTTGTTGCGAAGTCCCAGTGCTTCGCGCATCGTTGATCCGTCATGCGGTTTGAATAGCTTGGTATCTACGCCGTTTCGGATGACGACGACCTTCTCGTCGCGCGTCTTTTCGGTCGATAGAACTTCTTCTCGCACGGCATCCGAGACTGCGACCACGACATCCGAGAACCGTCGCGTCCAACGTACGGCGCGAGCTGCGGTGTGGAAGCCGCGCGGATTGAGGCTGCGCTGGCTTGATACCAGCACCGGTCTTCGCTTGGAGATTCTCGCCGCGATCGCACCGACAACGTTGGCTCGGTACAGCAAGGTCTGCACGAGGTCGATCTTGCGTTCATCGAGCATCTGCGCCAAGCGCCATGCGCCCTTGATCAGTTCGGCGAACGAGGCGTCGGTAGCCATGTCGAGCGTGGTTAGCCGCACGCCGGCGGCCTGTATTTCTTGTCCGATCTGGCCCGGCTTGCACATTGAGCATACTTCGAGTTCCAAGCCGCGGCCACGCATGCGCCGGACCAGTTGGAGCAGGATGCTCTCGGTGCCGCCGAAATCCGTCGTCGTAATCAGGAACAGGACCCTACCGAGGGACTCTATCGCGACTGCGGGTTGCTCGACCGCCGTCTCACTGGCGTCGTCGATTCTGGGCATGCCGTTTTCCAGAGCGAGCTCTGAATGTGCCACTATGCGGCACCCACTGCCGGGCGTCGTGGCGCCGCACCCGGCAGGTCGGCGCTGATCGACGAGATGACCAGTCGACGTTTGCCGTCGCACGTAGGGCGGATCTCGTCGGTCGAGTTGAACGCGAGTGCCACATCGACCAGCGGGAACACCGCTTTCACGAAGATTCTAGAGTAGCTGTTCCGTTCAAGAGCCATTGGTTCGTATTTTCTCTCTATGGCCTACGCGTCGGCTGCCTGGGATCGCACGGGGCCGAGATCGACCATTTGTTCACGATATTGTTGATCGAATATGCCCGTCAAGCGAGCTGCGACGAGGTGGTTCGAATCGGCGCCAATGCCGATTCTGCTTAACTGGTAAGGATCGCAGCCCGGTGTATTGGAACCGCAGCGCGTAGTACATGCCGCAGCGAAACCGAGGCCTCGAAGCGCATCGATGCTGTTCTCGTCATAGTCGCCGTTCGGATAGGCGAATACCGTCGGCTCGATTCCGGTCATTTCGGCGATACGACTTCGCGATTGGTCGATTTCGTCCAGTTGCTCCGTGGCCGATAGAGTCGGAAGGATCGGATGGTTGACGGTGTGGCAGCCGATCTCGATACCTGCAGCCGCCATCTCGGAGATCTGTCGCCAGCTCATCGCGCGAGCAATGTTGTCAGGGCGGCCGGTAGCGGCGATGAGACGTCGGATAAGTTCGTCGCGGGCCGGCGGGGCGACCGTCTTGAGCGCTTCGATGGGATCGGCGCCTCGTTTCCAGCCACGGGCCAGCACTTCGAGTTCGGCATCGAGACTGTCGGGGAGCGCCATCGCGCGCGCGCGCTTGATGGCGCGGCGGCCCAGGTCGGTCCAAAGCGGTTCGCCGTCTACGAAGGCGGTGGCCACGAAGACTGTGGCAGGAACTCCCTCGTCCCGCAGAGCGCCGAAGGCGTGTTCATAGTTGCCGATGTAGCCGTCATCGAGCGTTATGACGACGCTGTCACGATCTAGTGGCGGGCCGGCCGCGAGTCGATCGACCGCTTCTGCGAGAGAGACGATGTCGAAACGTTGCTTGAGGAAGTGAATGTGACGGCGGAAACGGTCGGCGGACACCACCCCCTCGCGCTCTATCGGACCTTGCTCAACCTCGTGGTAGTCGAGGATGAAGATGCGGAAGTCTGCGCGACGGCGGCGACGTGCGAGCAGAGACGAAGTGATACCCGTCCATGCCATGCCGCCGGCAAGTATTTGCGCGAATTGCTTCCTGTGCTTTCGGTTCATCTACAGAGCGCGGGCGTCGGACAGTATAGATTCGCTGCCGGCAGGCATCGAGTTCGATGCTCACCGCGAACACTGTTCAACCTAGCCTCAGGTGAGTAAAATACCAAGGTAGAAAAAGGAAATATCGCGATTCGTACGGTGCTGTGTCGGTTGATACCGTGCACCGTGCGAACTACGCCGACGCACGTGTTAAGAATGCGTTTGGATGTATTCCTTGGTGCCGACCGATCGTCGTTGGCAGCCGTTAGTCGCATCATTTTGCCAGCCCGGCGTAGGTCACTCGGTTCGCTTGCGAAATCGTGCGCGCAGAAGTGGGTCCTTTGCTCGCGGTCGGCGGGCCGGGGGTGGCCATGTTGGGTCGTCACGTTCATGCTGAGGTTGTGAGAAAACTCTATTGTACCCTTTGTTGTGCGCGTGCGTGCTGCGGGTAGCACACGTGGGAGCGCGCAGTGGTGGTCGACGAAAGGGGAACGACAAATTTGTGACATAGCCCGTGTGGGTTTGGGTAGCGTGAACGGTTAAGCCTGTGCGTAAGTAGCCGGGATGTCTAGGATTTCCATGCCGTGTCTAGCTTGCTGCCGCGGTACGCCTATTGCTAAGATACTCACACGGGTTATTCTGTCACGCAGCAGATGATTGCTCATAAGTGTGCGATACCGACTTCTTTCAGCTTGTGGCGCCGGCCCCCGGTCTGCGTCGTTTCTCTGGAAGCAAGGCGGGCACGGTTGAGTAACCGTAAACGCAGAGGTTTTGATGTGCGGACCGATGGCGAACCCCGCTCGACGGCAACCGCGAGAACACTGGAGGCCACAATGGGCAGAGCATTCGCCCTATCACTTGCGATCTTAGGCACCCTGATCATTGCTACCCCGCCGGCATCTGCCGGCCCGCTTGAACGTGGCTATGTGGGGCGAGCGTGCGGTTTTGATATGGACCGAGACGGCGTCGTCGGCGAGCCCAGCGACTGCAACGTCTGCGATGGAACCACGACCGATCCTGACGGCGACGGCGTCGCAGAGGACCTGATCTACGTCGATTGCGGATCAGGTAGCGACTCTTCGAGCTGCGGCAGCGCCGGCAGCCCTTGCCGATCGATCAGACACGCGATCTACAATCGTTCCGACGGAAACGGAGACGGTGCCGAAGACATCATCTGCTTCACCGGTGTCTGCAAGGACGAAGAGAATATTCAGCTGCCGTCGGGACGCTCGACTACCTACACGCGCGCTGCGAGAGGGAACGAGGTGCGTGACTTTGAGTACGCAAGGGACCCCGCGATGATCGTCGGTTGGGATAAAGACAACGACGGCGAATATCCGCCGTTCGACGGTGACGACACATCGGTTCTCGATGGAGCAACCAACCGACTTGACCGCGCCTTTTCTGTTGCGGACATTCTCGGCACTGCCAACTTTGAGATGGGCCACTTCGCAGTGCGTGGCTACGGCACGACCACCAACGCGAATAAGTCGATCGGCTTCATGACGCTGGCCGACGGAGCGGAGCACTTTTACGTTCATGACCTCGCTCTGGCCGACATCAATCGCGACAAGGCCAAATGCAGCAACGTACAGACGTTTAATTCCTTAGCCGGCGGTGACCCGTACAAGTACGTAGCGCTGGAGAACATCGATTGCGATCAGTGCGGTGGTTACTTCGTCCGCGGTGGGCAAGGTAAGGGGCCTGACGTCCAGGGCCCGTTGCGTATCAAGAATGTGACCTTCACGGTTCATCCCTGCGACTACGGTTCTTGTACCGACGAGGGTTGCCCCGGGCTGTCCGAGCTCTCGTTGCCGGCCGCAGATCTGGTCAAGGTCTGGGGATTGATTTCCGGCATCGAAATTCTCGACAGCGTGATGGACGGAAATCTTGGCGCCTGGAAGGCCATGAGCCGTTCGAATGTGATCGGGATCGTTCCGAACGTCTGCACGCGTGATTGGGACATCATCAACAACGCGCTGATCGACGTGCGCGTCGCGCTCAGCCTCGAGCCGGATGACGGCGGGTTTTGCTCCGGCGGGAGCCAGCGTACGATGGACGATATCAATTTCAGCCGTAACTACATCCGCTATACGAATGCGGCAACGGAGTATTCGGAGACCGGGCGTATTCCCATCCAGATCCAGCCGGGCAAGAACAAGAGTTTTGAAACGGTCAAGAACGCGCGCTTCGCGAACAACTTCATCTCGTCGGCTGTTGGATACAGGGCTTGCTTCTGGTCTTACACCGGCTACGAGGGCTCCTGTGGATCGCACGGCGGTCAAATCCAGTTCGTCAACAATACCTGCGAAGGTAACATCACGAGTTCGAGCTACGGCGCGATCGTCATCGGTCAGCCTACAGGCAGCGACAAGTACCCCGGCTGCCCGCACGACAACTACATCATCAGGAACAATCTGATTTCGGGTCCGAACGGGACGCGTAACATCCGCTTCACCTACGAACCGTCGTCGCTGGTTGTGGACAACAACAGGTACTCGCCCACAGGTACGTATACCTGGAAGAGCGGTAGTACGACCGCGAGTCTCTCGACGTGGCAGTCGCAGTCGGACCAGGACGCGGACTCCGTGGAGTGCGCGCCCAGCTATGTGAACAAGTCTACCGGCGACCTCCATCTCACAAGTAGCGATTCGTGCGCGCGCGATCAGGGCGCGTCAATTCCTTCGCTGGTCAGTATTGATATTGACGACGGCTCCCGGCCGGCCGGTGGTGCCTTCGACGTAGGAGCCGACGAGGCTGGCTCTGAAGGCGAGGGCGGCGGTGGCGTGCCTGACACCGGTAGCGGTGGAGGTGGTGGTGACGGTGGCGGTGACGGCGGCGGTGACGGCGGCGGCGGCGGCGATCCGCCCCCACCTCCAATACCCAGCGCACCACTGCTTCAGGAAGCGGTGCCGCTGGCCAACTAGGCGAGCAATCGAAGCTATTCAAGAGAGACGCGGCAGACCATCGGGGGGGGGCGTCT
>Ga0315336_1005333_pt1 | contig 14150 bp, 14 predicted proteins | sample ASW5metaG_FD_204512 | JGI IMG/M metagenome (GOLD analysis project Ga0315336, IMG submission 204512) | Ammonia-oxidizing marine archaeal communities from Monterey Bay, California, United States - ASW #5 | ecosystem: Environmental > Aquatic > Marine > Intertidal zone | place: USA: California...
CACGCAGTGCCCCTAAACGTTCAACTAGAAATCTTGGGGAGCGGAGGCTTTAGTCAGTCCACCATATCTAACTGTTGCCATGTTCGACCATGGCGGAGTGGATGTTAGACCTGGTTGAAGGGTGCCAACTGCGTCCCCGCAGCTTAATCGGGGTTGTGCTTCTCAATCAGCGGCGTGACTCGGGCATCAATGTCTCCCAACGCCACACCGGCGTCAGACCGGGCGACTCCCAGATGGGCCGATCGCTGAATCTCTTCCCAGTCGGACTCCAGTTCGTATTCGTCTCTTAGTTCTTCCAGTAGGGCCTCTAAAGCTGTTTTGTCAAACATGGCTACCCAATTCCTTTCTTGATTTTCGCCTGCTCGACCATGGGACCGGATCCAGCTTCGGCTGGTGCACCCGATTGCCTTCTGATATAGCAGACACGTTGACCCAGTAACTTTCCTTAGTCTACCCAATTATGAGACTGCGGGCAAGAGGCATTTCCGAATGGATTTTGTGGACCGGTTTTGAGTCCGGTATCGGGCTACTGCCCATTGCGGAAGGCCTGGTAGCTGTCGGTCCTTTCCCGCCGCAACTGAGATAGGTAGAACAGGACCAGCCCAACAGGGAATACTACCAACGCTAAGCCTACTATCGCGAGGATAACCCATCCAGACGAGCCCAGAATGTGGTCCAGCAGTTGCTTGATCCAGGCAAGTAACTCAGGATCTGCCGACTCGCCATGGTGCCTCAATACCGAGAGGATCGTTGGCGATGGCATGTTGGCTCAGTCTCCCGTGGCGGCCCCTGCCGCCGGTGTGGAAACGTATCGGGAGGAATACTTGCGTTCTTTGACGCTGAATGCGGAGAAGGCGGCCGGGAACAGTAATAAACCTACGGCGAGGAAGGGGACGGTATAGGAGCCGGTTATATCGTAAAGAATCGCAGCGAATAGGACGCTGGAGGCTGCGCCGATCTGGTGGAAGGCGAAGGAAATACCGCTCATGGTACCCAAGGTTCGGGTGCCATAGACGTCCGCTGTCAAAGAAGCGGTTAGAGGAAGAGTGGCCCACCAGGAAAATCCCATGACCAGGGCGAAGATCCACAGACCAAAGGTGCCGGATAGCAGAGTCAGGCCCAATATGCCCGGCAGTATCAGAATCATGTAACCGGAACCCCGGAGGACGTAGACAACGGCCAACAGGTTCTTCCGACCGAACCGGTCGGCCAGTAGGCCTGCGCCCAGGGACCCAAATACGTTCAACCCCAGCATGACTCCCATGATTGTGGCTGCAAGGGTTTGAGGTACGCCACGATCGACGGCGTAGGGAACGAAGTGGAACGATAGCATGTAAGTGGTTGAGCCGCAGATCATGTAGGGGAGGGACACCTGCCAGAAGGGTGAAGAACGGAACGGTTGCGTCCACCTATCGGCCTCTAATGGGCCGGGATCTCGCTGGGAACTCCCTGTAGGGGAGCCATCGGCGGGATCTTCGTCACCATCGGGCTGCAAGCCTAGCTTGGCAGGGGATTCCCGGATAAAGAAAAACGCCAACGGGACTGCCAATACCAATATCACCACACCCAACGCAACCCAAGTAAGCCGCCAGTTGGTGGCCTGAAGCAAAAACATGGCGAATGGGACCATAACCATGCCGCCCAACGACGCTCCCGCTGCGTTCATTCCCATGACCGTTGCCCGCCTGCGCCGGAACCACCGGGCTAGCATGGCGCTGGTGTTGTTTATGGATACACCGCCGGCGGAAACAGAGGCGAACACGCCAAACATTAACACCAAGAATATGATGTGGAAAGTCAGGCTGAGCAGGACCAATGTTACGCCAACGCCAATGAGGCCTAAGATGACGATTTTTCGACCGCCGGTGGCGTCGAAGATTCGTCCTAAAAACGGTTGAATAACTCCGGCTACTACCGCTCCTATGAAACCGGCTGTAGTGACGGTTGTCCGGTTCCATCCGAATTCCTCTTCCATCGGAATCACGAAAACCCCGAAGGCGTTACGTGCTCCGGTGGTAACCAAGGCGATGAACATCAAGGCGGCAACCATGTACCACCCGTAGAAGATACGGGGCTTATTCTTGACGGGGCCAGCCATCTGCTTGGTCAGGCCTTGGCCTTAACGTCCTGAGCGGCGCTGTTACCCGCCAGACGGCCGAAGACCATTCCGGCGGAGAGACCGGAGCCACCGGGATAGTTGTAGTAGAACAGGCCGCCCACCATCTCACCGGCGGCGTACAAGCCCGGGATGGGATCCTGCCCGTTGGTTACGACTTGGCCCCTTGTATTAATTTTCACTCCACCAAAGGTGAAGGAGATACCGCAGGTTACGGCGTATCCCACGTAGGGAGGGGAGTCGATGGTCTGGGCCCAGTTGGTCTTGGGCGGGGTGATGCCCACGGTGCCGCGACCGTCTTTGACTGTGGGGTTGTAGGGGACGTCCTGCTGGACGGCGGCGTTGTATTCTTTGATGGTTTTGACTAAGCCTTCCGGATTGATGTCCAGCTTGGCGGCCAGTTCTTCTATGGTGTTAGCCTCGGCCATGGTTACCTGTTGTATGTGGTACTCGTCCCGCAGCAGGTGCTTTACTTTCTCGTCGAAGATCTGGAATCCCAGGCCGTTGGGCTGTTCAAGCAGAGCACGACCGTAGGTGACGTAGGTGTAATTTCGGAAGTCGGCCCCTTCATCCAGATACCGGTTGCCGTCGAGGTTGACCATGACGCCGAAGGGATAGGAGTGCTTCTGGAACAACTCGGTGATAGTGCGATCTCCGAAGGCCGGGGCGTTCATGTCCCAGGCTACGGCGTGGCAACTGCTCCAGTGACCATGAGCTTGGGCTCCGACTTCCAGCGCCATGCGGATGCCGTCGCCGGTGTTGTAGGGGATGCCCCGCACTTTCACCATTTCCCAGCCCGGTCCCAGATAGCGGCAGCGCATCTCGGCGTTGGCTTCGAAACCGCCCGCAGCGAGAATCACGGCTTTGCTAGGGACATCTTCGAACCCGTCCGGGCCCTGGACTCGCAATCCGCTAATCTCGCCCTTGTCGTTCTGGAGCAATTTCACACCCTGCGTGGAATAGCGTACGTCTATACCGGCTTTTTGGCATGCATCGAACTGCTGGTCGGAAAGGCCCTTGCCAGCTCCGACGGCTTCTACCAATAGACCGCCCCAGAACCGGTATTTGTCTCCGTCCTTAAAGGCTTGACGGCCATAAGAAAGAACGAAGCGGATACCCTTCTTGGTAAGCCACTTCATGGTGGGGAACGACTGGCTGACCAAGATTTGGGCTAGACCCGGGTCGGACATTCCCTGGGTTACCCGCATCATGTCGTCGTAGAATTGGTTCTCGGTGTAGCTGCCTACCTCGACACCTGCCTGCTCGGTGGGCGACATGTCGGGAATCACTTGCTTGATGTCTTCAAGGTCATCGAAGGCGAAACGAATGATGCCACCGGTGAAGTAAGTATTCCCACCCCTGAAGAACTCCGGAGCTTTCTCCACCACCAGTACGGAATCACAATTCTCTTTGGCTGCCATCGCCGCAGAAAGGGCGGCGTTTCCGGCGCCAACTACAATAACGTCGTAACTATTTGCCAAGACGCACCTCCAGTGCATTAACTAACTTTGTGTTCGGTCGGATCGTCAGCCTAATGATAGCGGCTGGTAAGTCAAGTCTCAAGAAAACCGATGAGTCGAACTGGAAGACGATCTTTCCTATGGGTGGGCGAGGGGCGGAGGTCTTTGATATCCATCAGGTTGCCGAAGGGCCTTTGGCATATTAAGATACAGACTGAATCAACCATCGATCGGTTCTGGAGGAAACAGGCTATATGAAAGCAGTGAGACTAACCGCCCCCAAGCATTTTGAATTTGTTGAAACCGAAACTCCGACTCCTCAAGACGGCCAATGTCTTATCAAGATTGAGCGAGTTTCGGTTTGTGGCAGTGACATCCGGCATAGCTACGGTCCGATCCTATCAGAGGATCACTATCCCTTCGCTCCCGGAAAGCCCTGCCATGAGGTGGCTGGAACCATCGTGGAGAGCCGGACCGACGGCTTCCCAGTGGGGAAAAGAGCTATCGTTATTCCCAGCGGAGACGCCGGGGGATTGGCGGAATACATCGTTTCTGGGCCGGAACGTATCGCTATTTTGCCGGACGAAGGCAATCTGGACGAGTGGTTGATGTGTCAGCCTTCAGGCACCGTCCTTTACTCTTGTCAGCAGATGCCGAACTTGCTGGGCAAGACGGTCTTGGTTTTGGGGCAGGGGAGCATCGGCCTCAGCTTCACGATGATAACCTCGCGGATGGGCGCACGCACAGTGATTGGAGCCGACCTGCTTGATAATCGCTTAGGAAAGTCGATAGAGATGGGCGCCACGCATACAATCAACCCCAGCCGGGACGAGATTGGACAGGCGGTTTTGGAAATCACCGATGGTGTAGGACCCGACGTGGTGGTAGAGGCCGCCGGATATCCGGACACATTCAACATGGCTTTCAGATTGATTCGCCAGTTTGGCACCGTGATTATCTTCGGAGTTCAGACTGACCATATGGTGCCCATCGAGCACAATCTGCTGTTGGAGCTACAGCCTCGCATCATACCCACCACTGGAGCTCGTAGCGGTGATCCCATAGCCCACATCCGGGAGATTGTTGGTCTGCGAGAGCGGGGCTGGTGCGATCCCGGTCCGCTCATTACCCATCGCACGGGCCTTTCCGACGTTCAGAATGCTTATGACATGTACGAGCATCATCAGGACAACGTCATCAAAGTCGTGATGGATATCAACGCCTAAGAAGCCCCTACTCAGACCCCTGGATCTAAAGAACAAGTCAGGCGGCAGCAGGATGGAGCCAGTTCTGGAAATCAGCATGGTTAGGGAGAATCTGGCCCTGGCTATCGCCGTCTGGACGGCGGTGAAGAAGGGCTTGATTACTACTTCTCATCTGCCGACGGGCCGGGCTGCGGTCACCTCGGATTCGGGCCGGGTGGTGGAGATTTTCAATCCCCTGGAACTGCATGGCGAAGAGGACTTGTCCCGCGGCGCGATTAACCAGGTGCGCGCCGCCTTCGCTTTTTCCGTGCTCCAGGCCCAGCGCACGTTGGAATCGGTGTACGACGGTCCGCCGTTGCAGGACTCAGACCAAGACCGGAAAGCGGCCCGGTGTGCCATCTATCTTCTCAACAACTCGATGCGCCGGAGGATGTTGACCCCTATTTGGTCCTGTCCACTGGGTTTCCGCCGTAGCTTTAAAGTCGGCTCAATCTCCTTTTCTTTGGACGCTTCGGAGTTGGACGGAAAGACGGTTTTCTGGGACGATTTCGGCGGTCTGGACAAATATCTGGAGCTACTGGCATACTTGGCCGAACAGGCTAATCAGCCTCCCCTCCAATCCGCGCTGCGCCCCCGAACCGAGGAAACCCCAGATGTGATCTCGATTCGCCGGGAGTTCATGGAGGCAGATTCGCGCTCCGATTCGGTGTCCCAGTTCATCGGCGCCAAGTGCATGGTGGGACACGATTCCCAGACTATCGCAGGTGGGCTCTACGACGAGTACGTGCAATGGTGCCAGGAGATTGGGCAAGACGCGCTGGGGCAGCGCAGTTTCGGCATGCAGTTGACGAGGCTGGGGTTCACACGGCGCAGGCGGGGAAGAGGGCGTCATTGGTGGCAAGGTATCGGACTCGCCGGAGCGACCGGGGCTAGATAGTAATCATTCCGGGATTGGCCTATTTGTTCAGCAATCCGAACCGGACTGAGCGGCGCTACCCTTTCAACAACCGGGCTGTCCCAGATTATTGCAACAGTTTTGCCGGGACTTTATCTTGATGAAGTTGTTGGCCAATACCAACCGGACCTTCCGCCAGATGGGCATATGCTGACGCAGGTTGTCGAGCAAGACGGACGCGTGATGGTGGTGATGCTCTCCCATAGTCCGCTAATTATGCCCAATGAGGCGAGTGTTGTATAGGCGGGTGGTTTTGGAGACGGAGGAAATCTATCCAACCCCCCTTTGCGAAAAGGGGCTAGCTGGGTGCGGTTTTTTGACTGCTAGTGGAGCCTGTCTGATGCAGGCAAGAGAGCTTGATAGAATAGCGGTGGAGTGAAGGTCTGATCATATCTCAGGAGGGTGTCATGTCCTCGGGTTATCTAGACCGATTAGCCAGATTTGTTTCTGGTATTAACTTGGAGGATTTGGACGAATCGACAGTAGCTGCCGCCAAGAACGTGGTGCTGGATACTATCGGCGCTATCTTGGCTGGCAGCCGGATGGCTGAGAACGCCAACTTTGCCCGGTTCGCGCTTTCCACCGGAAGTGGAAACTGTTCTTTGTTCGGCCACCCAGGCAAAGTGCAGCCAATGTTCGCCGCTCTGGTCAACGCTACTGCCGGGGTTGCTTTGGAGATGGACGAGGGGTCTCGGTTGGGTGGTGGCCATCCGTCAATCCACGTTAGCCCGGGGGCGATTGCCGTGGCTGAGAACCGGGGAAGCAGCGGGAAGGAGTTGCTGGAGAGCATCATCGCCGGATACGAAGTTACGTCGCGGATTGGTAGCGCCACGGTTACAAAGGATGAGATTCACTCTCACGGTACCTGGGGGACCATGGGCACGGCTGCCGCGACGGCCAGATTGCTGGGATATGACGCCGGACAGACCAGAACTGCGATGAATCTGGCCGTCTCCATGAGTCCGGCCAATACTTGGGCCCCGTGCCTGGAGGGGGCGACGATACGTAATCTGTATCCCGGCCGGTCAGGCTTTCAGGGTATTCTGGCGGCGCATCTGGGCGAGTGTGGGTTTACTGGCCTCAAGGACGGCCCGGCTGACCTGTACCAGTCCGTCATTGGCAATGGATTCGACCGGGATGCCGTGGTGGAAGGTCTGGGTGAACCGGGTTTTTATCGGATCCAGCGCAACTATTTTAAATTTCACGCTTGCTGCTTGTATAACCATCCTGTTTTGGACGCTGTCCAGTCGTTGCTCCAAAAGGAAGAGTTCGGTCCACATGACGTCAGCCACGTGAAGGTGGAAGCCCCGCCCTTAGCTCTGATAATGGTAGATCCCGAGCCGGATAACATGCTGGCCGCCAAGTTCTCTATCCCCTACGCCGTGGCCGCCATGGTGGTTCGAGGTAGCGCCGACGTTACATCCTTCTATCCCCAGCAAGTCTCGAACTCTCAGATCCGGCAGCTTGCCCAGCGGGTAGAAGTGGTGGCCGATGAGGACATGAGCTTTCGCCGCTACGACTATCCAGCCGCTCGAGTGGCGGTTTCATTGAGCAATGGACGAACCTTGGAAGCAAGCGTCACCGTCCAGCGCGGCGATGCTAAAAATCCAGTGAACCACGAAGAACTGGTGGGTAAATTCAGGTTCATCGCAGGAGATGTACTGGGAGAGGCGAGGGCCAAGCAGGTTATAGACACGGTAGCCAAGTTGGACACGCTGGGAGATGTTGGAGAACTGACTGCCCTATTGGGAGAAAACTAGCCCGCCTTCCGTAAAGGGGGTTGGGGGATTTCGTTCTCCCTCGCCGCTACCGCCCCCGTTCGTCGCCCCACAACAGAATGTGGAGCCGGGGCGAAAACCGGAAGCCGTGCTTGACGCAGGCCTCGCTTACCCACTGGTTCCGGGTTCGGAGAACCTCTAGCTTCCGGCCTTCGGGGAGCAGGATGATTCGCTGGGGAGGTATGTCGTACCTCTCAGCCAGTTCGCATACTTCTTCTATGTCTTGAGGCTCCACAATCACGAACTTGAAGTAGGCGCCGGGGATGCTGGAGAAGCTTTCCAGTGTGCTGGGAACCAGCCGCCGGTGCTCTCGGTTGCCAGAAGTGCCGAGCTTGGGCGAGACGTTCCACTGGTCGATGTCACGCTCCATCTCAGGTAGTGGAGGGATGGTGCCGTTTGTTTCTACCTCGAAGTAGAATCCCTGTTGCTTCAAACTGGATACCAACGGAATCAGTTCCATCTGCTGCAACATGGGTTCTCCGCCGGTGATAACTAGGTGGGGGCAGTCGTAGGAGAGGATAGTCTTACGGACCTCTTCTACCTCCAGGGCCATGACCTCTTTCTTATAGTTGTAGTTTTCCCAGTCCCAGGTGTACTTGGTGTCGCACCAAGTGCATGAAAGATTGCACAGAGCGAGACGCAGAAAGACAGTGGCGGCTCCGATTGACGCCCCTTCCCCTTGCAGTGAGTGGAAGATTTCTGGCTTACCGAAGGACTGCCGGCTTAAGCGAAGCATGGGTTAACTTTGCCTACGGTAGGTGAGGGCCGGGTCCGGTACGCCGGCTTCGTAGAATCCTTTAGCCCTAAGCAAACAACTGTCGCAGCTTCCGCAAGGGGCCTCGCCTCCCTGGTAACAACTCCAGGTTAGCCCCAGAGGGGCTTTAAGTCGCAGGCCAAGCTTCACAATCTCCATCTTCGACAACTCTATGATTGGGGTTTTCACTTGGATTGGGATCTTGTATTCGGTCCACAACTTGCTGCCGTAGTCCAAGGTATCGGTCATCTTCTCGAAGTATTCGGGGCGGCAGTCGGGATAGCCGCTGTAATCGATGGCGTTGGGAGCCATATAGAGGTGGGCTTCCACTTCATCGGGGGGAACGTCGTCTTTCTCGATGGCGTACAACACCTGGCTCTCCAGATAGGCGGCGGCCAGAGACAGAAATATGGTGTTGCGGAGGGGCACGTAGGTCATGGGGATGCTGGTTCCCATCTGGTGCAGGGAACGGTTCTCGGGTACCGGGAAGCGGTCTGGGTTGGTTAGGGCGGAGTACCAGGCAATCTGTCCAAGAAAGGAAATGTCCAGCAGTTGGTGTTGGATGCCTAGGACTCCGGCTATCTCTTGAGCGCAGTCGACTTCCTTGCTGTGACTCTGACCGTAGTGGAAGGTGATGGCTGATAGGTTATCGGATTCTTGTAAGGCTTGAACCGCGACCGTAGTGGAATCGAGGCCCCCGGAGAGCAGTGTCACTGCGTAGTTGGGCATGGCTTATTGCCTGCCGGAATACTCGGCGTACTGGTCTAGGGACTCCCACAAACGGACCTTGACCGGGGACACCTCGCATAGCTCCACAATCTTGGTGTAGAGCACCCGGGAAAGAACTTCGCAGGATGGGTTCTCTTCGTCGAATCGGTAGATCCGGCCTTTGGATGCTGTTGCCAGCCCGTTAATCAATTCGGTGTCGCGGCTGTTCAACAGAAAGGAGTGATCCCAGTTGTCGTCGATCCACGACTTAACACGGCGCTTCAACTCGGTAAAGTCGAACACCAGACCCTGGGCATCCAGGGTGTCCGACTCCAGGAAGACCTCGGCCCGGTAGGTGTGGCCGTGAGGGAAAGCGCACTTACCGTCGTAGTCCAGCAACCGGTGGCCGCTATCGAAGGTCGTTTCGATTCTTACCAGATACATGGGATCTTCAGTTTCCGGGGTATTCTATGGTGACGGAAGTGTGGAGTCCTCCCCTAACTTTGTAGTCGAGGGTTATCTTCATGCTTCTGGGGTGGCAGAGGGCGACTAGGTCCAAGAGAATCCGGTTGGCGGCGTGCTCTTGTACGATGCCTACGTCTCGGTAGGAGAGTAGGTAGTATTTCAGCGACTTTAGCTCGATGCAGCTTTCGCCGGGGATGTAGGAGATGGCTAGAGTGCCGTTGTCTGGCAGGCCAGTCCACGGACAGACCGCCGTGAATTCATCGGTGTCCACTTCAACCTGAGTGTTTTGCTCCGGGTATTCGTACCGGAATGCCAGGAGACATTCGGCGTCGATAGCCGCTTCGTCGCGGACCAGAACTCGGCGGTCCAAGCTCTCGTATTGCTGTTGAAGTTCGGTGTCTTTCAGGTTCGGAATCGTAGCCACTGGCCCACCTCTTTGATATCGGAAAAATCTCTGTTGAATATGATAGGGGTCTGTCCATGGCGGTGTCAAAATTGGGAAGCCAAAAGTTTGCCCGGTTGCTCTCGGTCATCCCTTGCGCATGGGAGTCCGGCAGACTAACATACACCGAAATGTAAGGTTCCGGGTTGGGCCACAGCAATCTTAAACCACTGGAAAAGCTCTGAAGTCTGAGTAAACAATGTCCTATTCACTGAAAGATCTGGATGGAATGTCTATAGATGCGGCGCAAGCTCTTTCTTTTGAGGAACGCGACGGGTTGCTGGACCTGATTATCGCCGACGGGCGGGGCCAGTCTACCGATGTGTTGTCCTATCGCACGGGCTTGTATTCAGATTTCTTCGACGAAGACCTGACGCGGATGCTGAAGGTCAAGGCTATCAAGGTACTTTGCCGGGGCACGATCTCTTCCGGGTCCGGCGGCCTGCCTGTGGGGGATACCGACTAGGAGCAATACCGGGCCTGCTTCCGGTATATCAAGACCCACTTGGACGCCGGTAGAACTGGCTTCAACCGGGTCGCCACGTTGATTGTTTTTCTGACCAACATGGATAATTGATCCATGTTTAACGAGATATACCGGGAGTTTATCTCCATACCGCCGTGCCGGGCGGTTATCGGGACTACCGCTCTGGCACAATAACCGTTGGCTATCGAGATTGTGGAATGTATCGCCTATCGGGTGGCGGAGTAGCGATTAACTTTTAGATATCAACTGTTATCATGGGGTTGGACACTAAAGTTTGGAATATCCACGTAAAGACATAGGAGGGAAGAGATGAGCGACTTATCCTTGGCTTACAAAGTGCACAGTTACAGCACCGGCACGCCGGGAAGGGCGATTTGCAATGCTCGCACTCATCATTGGGTGGCCGACGGCAGCGGCGGCGAAATGGTTGGTGCCGGCGAGCTTTTTCTTTCCGGTATCTCCGCTTGCGCCGTGAACATGGTGGAAGGAATAGCCAGGGAAGATCAAGTGGCCCTGGAATGGATGGACGTTAGCGTGGAGTCCTATCGAGACCCCGCCAAGACCCCAGGAGACCTTTCTCTCTACGATGCCATCAGAATCAACTTTGAGATGTGGGGCGTGGACGATGACCAAGCCCACGAGTTAGTGGAAGCCTGGAAACGGCGTTGACCCCTTTACGGATCGGTCGCCGTGGCGACCCCGGATACCACAGTGGAACTGGTAGCTCACTCGGAATTTCACAGGTAACGAAAGCCTGGGCTGGTTCACGAGATGGCGAACCGGCCCGAGTACCGGCGGTTCGGATACCCCACTTATCGCGTTCTTCTCCTTAGTCTCGATTCGGCCCCTCTCCCCGATGCAACCGCTCTTGCTACAATAGATGCAATTACTGGTTGTTCACCCGCACGTATGGCTTGAACCTGGACGCGCTCGCCCGGTCCCCTTGAAGAGCGCGATCGATCGTACAGGCTTGAGTTTGTTCATCGTATCCTCAGACTTGGATGCGTCCTTTTGACGAGGATTCATTCCTGTGTCTGCCAAGGGTGATTAGCCCGGCGGCATTCTTCAACCAGTGATCAGAGGTTCCCGGCTATCGATATTCCAGTGTTGGCCATATCAGCCGCTCTCGGGATCGGCGATTCAGGGTTACTGCGTGACTTCGCCATCATCATGGCCGTCGCGGGAGGCGCCCTGGTTCTGTGCCGCCAAACCCGGCTGTCTCCGGTCCTGGGTTATCTAGTCGCGGGCGTGGTCATCGGTCCTTCTGTTCTTGGGATGGTGCAGAATCCTGATACTATCGGGCTGTTGGCTGACCTTGGCTTGATTCTGCTGCTATTTGGAATCGGTTTGGAGTTTGGCTGGCAGCGCATCCGGGGGGTGGGCACCAGGGTTGTCCTCATCGCGGTGGTGGAAATGTCCATCATGTTTGCCTTGGGATTTGAGATTGCGACTCTGATGGGCTGGAACGGGACTGAAGCGGTTTTCTTGGGTGCGGCTCTAACCATAAGCAGTTCGGCGATCTTGATGATCATGCTTAGAGAATCGGGTCAACTGCTGCATGTGCGAGGAAGGTTGATTGTCGGGATTCTGGTGGTGGAGGACTTCGCGGCGGTTATACTGCTTACGGTGCTGACCGGCATATCCACCACAGGTACGGCGAACGCGGGAGACGTTGGACTCTTAGCCGCGAAGCTGGCTATATTCGGTGCGGCGGCACTGGTGTTCGGCGCACTATTCGCACCCCGGCTGATTCACTTCGTCAACCGGTTCCGCTCGGACGAGACGTTGCTGATTACCGGTCTGGCACTGTGTTTCGGCCTGGCGTTGGCGGCGCAGCAACTGGGACTGTCGGCGGCGGCGGGAGCGTTCCTGATTGGGGCGGTGCTGGGCGATTCCCACCACGCCGAGGAACTGGGCCGGATAATGAGTCCGGTACGGAATATGTTCGCTGCTCTGTTCTTCGTGACTATCGGGATGCTCATCGATATCTCGGAAGCGGGCCGTGTTATCGTGCCGACGATTGTCGTTGCCGGTGTATTTATCGTGGGCAAATTGGTCTCAGACACCATCGGGACACTGCTGGCCGGCTATGGTGGCCGGATATCGCTGAGTGTGGGGCTTGGCATGCCTCAGGCAGGGGAATTCTCTCTAGCGATGATTAGAACAGGAGCGGTTTCTGGAACGATCGGGACTTTTATGTATCCGGTTATGACCGGGGCCACCGCCATCACGGCGTTGGTCTATCCGGTCCTGTTCCGATCAACCGATGTCATCGCCAACTTCATCGACCGTCATGCGCCCAGTCTGATGAAGCAATACGGTGAGAGCCTGGTTTTGTCTCTTGCTACCCTCCGTAGTGCGTTCCGTTTCCGGAGCCGCCGGGCTAGGCGGATCCAGCGCAACGGGAGGCTCATCCTCCTGGATCTAGGCATCATTATCGTAATCATCGCCATCGGTACCGGAATCCTGAGATTCACTCCTGAGTTGTCTGGATTGATCCATCTTCGGGAAGAACTTCTAGGACTGGTCATCGGGGGTTCGGTATTGGCGCTATGCGTCCCCCCTGCGGTAGCGATATGGTGGTCATTGCGTTCGTTGACCGAGGATGTCGCGGACTACGTATTGCCCAGCCATATGCGAACCCCTGATTCCTGGGGGAGCGGGAACCTGCGGGTGTTGCTGCGGGACACCATATTGATTATGGTGTTGATTCTGCCGGGTATCTGGAGCATCCCTTTCATCTCCCACTTGCTGTCGCTGGGCAGCCTTTCGGCGCCGCTGCCGATAATACTGCTCGTGGGGTTGGTGGCTGGACTCGCCGGGGCGACCTTCCAGATTCACCACGTGTTGGTACGGATGTTTAGCCGGACTTTCCTAGGGATGGAGGATCCTTTCTCATTCGAAGATATAGAGCGCCGAAACGTGGACGACGACACCTACGTCTATACAGATGACGGCGCCGAGCCTTATGAGATTCAAGACCTGGATCCTGACCCGGCATCGGCCCATGAAAGATCGGGGGACTGAGGGTAGTGGGGAAAGTTTGATCGGAGACCCTGTGGGGTCTGATTAACCAGGCATGAATGTTAGAATGGGTGTGACCAGATTCTAAACTTCTGAACAATTCGGAGAGGTTCCCGATGAGAATATGCTCCTTTCTGCCCAGCGCAACGGAGATTCTGTACCAGTTGGGCTTGCAAGACCAACTTTACGGTGTGACCCATGAATGCGACTTCCCTCCGGCTGCCAAAGATAAACCCAACGTGGTCCATAGCGTGTTCGATGGTATGGAGCCCACCAGCGGGGAGATAAGCAAGGTTATCTCAGAGCGTTTGGAGCAAGGGCTTGGCATCTATGATATAGACCTGAAGGTTCTGGAGGCCGCCGAACCGGATCTTTTGTTAACTCAAGCGATCTGTGAGGTTTGAGCCGTCTCGTCTCGGCAGGTTGCCGAGGTTACAGCGGGATTGCCCAAGCAGCCGGAAGTGATGTCTCTTGACCCCCAGTACTTGGGGGACATTCTGGAAGACATCCGCCGCATCGGCCGGGCGACCGGCGCGGAAGAAGTGGCAACGTCCATCACCGCTCGGTTGCAAGAGCGCATCGACGCAGTTGGGGAACGAGCGGCTCAAGCTACCAGCAAGCCCAAAGTGCTGCACTTGGAGTGGGTTGACCCGCTGCTGTGCGGCGGCCACTGGGTTCCGGAGATGGTGGAGTTGGCCGGTGGAATCAACTGCTTTGGCGACAAAGAGACCGGTTCATTCCGGATTGAGTGGCCCG